>SL_4KL_010_BRINEDRAFT_10000289_pt1 | contig 25339 bp, 11 predicted proteins | sample SodLak_010_BRINE_2_FD_10664 | JGI IMG/M metagenome (IMG submission 10664) | reverse complement strand
GTTTCCGCGAGACCCCTCGTTTTCAAAGAAAACGGGGGGGTCTAAATTTTCTTCCGCGAGTTTTCTGTTCTTTTATTGTTTTTTATGAAAAATTCATAAAGTTTCTAAATTCATAAATTTTTTAGTTTTTCTCGCTAAATCAAATATTTGCGAGTCGCGTTATATAAAAAACAGCACGATTATTTAGTGTTTATTTATGTTTGACATAGATAAACAACTTTGTTCTCAAAAGATTTATATAAATCTTTTTCTGTAGCGGAAACTTTGTTTCCGCGAGACCCTCGTTTTGGTTTAAAACGGGGGTTGCTTTTCTAAATTTATTTGAAGGTCAATAAACTTTTATTTTATAAGTTTCTTTTATATTCTCTTTTAAGAGTACTAAAATAAGGTAATACTACTTTTATTATTATCAAAACAATCTGCAGTTAAAGTATAATTTATTTTTGATACAGATATCTGTGACGAAAGTTTTCGTGTCTTAAGTTATTCTATTTTAACTTAATCTCTATAAAATAATAAAACGTTATTTTATTTTAGCATAAATAAACAATTATCAATAATAATAAAATATAAATATCTTTATCTTTTGTCGATGGCGTTTGTTCTAAAAAACAAGTGTATTCTCAGGTAAATTAAAATGTTTTCAAACGTTCTAGTTTCTATAACACTAATTTAATTCCTTAGGAGATTAGTGGATGAAGACTAACCTTTAACGTTTAAATTTATAAACGTAAATCAAACAACCCCCCGTTTTATTTGAAAACGGGGGGTCTTGCGGAAACCTTGTACTTTGTTTCCACAATAGAATAAAAAAAGAATTGAACCAAAACGTTGATACTTACCAAATAAAGTATCATATATTTGATATATAATTTTATTTAAAAATGTAACACGCCCTGTAGGACTTGAACCCACGACATCTGGTTTTGGAAACCAGCGTTCTACCAACTGAACTAAGGACGCTTTTTGGCTTTTAAATAGTTTAATTCTTTAACAGCAAATTGTCAAGATTTCTTTCTAAAAAAATTTGGCCTTAAATTTATATCCCTATTTTAAGTAAACTCATATTTGATAACAAACTTGTAATTCATTTTTAATGACCAAAAGCTATTAATAATATTAGTATCGAATTAAAACGAGTTTAGTGCACTAAAAACTTGTCTTCATCCTATAAATAAAAAACCAATTTAGTATTGGGTTTTGCACTATTATTTTATTTACTTTTCTTCCGGGACTTTTTCTCTTTTTATGTTTCATTCTAATAAAATCTTTTTATTCTATCTAATATATTTAATAGAGCTATAAATATTTTTGTTTAAATAAACTTTATTTTGCTTTCCTGCTTTTCTTTTATTAGGAAAAGTTTCTTACAAGGTTTAGAAGCCCATTGTTTTTACCACTTTATAACTCGCATCAATAAACACAATCACCTAAAAAATAGTTCGAAGCTGTCTTAAAAGAATTGTAGTTATAGAAACTAATAGACTGTTATGAACTATTAAAACGTAAATACTAAAAATTTAACAAGATAGATTTTTTAGTTTGACTCTAAAATTACTCGTCAGTCTAAATGTTTTCAGATTTACTACGTTTTCGTTTGACTTTTTCGTTTATGTTATACTAATAACAATAAATAAGCGTTAGCTCTAGACTCTAAAGCCATTTTGTTAAAGTCTTTCTCCAATAAAATGAAAATAAGTATAAAATTCCCTTTAAAATGAAAAAATTATGAGCGATTCTCAACAAACAAAAGCAAATGTGGGTAGAATTCAACAAATTATTGGGCCTGTACTTGATATTGTTTTCTCAAAAGGTCAAGTTCCTAATATTTACAACGCGTTAATTATTAAAAGTAAAAACGCAGCTGGTATAGAAAAAGCTGTAACTGTTGAAGTACAGCAATTATTAGGTGATAATGCTGTTCGTGCCGTATCAATGCAACCTACAGAAGGTTTAATGCGTGGTATGGAAGTTCTAGATACAGAACGCCCTCTTACAGTACCTGTTGGTTCTGACACATTAGGACGTATTTTTAACGTAATTGGAGAACCTGTAGATGATTTAGGACCTGTTAAAGCAGGTCAAAGCTTCCCAATTCACCGTCAAGCACCTACTTTTGTAGATTTAGATACTCGTTTATCAATTTTCGAAACAGGTATTAAAGTTGTTGATCTTTTAGCACCTTACCGTCGTGGTGGTAAAATTGGTTTATTTGGTGGTGCTGGTGTAGGTAAGACTGTATTAATTATGGAATTAATTAATAACATTGCTAAAGCACATGGTGGTGTTTCTGTATTTGCTGGTGTAGGTGAACGTACTCGTGAAGGTAATGACCTTTATTGTGAAATGAAAGAATCAGGGGTAATTGTTGAAAAAAACTTACCTGATTCTAAAGTTGCATTAGTTTATGGACAGATGGTGCGAGACGTTGCCTTTAACCACCTTTGGTGGGAAGGAGGCGCAGTGTAAGCATGGACTCGAGTCTATGCATGCGCTGTAACTGTAGTTGGTTGGGGGTTCGATTCCCTCCGAGCTGCCGGTGGCTCGCCTATGAACCTTGATAAGCAACTTAGCAAGTTGTGTAAGTTTAGCAAAGGTTTGTAGTAGTTTTATACATAATGGACTATTCCCTAAGCTTCTAGCTTCGAACGTAGAACTCTATTTTTGGAGGAGATGTCCGTATTAGCTCAGCTGGTACGCCGCTTACGTGGGGGTTTCGTTTGGCTCACACGACCGGATAGTGAATAACAAGCGGTAGGAGTATTGGATAGGCCTAAGTAAAACGCGATAAATCAATTACGGAACGTTTTAAAGTCGTTAAAGCTCTACTTTGCTGTATAGACTGGAAACTTTTTCAGATTTAGTACATCCAAAGGGTAGGTAGCTAGCCTCATGCTTTAACGATGTGGGATTCCCTTAGGAAGCCAACGCCCTCCTGCTCTGGTGGGGGGGATATGCAGATATGAGGGGCGCAAAGGCGTAGGTTCTCTCTATGATACCATTATGAGCAAATCAAACAATTATTTTGAAGATTTAGCGTGGGATAAAATTGTGTGGAGCGATTCACACAAGAGAGTCCGTAGAATTCAGAAGAGAATTTACAAGGCTAGTCGGATTGGAGACAGTGGTAAGGTTACTTTCATGCAAAAAATGCTTTTAAGAAACCCACATGCTAAGTTGGTTGCGGTACAGTCTGTAACTACGCTTAACAAAGGAAAGAAGACTCCCGGGATTGATGGCATTACGGCAACATCGGACAGACAGAAGCTGGCGTTAGCCGAGTCTCTGGTTCTGAATGGTAAAGCAAACCCGGTAACAAGAATTTGGATAACCAAACCTGGGAAGACTGAGAAACGTCCCCTTGGCATACCTACAATTAGAGATAGAGCTAAACAAGCCTTATGCAAGTTAGCTTTAGAGCCCCAATGGGAGGCAAAGTTTGAACCAAACTCATATGGTTTTAGACCCGGTCGTAAGGCGCAAGACGCAATTGAAGCAATATTTCTAAACTTGCACTTCAATGAAGATAAGTACGTACTGGACGCAGATATCCGCAAGTGTTTCGATGAAATTGATCACGAAGCATTGCTACGAAAATTGGACACATTCCCGTTAATGAGGGCACAGGTTTCGGCTTGGCTGAAAGCGGGTATTTTTGACGAATTTTCTTCGACACCAGGCGTTTCTGGTCCTTCATCAGTAGGGACACCGCAAGGTGGAGTTATCTCGCCATTACTGGCTAATATTGCTCTACACGGGTTAGAAAATCATTTATTAGAGTTTGTTTCAAAAAGAAATATGCCCAAACCACATGCGGGAGCAGCCAACGGCAGTCGTGCAAAGCGTGCGGCCTTAGGCGTTATCAGATATGCTGACGATTTCATCATTATCCACAGGAATTTGGAAATTATGCAAATGGTAATTCAAGAAACAAAAATCTGGCTAAACGGAATGGGTTTATCCATTTCCGAAGAAAAGACTTCTCTAAAGATGGCAAGTCAGTCATTTCAATTTCTTGGGTTCCAAATAACATACGTTAAAAACAGAGTCTCGGGTAAATTCCGCGTAAAAATCACCCCTAGTAAAAAGAACATTTGTACAATTGTCACAAAAGTTAGGTCCATTATCCAGAACAATAAAGCAGTAAGTTCATACCAGCTAATTGGTAAGATCCGACCTGTTATATTAGGTTGGGCCAACTACTTCCAATATTGCGAATGTAAGNAAGTGTTCTCGAAAGTGGATAATACCATCTTTCAACAGATTCGTGCGTGGGTTTTCCGTCGTGCTGTACGTNAAGGTCGAATGAAAGTTAAAGAAAAGTACTTCCCTAGCGGATCTACTTATAAGTTTCAAGGTCGATCGTATCAGGCGAATTGGATTCTAGTTGGGTCGAAAAAGTCAAAAAGGGATAATACGACAACTATTTATCTCCCAAAAATTTCCTGGGTTAGCAGTAAAAAGTATGTGAAAGTAAAAGGTGATGTTTCAGTATTTGGCGGAAACGAAATATACTGGTCGATTCGTACACCTAGATATAGTATCCTGTCGACGAGAGTAAAGAACCTCCTTCTTAGACAACGAGGTATGTGTACTATCTGTAAAAAAACCTTCTATGAGGGCGATATTATGGAAGTCGATCACATTACACCGAAGTTTAAAGCTGGGTTAGATAGCTACTCGAATCTTCAATTACTACATCGTTCATGCCATGTCAACAAAACAAGACAGGATAGGGCAACGCCTTAGCCTCTAGCCTTCCAAACCTTTTGCAAGAGCTGGGTGAGTTGGAAACTCTCACGCCCAGATCGGAAGACGAGGGGATCGAATGATTCCCCTTAGTTTAACAATGAGCCGCCTGGGGCTCGTATGCGAGTAGCCTTAACAGCATTAACAATGGCAGAATATTTCCGTGACGTTAACAAACAAGACGTTTTATTCTTTATTGATAACATTTTCCGTTTCGTTCAAGCAGGTGCAGAAGTATCGGCTTTATTAGGTCGTATGCCTTCAGCTGTAGGTTACCAACCAACTCTTGCTACAGAAATGGGTACGTTACAAGAACGTATTACTAGTACGAAAGATGGTAGTATTACAAGTATTCAAGCTGTTTATGTACCTGCAGATGATTTAACAGATCCTGCTAGTGCTACTACTTTTACGCATTTAGATGCATGTACTGTACTTTCACGAGGTTTAGCCTCTAAAGGTATTTATCCAGCTGTAGATCCTTTAGATTCAACGTCAACAATGTTACAGCCATGGATTGTGGGCGAAAAACATTATGCAGCAGCAGGTAACGTTAAAGAAACATTACAACGTTATAAAGAATTACAAGATATTATTGCCATTCTTGGACTAGATGAATTAAGTGAAGATGACAGACTAACAGTAGCGCGAGCTCGTCGAATTGAACGTTTTTTAAGCCAACCGTTCTTTGTGGCGGAGGTTTTTACTGGCTCACCGGGTAAGTACGTAACACTGTCAGAATCTATTGATGACTTCTTAAGAATTCTTAGTGGGGAATTAGATAGTATTCCTGAAGCTGCTTTTTATTTAGTGGGTAATATGAACGACGTTTTAGCGAAAGCTGAGACTATTGAATCTTAATACACGCAACGTTTTTCCCGACCTAAATAAACACTAAAATAAATTAAGTTTCTCGCTGAATTAAGAATTTATTCAGCAATTAATTTTTTATTTATTTTAGTGTTTATTTAAATATTCTTATTCTTAAGCTAATAAAGACTGAAAATGAAGATAAGTGTGATTTACGACTTTGCATACTTATTTTCAGTTTTTTTCAGTTTTTTTCAGTTTTTTTCAGTTTTTTTCAGTTTTTTTCAGTTTTTTTCAGTTTTTTTCAGTTTTTTTCAGTTTTTTTTAGCTTATAGATAACGCAAATTTGTCTACTTAAATTTTATTTATTATTCTGTATTAAAAAACAAGACTAGGTACTCATTTTTACGGCTAATTAATTAATTAAGCCCTATAGATTTTTTTGACAATTTTTGATCTTGTATTATTTATTTTGGTAAAGCTCTTTTTTTAATTATTCTTTACCATTTTAATGGTTCCTAATTTATATAACTTTCTATATATAACGTTAGAATTTTTTCTAGTCAAAAAACACTAGGAATAAATAATCCGACGGCCGAAAGAAAACTCGTAGAGTTTTCTCCCGCCTAACGCGTTTTACGGCCCTTCGAAATGAAAAAAAATTCATTTAATATTCCGAATGAATCTGAATAAAAAAAATGCTATTCTATGTTTAGCCAAAGCAATTTTATATAAAAAATAACCTTTTTATAATAAAATTCGATAAATATTTTTATTTTCATATTAAAATATAGTCTGTATGATTTGAATAGATAAGACTAATTGGTTGAGATTTATAATCAACCGTTTTTTTATATTATTCATTTATATATAGATGAATGAAGAAATTACTTTTAATGTGATAAAATATAAAAGTGTTTTTTTTTTTAATCCTTATTTTTCATTTTAATTTTAAGTTAAAAAGGTATGTTCTATTTCAATAAAATTAAAACTTTCATTATTGTTAAATCAACGTTGTTATAAAAAAAACATTTTTTATTGAAAGGCTAGTTATCGAAAAAGAAACTATTACTATTACTATAGGTTTATAGTATAAATCATTTATAGTATTTTGCAAATAGGAAAGAAAAGAGTTTGTTTCGAGACAATTAGTTAGTTTAATGAAAAAGTTTTTATAATTTTTTCTACAGTTGAAAAATCAATTTAATTGAGTAGATATAATATCTACTGTGCATAAGAATTATAATTCCTATTAAATCCTTTTTGAAAGGTAAACCACAAAGAGAAAAAATACATTAAAAATATAAGTTTAAAGGTTATGGTTTTAGAACTATTTATTTTATATGAGTAGTTATTACTATAACTAATGTTAAAAAATAACTTATCTTTGATTTTTTTTTTTTTTCTCCTATTGCGGAAACTAAGTTTCTAGTAAAAATTCTTTGAATTATGAAAGTATTTTTGTCTTTAAATAGTTTATTTTAAAAATGACGAATAGTAGAAAATATAAAACGACAAATCAAGTTGAATATTTTAAAATATTTAACAAATCTAATAGTGTACAAAGAACCGTAAATTCGCTGTATGCGTCTCTAAAAAAACAGAGGAACTTTATGATAAGAAGTATGCCTTTAAATAATAATGAATGGAATATTGAATCTCGTAAAAAACATTCAGTACAAATACAAAAAAATGCGCATTATTATTATTACATTCTTTGTCGTAGACAAGTACAACTTTCTTCTCATACCAAATTAAATAAAAAAAATTTATTGATATCTGGTGAAATAGAACAAAAAGCTTCGCATTCTTTTAAAACCTCTATTGAAAAAAATCTTACTTTAGCACAAACGACTAAACCAGTAACATCTTTAATGTGGACTCTTTTAAATAAAAGAATAAATTCAAATCAGTCTATTCCGTTTCAAGAACAGAAAATGTTAAATAAAGAGTTCATCAAAGAGAAAAAAACAAAATTCCCGAATTTAAGACTAGATGCTAAAATGGAAACAGGGGCAATTGACATTAATCGCAATACAACAAGTTTTTTTCCTTATAGAAAATCATTTTTATGTTATTGGCTATTACCCTTTGTAGGTTTTGTTTCTTCAGCCACTTTATCGTTTAATCCTCAATCTACACAAGAAAAAAGCGTTTCTTTGTTTGACAATAGTCAAGAGTCAAATTCTTATAGCAATGAAAAAAATCAATTTAATGACTCTGTTAACGTTTTCTTATCGCAGATGCCTCTTGTAAAAAAAGATAAAAATTCAAATAAGAATGAAAAGTTAACTGATTCTTTCTTTTTTGCTAACAAAAAAAAGAATTTAACAAAATCATTTAATACATCAGATTTATTAAAATCGAATCTTTTGGAACCAAAATTTTTNAAAAAAAAAGAAACGTCTTTAATCCCTTCTCTTAAAAAAAGCACTTATAGTGAAAAAAATGAAAGCCTTCCCATATCAGACTATTTTGTAAAAATGCCTTTTGTGTCATCCTCTTTCCTGAATGTAGGAACCGGTTTTCATTTTAAATTAAACAAACAATCTATATCAAATCCTTATCCTTATAAATATTGCTTACATTATTTAGAATGTCTGGAAAATACTTTATCCAAACCTCAACAAAAAAACGATTCTCTTTTTTCGTTAGATTTTAAAACAATAAAAAAGAAAAATTTAAGCCTGCCGTATGAATCTGTTACTAAAACAAGATTGGATTCGTCTAATGCTTTTTCTAAAAATTCTTTCTTTTATAAAGATTTAAAAATAGAACAATTAAAATCTAATACAGGCTTTTATTTGACTTCATTTTTTAATAGAGTGCTTTTCTCAAAATCTTTTTTTGCTACAAATAGTTGTACTGGAAAATTGGACAATTCATTAGAAGGTATTAATCCAATTGAACCTTTAAAAATAAATTTAAATGTACCTGTTAGTTACTTATATGATTCAAATTCAGAAGCAAAGACTGAGTTTAAAAGCAATACTTTATTACAGGCACCTTTTTCAAATTTAAAAAATTCTAATGACACTTTTTCTACGAAAAAGTGTCGTTCTCACAAAAACTCTTTGAGTTTTTGTGATAAGATATACTCTTCATTACGAAACATAATTAGCGAACAAATGTTTTTTCCTGCCGCGAAAACTAAGTTTTCGGGAGACCCCTCGTTTTCAATGAAAAAGAGGGCTGTATTAAAATTTCCACAAGAAGAATTTAAAAACTCTGAAAAAAGTCGATTTAATTCGTTGAACCAACACCGTTTAACTTATTTAGATACCTATTTTAATAAAACGAATCCTGTTACTTCGTTTATAAGAGCCTCTACTCTTTTAGACAAGTATATGATTTATAAACCCATTGTTAGTCAAGTCAAAAATGAAAAACAGCCTCCGTTTTCAACAAAAACGGAGGGTTCCACAAAAACTTCGTTTACGCAACAAGTTCTAAATTCACATATTAACTCCTTTTTAATTAATAAACTTTTTTCGTACTACTCAAATCAATTATTTGATGACAACAATTTAGAATTGTCTAAAGTCTCTAATTTAACAAAAAAGAAAACTATAAACGATTCTTTTTCAGCATTTCAACCTGTATTTGGGACACCAACGCAAGCAGATAGTTTATATATTCTTTTAAAGAAAATTTCTTCTTTTGATGATAACAAATCTAAAGATTGGTGGGGTTCTGGTTCTGAAAAAGAGTCCTCATTAAAACGTAAAATAACGGAAACAAACTTCCCTAATCCTTTCGGTCCTAATCTTTCGGGGTCTGATTCTTCGCTACCGGGGGTAACCTTCACAAACGATTTCCAAAAACTTGCCGTTTTGTACGAAAACGGCAAGTTTTGTCCCGGTAACGAAGTTTCCGGGACAAAAGAATTAAAAAATCAATTAAATAATGGTAAGAATAATTCTTTGTTAAACTTAGAAAAAAACAAAGTTTTATATCAATTATCTAAAGAAAAATTATATAAATTTATATTAATTGATTTAGCTAACAATGTCAAAGATATAGCTTCGCCTTTAGATTCTTCTTTTAATAATATCTCAAAATTAGCGGAAGGTACTTACAACGAAACAAGTTCTTTAGTTCAATTTAAACATCCTCTCTTAATGTCAAATCATATAACTTATCCTGAAAAAGTTATCTCGCCAAATAAAAAGAAAAAAAATACATTTCGAATAAAATCTTCGATTTTATTCGAGATCTCCGCGTTTTCTTCGAAAACGCGGATATTGTTTGATTCAAATCAGTTAAATAGTCTTGAAAAAGATTCTTATAAAAAGAATTTGGTAGAGCCAAAAAAAGATTTAAATTTTAATAATACGTCTCTAAAAAAGATTATTCAATCGAATATAGAACAACGACCGTTAATCTATCAGAATCAAAACGATAATTGTTGGGCTTCGGACAAAAAGGGTGGGGCCGTTGTAAATGAAAATTTACAGTTTCCTTTTGTCCCGGAAACTTCGTTTCCGGGAGAAAACTCGCCGTTTTCTACGAAAACATCGAGTTTTTACGGCCCTTCAAAAAACACATCAGTAATACAAAAACAATTTTTACCACAAATGTCTTTTGCAGAACAGATTAAAAATTATCTAAATAAATATACTTTATATGCACTTAAAGATTTTCTTATTTTAAATAAAATAAATACTCATTTAAAACCTATTAATACAGAGCCTTATATGAAAAATGTTCTTTTTCAGATGAAAACTGATTATTTAGCTAAAAAAACGGAAAACTTGTTTCCGGGAGAAAAGAAAACCAAACTTTTTGTTTTAAATATTCCACGAATAATTGATAAAGATGCACAAAAAACGATTCAATATGAAAAAAAGAAATTTTTAAATCAGCCTGATAAAAAAGTTTTTTTAACTCACGAATTCCCATTTAAGTTTTCTAAAAAATACCAAAGCGATAAAAAAGCAAAGTTATTACGTACATACTTCTCAATCAAAAAAACGACTAATCTTAAACAAAGATTGTCTTCTCAGTCAACTTCATTACAAGTGCTTACAGCAACAGATAAAAAAAGAATGAAGTCGATATTAGATTCATCTAGTAAATTGAAGAAAAAAATGACTATAAATTTAATGTCAAAGTCATTACTCCAAAAAGAAAACTTTCAAACAAATAATCCTACAACAAATACATTAATAAATAACTTGGCCGAAAAACAAATAACTTCGTTAAAATTTCCATCTAAAAAAATCTCTTTTTCTTCTATGTCGACTAAAATAAAAATGCCAAAGATATTTTTAAACCAATTTAACTTGCCTATCCAAAAGAAAATGAAAGAAGTAGAAACACAAATAATTTCACCCCGTCTTTTAGTTAATAATAGATTATTTATGAATACAAATTTTGTGAAAGAAGCGTTAGATGATTTACATTTAAAAAATATGAATGAACCTAATGAAGAGATTCTAAGAAAACGCAAATCTATACAAAAAAAACGTCGTATAACAAAATTAAAAAAAGAAACACGAAGAAGAAAAAAACGTATGCGTTTTTATCCGAGACCGTTATGGCTACGTTATAGATTTTATTCACAGTTCTTAAAAGATAGACGTCATAGTAAATCAGTTTTTCCTTTTAACAACTTTATTCAAGACAAAGGAACAAAATCTTTAGAGAGAAATCTTTTAAACTCTGATCATTTTTCTATGAGGAGCGTTTTTCCTTATCATGCGGGTAATGCATCTGTTGATATATCCTCTTCGGTTATGGGAGAATTAAAAACCGCTTTTTGGAAATCATATTGGTTACGCTCAAATTTAAAACCTTATTTAAATAGAATAAAAACATCTCTAAGAGATATGAAAGAATCATCGTCACAGCCGTCGCAAGCGAGTTCTTTTTTTCAAGTCGGAAATAATCAGACAGGAAAAGCAGAATCATCACCATCGACTGTTTTTTCTAAAAAAAAGATTAATTCGTATTACAAAACAGCTCATTATTTAGCTGAATATAACCAAATTTCTGAACAACGTATTCGACAATTTGTTTCGCAAATACGTGAAAATTTAACATTAAATGGAAATGCTAAAGTACGTCCTTCACGTATTATTGTTCAATTTACACCTTATAGTAAAACTTCTAAAATGAAAGGAATTCATTTTTTAAAGCGTCCAACTTTAAGATATGATGCTTTATCACGTTTACGTTTATATTGGGCTCTTTCAAAAGGAAATAGTAATCTAGTAATCTCAGGTGCTAGTGGTTATCCACCTAGTACAGAGAATTTAAATTCTCATTTTTATAATAAACGTAAACAACTCTGGACAACAGAAAAATTTCGTCAACAAACAAAAGAAAACAAGACAAAAAAACTTTCTAACAATTTAAAAACAAAGCTTCAATCTTTTCTAAATGATACACCATATTTTATGTCGCAAGATCGTGGTTCTTTAACAGATGCTATGCTTCTTAAAAGCTTAAGAAAAATACGTATCCAAAATGATAAATTATATAGTTTAAGTTTTGTTCATAATAAAGAAAACAATTTTCTAGATAGGCTGGCTCCAAACAAAAACAATTTTTCTACAAGTCGTAATGAAAACCATGATTCGAATCAATTTAAAATACGTTATAATCGTTTAAAAAATTCATCTATAGGAACTGCTAAAGCTTATCCTTTCATAAGTGGAAAAACAAGTTATTGGTGGCTTCAATTTAAACCTACAACTATCAATGGATTAGGATCATCTATTTCAAATTCAATTAATAATGGTTCTTCTATTCAAAATTTATTTGGACAAAACTCTTTTTCGAGTATTTCTAATAAAAATATTCAAAAAAATTTAGTAAGTTCAAACAACAATAGTTATATTGATTCATCCACTATTGATAAACAATCTAATGAATCTCTTTTACAAATTAATACATTGCTTTTCCATTTTTGTAGTTTGATAACACTTTTAAGTATTTCCCAAATACGTGGCTTATTAAAATTTACTTTTATTGGTTTAAATAAAATTTTTACTTTGTTCGAACGTTTAACTCCTTCTTTTTTATATAAACCTTTTTTCACTACAGATGCATATAGTAATAAATCATTAAATCTTAATACAAGAATTCCTTTTGGTCCAAAGGTTTTATTTAAGAAAAACAAATTTGTATCTCAGATGCTTGCTCCAACAATTTCAGGCTCGTCGCTTAAAGCATCTTCGAGAAACACGACAGAATCTAACTTTAAGAAAGAAAACCCAGTAGATTCCAGAATAAATAAACAATTTTTAAATATACTAGATCCTTTCTTTGTTGCGGGTAATTACAGTCTAAAAAAACAGAATGTTGGCAAAGATCGTTTTTATATGGATCGTTTTTTACAAGATAGAGTTTTTGATTTAAATAAACGTAATGATTCTTTTCTTTATTTCTTTTATGCTACACCTTTAGAAAAAAATTTAGTTTCGTCGTCTATTTCATTACCACAAAATGGTTTAATAGATTCGTTTTTTAAAACACCATTAAAACAATCATTTTCTGAGCAGTTTTCTAACACAATTGAAGAAGAGCAATTAACAAAAGGATCTCGCCAACTAATTAGCGCATTTAATCTTCGTTTTTTACTAATGGAAAAACAATTTGGATTAACAGAGAAATTACAGCCCCCGTTTTCAAAGAAAACGGGGGGTCTCGCGGAAACTTCGTTTCCGCGACAGAATAAATCTATGGGTTTTAATATGGCTTCATCACTAATTGGTTTTTATTCTTTATTAAATTTTTCTGTTAAGAAACCTCTTGTTTTTCTCAATAAGTGGTTTTTAAAATTAACAGCTCAAGAGCTACGTAAAAAGTCGCTCTCTATAACCCCTAAATCTATCTTTAATTCAGTTGATGAAAACAAAGAAATGTTAACGAAGGTACCTCTAACGGATATGAACAATAATGGTAAATTGATTCCATTATTTAATAGTAAAATTGTTTTATATAGTTTATTTGGATTAAAACAAATACTTGGTTATTCAATTCAGGTTTCGCAAAATTTTTCAACACTATTAGGCCAGCGTGCTAAATTAGAAAATGGGTTTCGTTCAATTTATATGTTTTTTGAAAAACCAGGTGTTCTAATTGTCGATTGGGTTGCGTATTTATTTTTAGTCGAATGGGCTTCTGATATAACAAATACATTGCCCGAAAATGTGGATACACAAATAGTGGGTTCTCCTTTTAATAAATTAACGCGCACAATTTATAGCGTTTCTCCTTTACTTCCAGGATCACAGTTCATCTTTCAATCTACAGTTTTTAGAAGTCTTACAAATTCTGGTATGAACATGACAAATGGTATCTGGAGTTCTGGTTTTGTCTCTAAAATAACTCTTCTGAATTTAGCAAGTACGTTTTTAAAACGTCGAATGTATCATCTTTATGAAATTTTAGTTCTTCAATTTTATCAACCTGATACTGATTTACTTGTTCGACAAAGAAAAGGTATTGTATTTTGGGATATTTGGGGTGACTTTTTAACACAAACTGCAGAAGATTCAAACATCAACATTTCTGAATTAACCTCGTTAAAAGAAGAGCAGATGAAACTTTTAGAAAACGCTTCTTTAGAAATTGCAAAAGAATCGAATCTTCAAAAAACTAGACCTACTATAAATTTTATATCTTCTAAAAAAAAGAGTAATCTAACTAAAAAGGAACAAACAAAAAAACTGTCACCACAGGTTCCTTTTATAGAATCACAAAAAGGTTCGACTGAAGAAAAATTAAGTCTTCAAAGAAATATTATGTATTCGAAAAAAACATCTCTTTCATCTATAAAACGTTTTAAAGATCAAATTTATAGTCAAAAAATAGGCGGGGCGGTCCAAAAGACTGTTTTTAATGTCTCATCTTTTAAACCTACGGCAGGAATTAAAAGTTTATCTTCTTCGTTCTTAGGTATTCCTTTACAACCACGTTCCCAAAAACAAGAGAATCGTTTACATCAATGGGGTTCGCAACAATTTTTAAGTTATGCGATAAAATCCAAAGATACAGAATTATTCATAGATTTGCATCCACCACGTGCATTATCAAATTTATTAAAAACTCAAAAAGACTCTTCTCAACAACTTCGTTCAATCTCGCCATTAGGTTCTTTAGTATGTCAAATTTTTTCAGGTATACTAACTAAACAAATTTCAAAAAATATCTTAATTATAGGAAACTCAAGTCAAAAATCAAGCCCCGTTTTCTACGAAAACGGGGGTTCTCGCGGAAACGCAGTTTCCGCGAAAAGAAAGAAACAAAATTCTACGTCAGGAAATGATTCAGCTCTTTCCCTTGAAAAAACTTTATTGGTTCAAGCAATTGCAGGAGAAACTGAATTAAAAATTATTACTGATAATGCTTATCGATATGCATTGGTTTATCGCGGTGTGGCTGTTGGTATTAAATTATTACGTGACGTTTTTGATTCGTTATCGTTACAAACGCCTTGTTTCTTTTTAATTGAAGATATTCATGCAATTGGTGAAAGAAGACCTTTTCTAATTTCAGATGATACACCAGAAGGTGAACAAAATGTTGAAGTTCACGAAAAAAATCAAGTATTGTATCAATTAAGTAAACATGTTATCTCACATTATAAAAAACCTTATAAAGGTGATTTCTCTTTGTCAATTCCAACAAATCATTTTTGTTTCGACTTTTTCAAAGGTAGAACTTCAACAAGTTCTAAAATAGGTAAAGCTTCACTTTCTCGACAAAAAACGGTTTCTCCAAAAATTCCATATACTGAGATTTCAAATGGAGAAAAAAACAAAAAAGGAATCGCAAAAGTCTTAAAATCACGTCTAAATCGCTCTTCTGTTGAACTTTTATCGCCGCCTGCTACATCTCCGTTTAGCGTTCTTACTCTTAAAGAAGATAAAAAATTTAAAACAAAGAAAAAGGTTTCTGATTTATCATGGACTGGCAAAACAAGTGGAATTTCTCAAGGAGATAATATGAGTTCTCAAGATTCTCAAAAAACAGGGCCCGCTTATTCAATCCGTTCTAAAGTAGCTTTATTGGCAGATATGGCTATTTCTTCTTTATCTGTTAAATTAGATATGATTACGGACTTATTAGTAATCATTGACAGTGTTAAAGGAAATCGAGGTTTCGTCGTTTTTGCTACAACACATATTCCTTTTGTATTAGATCCTGCTTTAAGACGACCTGGTCGACTAGATGAAACAATCCATTTTGGTTTTTCTTCAAAAAATCATGCATGGGAAATTTCGCGTTTAGGTATTCTTAATATTCCTTCTTCTCGAGCATTTGAATCTTCTCATAGTTCTTCTTTTATAGATCAAACAGACATTGGTAAAAAAGCAGGTGGTTCGTTAGATTTTAGTTTAAGTTCTATTGATATAGATACTCATACTCTATTAGCTCGATTATCAAAATCTGCTCTTAAAATTTATTCATCGCAGAATACTTTACCTTATTCAAAAAGAACATCTTCTCTTTTTTCTTCGTTTTCGAACCATCTTTTTAAACCTAATTTAATTAAAAATTCAACTCAATTATTTAATAACGAAACCAATTTAAATTCGTCTTTTCCAAAGAATTCCACTTCAAGACAATCTTTAGTGCCTCTCAAGTTACAAGCCTCTTCTAAGACATTTGCAAATAAAACTTTAATTAGAAAAAAATTCATGGACTATTCTTCTTTAAATTATCCTAAAACAAGTCAAATTTTATCTCAAGTAGCTACTAAAGCCTCATCTTATTTTAACGTTAGTCTTCACTTTTTTGCTCCTCAGACACTTTTAATAGATGAAAAAGGTCCAATTCAATTAAAACAATTAAAAAGAAAAAAGGAACTTAGTTCACAGCATAATAAGATTAAACCCTTTCATTTTGACCTTTGTATAAATAATGAATTAACTCAGTTGTCTGATTTTTCTACTCAAAATACTTTTGTTAATTCATCGCATTTAAGTTTATATGGCTCTCCACATCTATTTAAAAAGAATATATCTTTTTTAATCTCAAGTAAAATAGGAGAATTCCTTCTTTTTTCTAAAAATTCTAGACTTGAGCCTATTATATCATCTGACATTAATCTTATTAAAAACGACTCATTGGAGGTTCTAAAGGCACCTTCGAAACACATGCTGAAGAATTTGGCACAAAAACACAATTCTACTCGAATTAAGCGTCGTATTTCTTTAATGCCAATTCTTAATGAATCTATTTCTTCTTTAATTTTATCCTTTGTACAAAAACGTTTTCTTTATANAAAGAATTTACTTCTTCCTAGTTTATTTAACTTAACTAATTATTCTTCATTNTTAGAACCTCNTTCACCTCCTATTTCAAGTATTTTATTACCAGCTAAACGTTATGAGAATTTAAAGAGAAGTCTTTTTTATTANCAAAANAATGATCAAAATGTTGGNGGTGGNNTGATTGAAAAAANAAATATTCACCAACAACAACGATTGGTTAAACGACTTTATCACGTTCCTGTAAAAGAATCTTTTCGTTCAGAAATCATTGAAAACCGTCTATCTGGTTTTTCAAATGCTTCATTAATGATTGGGAATATTAGTCCATCTCGTTTACAGAAAACTTCAGTATCAAACTGGTTTGTTCGAAATCGAATCTTAACACGTCATAGTAATTATTTAACAAATCAGTGGTGGACAGGGCAATTACCTGAACACAATTCTGAAACAACTTTTTTAAGTGATATTGATTGGCGTTATACTTTTGTGGCTGGCGGTACATTTGGTGAAAAAGAAGCTCGTGATATTTTATTAGATTTTCCTGATGCAGATCAACATTATAATCCGCGTAATCGTCGTTGGGTTGGTAATTTAGAATCAGGTGGAGTTCTTGGAACAATTGGAATTAATTCATTAACTTCTTCTATATCAAAACACGTATCTTCATTAGAAACAAACTCTACACAAGATTCGATGGTTTCAACTCAAACTACAACTGAAAATTCTATTTATACAGAAATTTATACTCATTTTATTTACGATTCTTTTATAAAAGCATTTAATATTTATGAACAAAATCGCGAAGTATTTGATTATTATGTTTTCTATATTTCTAAACAAGGACTTCATTCCAACTTAAACGAATTTGAACGTTTAAAACTTATTGAACGTTTTCTAAACTTCTAATTAACCAATTAAAGAAAAGATTTTGTCTAATTTTATAAAGTCAATACCATACTTTTCTTTTCAGATTCTATATAAATTTTACTTGTTCTCCATACATGCATTTTTATTTGATAAAAGTATATTTATGGAGGACATTTATCTATTAATTTTGATAATTAATATTATTAGATATAATAATATTAGATAAAAATATTATTTATAAATCTATTTTTATATTCTATCGTCTTATTACTTATTTTTAGAAAAAGAATAATCTTATAAGGTTTGATTTCCTTAATCATAATTGAATATAAATAGTCAATTATAAAAATATTTTTATAAAAAATATGATGGAAACAAAGTTTCCTAACCCTTTAAGGGAATCTATTTTAATGTCTTTGCTTCGTTCCAGACAATTCTGGCGAAAAAAAAAAAAAAAAAAATTTAGCGCTCTTTTTTCTCTTTAAGTTTCTTAAAATTAATAAAAAGTTTCTTTGGTACCACGGCCATAAGAACGTCTGGTAAAAACCAATAAAAGAATTATTAAGAAAGAATTATTTATTAAAAAAAAATTTTTGTGTCAAAAACTTCTAGAGTTACTGATTCTAGTAAGTAAGTTAGTTAATATTAACTTTTTAGAAAAATGGATTCCATTAGGAGGTAGTACCAAGTGGAAACACTTTTTAACGGAACATTAACAGTAGGTGGTCGTGACCAAGAAACTACTGGTTTTGCATGGTGGTCAGGTAATGCTCGTCTAATCAACTTATCAGGTAAACTTTTAGGAGCTCACGTAGCTCATGCTGGTCTTATCGTTTTTTGGGCAGGTGCTATGAACTTATTTGAAGTAGCACATTTCGTTCCTGAAAAACCTATGTACGAACAAGGTTTAATTCTTTTACCTCACATCGCAACTTTAGGTTATGGTGTAGGTGCCGGCGGTGAAGTTCTTGATACTTTCCCGTACTTCGTATCAGGTGTTTTACATCTTATTTCATCAGCTGTTTTAGGTTTTGGTGGTGTATATCACTCTTTAATTGGACCTGAAACTCTTGAAGAATCATACCCATTCTTTGGATATGTTTGGAAAGATAAAAACAAAATGACTAACATTTTAGGTTATCACTTAATTATGCTTGGTTGTGGTGCTTGGCTTCTTGTATTAAAAGCCTTATACTTTGGTGGTATTTATGATACTTGGGCACCCGGCGGTAACATATGCTGCTGTTTTCTTCTTAATTTAATAGAGGAAAACAAAAAATTTGCCAAAACGGAGAAACTCTATAAATATTTATAGTTATGCAAATAGAAAACTCCGTGTCAACTTTTTTCTTTTACAATCCAATCTTTATTTCTGTCAATAAAACAACCAAGTTGTTTTTATTCAAAATTTATTTAAAGTCAGCAAACCATGAAATTGAACAATTTCAATATAGTTCACACGTTGAATTTAACGAATTTTAACGAATATAGTTCAATAAATTTCTTTGCTTATACAGATCCGGGTCTCTATAGAATTACTTGTAGTGTGAATCACAAAGTTTATATAGGAGAAGCGAAAAATCTTTTAGATCGAATGAATCAGCACTTTAAAAATTTAGAAAATGGATTATCTGATTGTTATCAATTACAACGCGATTGAAACGTCTATGGGAAAGATTCTTTTACCGCACAAATTCTTCTTAAAGGGCAAAATTTCTAACCAAAGAAAAGCGTTTAATGAAAGAAACTGAAATCGTGAATTCGTACGAGCCTCAACAAGTATATAATCAACATCCGCGTCGACCAATTCTTTCTGAAGACAATTATCGTACTGAAGACAATTATCGTATTGTTTGTTTAATTAATGGTCAAAGGTTTGAAAGCATCAAACAAGCCTCCGAACAGCTAAACATGTCAGAGAGTAGCATTCGTCGTAGGCTTTTTAATCAACAACCTCATTATGTAATAATTGAAAAAATCCGTCAAGGTTATGAACCCATAATAGCAAACGGTATATATTATGATTCTATAATGTCTTGTGGTAGAGCTGGTGAGGCTAAAGATCGTTTTCAAGCTATGTGTTATTTGAAAAGTAAATCTCGATGTAATTGGAACTATATAAATCCTGAAAAACGTATAAATAAAGATTAAATATTGTGCGAAGCTCGACAGGGCTTCGCACGTGACGGAAACGAAGTTTCCTAAAGCAAAAGAGAAAAGAGACCTAACGACTATCCTTTTTCGGGAGTAGAGACTAAGTAGTTTCGAAACGGCAAATACCCTATTTCTGCTTCTTTGCCAACATTGACTTTCTATTTATGAAATTCAGATTTGTAACAGAGCGTTTCTTGGCTTCGTAGCGATTTGAAAAAAATTAGTATAGGGTAAAGATATAGTCTGATCTTTATAGTAATATAAAGCGGGAAAATTGATTACAAATATATTTGTAATATATATAGATTTAGTTAAATCAATATTCCGGAACAATATAACGAGTTGTTCGAACAATAATGGGAGATGTTCGTATTATTTCTAACCCGACAACTAACGCGGCTATCATTTTCGGTTATATCGTAAAATCACCTTTTGGTGGTGACGGTTGGATCGTAAGTGTTGATAACTTAGAAGATATCATTGGTGGTCACATTTGGATTGGTTCAATGTGTATTTTAGGTGGTATTTGGCATATTTACACAACTCCATGGCCTTGGGCACGTCGTGCTTTTGTTTGGTCAGGTGAAGCTTACCTTTCTTACAGTTTAGCATCAGTTTCATTAATGGGCTTTACTGCATGTTGTTTTGCTTGGTTTAACAACACAGCTTACCCAAGTGAGTTCTATGGTCCAACGGGTATTTAGTGCCCTTTCTAATTGTTGAGAATTAGAAATAAATCTGGCTAAATGCTAGAAAGACTAGGTCTTTTAATACAATATACCCTATGTCAACTAGCAGCAAATCATACTTAATTAATTCTTAAGTATGACTGCTCAACGACTAATATGCCAAACAACTCGTTTAAAAACGATTTATAAAGAGTTGAAGATAGAGTCTGAACTTTAAGGTAACTTAAAGACTATTAGGAATGTATAATTCTTAATACAAAACAAATAACTATACCTGTTAGTCTTTTTTTTTGTACCAATCCTGAAACTAATAATGTTGTACCTCTCGTAACACAAAATTTTTTAGATTTACGTCATCCTGGTACTTATCTTATTTACAATAATCATAAAGATATGTATTATTACGGTGAAAGTGTATGCATTTTAAATAGATTCGCTCAGCATTTTCGTAACCTTAAACAACAAACTCATGATAATCGTCCTCTTCAAGAAGATTTTACAAAAAATCCAGAAGATTTTACAAAAAATCCAGAAGATTTTGAATTTTTGGTCTTAGATTATGGTCCTGAATGGAATAATCTAAACAAGCGGGTAAAACGTCAAGATTATTATCTTGACTTAAAAAAAGATAGAAGTTACAACATCTTTGATATTGAACCTGTTGTTACACGTCCTGTCTTAATCAACGGTGTAAGATTTGAGTCTATCCGTGATGCTGTTCGTCTTACAGGTATTCCTCGTTCTTCATTAAAAAAATTTTTGCGTAACCCCGAAAAGACAGAATTCAAAATCTTAGAAGGGGAAGAATATTCCTATGGTAAAACTCCTATTTTTGCACAAAAAGAAGGAACACCTAGTTTATTGTTCGATGGTATTGTAGATGCGGTTGCAGCAGGCTTTGGAACAAATAAACAAAATGCAATGCGTAAACTTAAACGTGGGGATCCTGGATGGCGTTATGCTCATTTTAATGAAGAAGGAAAACCACTTCGTACAACTTATGTTCCTGAGACAGGTGAAAAAAGTTTCAAACAATGGTTAAAGAAAAAAACTAAAGAAACAGAAGAAGATACATAATCTTTCTAACTTTTGGCTGTTTACTTTAGAATATTTATAATGATTGCTGTATGGTTATTCGTTTTGCTAACATTATTGCCTGAAGCATCTCAAGCGCAAGCTTTCACATTCCTTGTTCGTGACCAACGTTTAGGAGCTAATGTAGCTTCTGCACAAGGTCCAACAGGTTTAGGTAAATACTTAATGCGTTCACCAACAGGAGAAATTATTTTCGGTGGTGAAACAATGCGTTTCTGGGATTTCCGTGGTCCTTGGACAGAACCATTACGTGGTCCAAGCGGATTAGACTTAGTAAAATTAAAAAATGATATTCAACCTTGGCAAGAACGTCGTGCAGCTGAATACATGACACATGCACCTTTAGGGTCTTTAAACTCTGTAGGTGGTGTTGCTACTGAAATTAACGCTGTTAACTTCGTATCTCCTAGATCTTGGTTAGCTACATCTCATTTCTGTTTAGGATTCTTATTCTTCGTAGGCCACTTATGGCATGCAGGTCGTGCGCGTGCTGCTGCTGCTGGTTTCGAAAAAGGTATTGACCGTGTTGATGAACCGGTTCTTTCAATGCGTCCTTTAGACTAAAATGAAGTCGAGTTACATTTTATTTTAAATGTAACTTTTCAATTTTCTTTCTTTTAAAAAATGAACAAGAAGTAAACGTTAAAAGCCAAAACTTTAAATATTTACTTCTTGTTCATTTTTACATTTAAAAGATGCACATACAACTTAAAGGTATATAAATAGAATTCATATAAAGAATATTGAATAAAATCTCCTATTTTATTCGAGATTTTCGCATTTTAGTGCAGCGGTCAGAGAAAAACGGGATAGGCCTCCGGCTGTCGCATGTTTTTTATTTAATATGTACTTTTAAATATTGAAGTTTTATGTTTGTAAATGAATTCAGTAACAAGAAACATTCTTTATTCGTTCAATTTCAAACAAATTGTTAAGCTATTTCAAAATTCTACAAAAAATTATTTTCTATTAAAAGCTAAACTTGAGGTCCCATTTATCTTGTTATTTAATTTTTCTATCTTTATACTTAACAAGTACGAGAAGGTTTCTCAACATTGCAAAACTTAAAAAGTTTTTATCGTATAGAGTTTATTTCTTAATAATTATTTATTTGATAGCCAAATAAACCAACAATTATGAACCCATCGTCTAAAGGATAGGACAGCGGTCTTCTAAACCGCTAGTGTAGGTTCAATTCCTACTGGGTTCAATAAATAAAAACTTAATAAACAAAGAACATTTGATTGATAGATAATTTATTTATATATATTTAAAGATGTGTATGCAGAAGTATTAATACACTATTACAAAAATATTTACGACATTTGATATAGATAGATCTATCAAACTCGCTAGGATAATAGACATTATAATTATGCTTGAAGTTGACCAAAATATTCATTAAAGATAAGTGCTAGTATAAGAACGGTAAATAAAATTGAACGAAATTTTTATCGAGAAAGGAAAAGCTCAATTGTTTCTTATAAAGAATTTTAAATCTCATAAAATAACAAAAGGCTTGTTTAGTTATTGTCAAATTAGTTTCGTTTTTAATTTTTCGCATATTATTTATATATAATTAATCATCGAATAAATCATTTAGTTATTCTCAATAACTATGAAAATTTATCGGTATTAAGTTATTCAATAATAATGATAAACTTATAAAAGTTTGAATTGTACAAAAACAAAAAATGGTCTTTATAGCAAAGACCACTTGATTAACTTTGCAAATTTAATCAAAAAATAAAGAATTTTTATTCTTAATATCAACCGATACTTTAAATTAAGATTTAAATAAAAAAAATCAACTCATCATTCCTAGACAAAAACAAAATAATTCGTCTCATGACAAAAACTTTATTGTCATATCCGCATTTTCTCTCACCGCTTCGGTAAATGCTCTAGACGGGAGAAAACTCGTAGAGTTTTCTTTCGGCCGTCGGATCTCGAATAAATCGCATTTAAATGTTTGGTATTAGTAAGACTTTTGTTTTTCTTAATAAAAACTATTATTTTTATTTGAAAACAACAGCTATCCTATGTTTTATGTTATTTAATAATAATTCTATGAAATTAGCTTATTGGATGTATGCAGGTCCCGCGCATATTGGAACATTACGTGTGGCAAGTTCTTTTAAAAATGTACATGCGATTATGCACGCACCTTTAGGTGATGATTATTTTAACGTAATGCGTTCAATGCTAGAACGCGAACGTGATTTTACTCCTGTAACAGCGAGTATTGTAGATCGTCATGTTTTAGCACGCGGTTCTCAAGAGAAAGTAGTTGAAAATATTCAACGTAAAGATAAAGAAGAAAATCCAGATTTAATTTTATTAACACCTACTTGTACATCAAGTATTTTACAAGAAGATTTACAAAACTTTGTAAATCGTGCTTCTAATGAATCTAACAGCGATGTTCTTTTGGCAGATGTAAATCATTATCGAGTAAATGAGTTGCAAGCTGCTGATCGTACTTTAGAACAAATTGTACGTTTTTATATTGAAAAAGGAAAAAAAGATAACACATTGGATCACAATAAAACAGAAAAACCATCTGCAAATATTATTGGCATGTTTACGTTAGGCTTTCATAATCAACATGATTGTAAAGAGTTAAAACGCTTATTAAATGATTTAGGAGTTACAGTAAATGAAGTTATTCCAGAAGGCGGTTTTGTTACAAATTTAAAAAAATTGCCAAAAGCATGGTTTAATATTGTACCTTATCGTGAAGTTGGATTAATGACTGCTGTTTATTTAGAAAAAGAGTATAATATGCCTTATACTTCAATTACACCTATGGGTATTGTTGATACATCATCGTTTATTCGTGAAATTACTTCAATTTGTAATAATATGTACTCAAATTTATTACCTACACTTGATTTAAAACTTGTTGAAGAAATGAATCAATTAAAAATCTTAAACAAAAAAGACGTTGAACATTTTATTGATCAACAAACAACTTTTGTTTCTCAAGCAGCTTGGTTTTCACGTTCAATCGATTGTCAAAATTTAACAGGTAAAAAAACTGTTGTTTTTGGAGATGCTACTCATGCTGCTAGTATGACAAAAATATTAGTTCGTGAAATGGGAATTAATGTTGTTTGTGCTGGTACTTACTGTAAACACGATGCTGATTGGTTTAGAGAACAAGTGTCTGGTTTTTGTGACCAAATTTTAATTACAGATGATCATAGTCAAATTGGTGATATCATTTCTCAAATTGAGCCGGCTGCCATTTTTGGAACACAAATGGAACGTCATGTAGGAAAACGTCTTGATATTCCTTGTGGGGTTATTTCTGCTCCTATACATATTCAAAATTTTCCATTAGGTTATCGTCCGTTTTTAGGTTATGAAGGAACAAATCAAATTTCAGATTTAGTTTATAATTCATTTGGTTTAGGTATGGAAGATCATTTATTAGAAATCTTTAATGGACATGATAATAAAGAAATTATTACACGTTCATATTCATCAGAAAATGAATTACAATGGAACAAAGAAGCTTCTGAAGAGCTATCAAGAGTTCCTGGTTTTGTACGTGCTAAAGTAAAACGAAATACTGAAAAGTATGCTCGTACTCAAAAAGCTACAATAATTACAATGGAATTAATGTATGCAGCAAAAGAAGCTGTAACGGCTAACTAATGAATATAAAATTTTAGTTGTGTTTCCCGCAAACACCTCTGGTGAATTAAACATTTCGAACATTTCGAACATTTCGAACATTTC
>SL_4KL_010_BRINEDRAFT_10000287_pt1 | contig 25370 bp, 30 predicted proteins | sample SodLak_010_BRINE_2_FD_10664 | JGI IMG/M metagenome (IMG submission 10664) | reverse complement strand
AATACCGGTGGAACCATTCATGTTATTATCAACAACCAGATCGGTTTTACAACATTGCCAAACGATGCACGCTCAACCGAATATGCGTCTGACCTTGCAAAGATGATTCTGGCACCGATATTTCACGTCAACGGAGATAATCCGGAAGCGGCCGTTCACTCTATTCGAATGGCTCTGGAATATCGCCAGAAGTTTGGAAAAGATGTTGTGATCGACCTGATCTGCTACAGAAAACATGGGCACAACGAAGGCGATGAACCCGCCTTTACACAACCCGGACTTTACGAAGAGATCGACAACCATCTGAATGTACGCGACATCTATGTAGATGAACTTCTTAAAAAAGGTGAGTTCACCGAAGATGAAACACAGGCTATCTTTGATGAGTTTGATGAGCTTTTACAAAAGGCATTTGAAGATGCAAAAAGTTCTCCTTCTCTTGAAGTAACAGATAAGATGCTCGATAGAGCGGAAAAAGTTCAGAAAGAGTGGGACGAATATCCTGATACTACATACCCAATTGAAGAGCTGAAAAAAATCGCTGTACAGCTGAATACTGTACCGAAAGATTTTGATGCAAATCCAAAACTTCTGCGTCAGCTTGCAAAGCGCGCTGAAGCTGCAGAAAATAACGAGAAAAAGATTGATTGGGGATTTGCTGAAGCCCTCGCATTCGGATCACTCCTTAAAAGTGGAAAATCGATCCGCTTAACCGGGCAGGATGTTGAGCGTGGTACATTCAGCCATCGGCATGTAGTACTTCATGGAACAAAAACCCAACAGCGATTTATCCCGCTAAATAATCTATCTGAAAATCAAGCCACTTTCTATCCATACAATAGTCTGCTGAGCGAATTTGCAGCACTCGGATTTGAATTTGGATACAGCGCCACTAACCTCGATTCACTTGTCATCTGGGAGGCCCAATTTGGTGATTTTGTGAACGGTGCCCAGGTAATTATTGATCAGTACATTTCGGCATCAGAAGCGAAATGGGGGCAAAAATCTGCGCTTGTAATGACTCTTCCACACGGTTACGAAGGCCAGGGACCGGAACACTCTTCCGCCCGCCTTGAACGATTCCTGCAACTTTGTGCAGAGGATAACATGCAGGTTTGTAATTTCACAACTCCTGCTCAGTACTACCATGCGCTTCGCAAACAGGTGGCACAGGAGAAGAAAAAACCCCTGATTATTATGTCGCCGAAAAGCCTGCTTCGCCATCCGTTGGCAGTCTGCAGTGTAGAGGAGCTGGCGGAAGGATCCTTCAAACCGTTTATCGAAGATAAAATTCAAAGTGAGGAGAAATCGAATGTAAAACGGTTGGTCCTCTGCTCCGGAAAAGTTTACTACGATCTATTCAATAAGCTTAAGAAAGATCCAAATGACGATGTAGCAGTTGCAAGAGTTGAGCAACTTTACCCATTTCCTAATAAGGATATCGCAACTGCTCTTGAAGAGTATACCAATCTCGAAGAGATAGTTTGGTGTCAGGAAGAGCCCAAAAACATGGGTGCCTGGACGTTCGCTGCTCCCCGATTGCGAGAGCTGATGGGGAATAACATTAATCTGCGATATGCAGGACGGCAAGCGTCAGCTTCACCGGCTGCAGGACAGAAGAAAGTTCACCAGGCGGAGCAAGACAAACTTGTTGAAGAGGCAGTTGGATAATTAGGATAGGCTTTCAAAATAAAATGGCGATTGATGTTATGTCAATCGCCTTTTTTTATGCATTGATAAAATGTGCTGAAATCAGTCTATTATCTCAAACCGTTTTGCACTCCCTTACAGATACGACTCACGGCATCGTGGCTGTGCAGGCTTTCCATATGCGCACATCGAACCACAAAATCAAAAATCTCATCTTTTGCGTTTAACTCATCGTACAACAGGCGAGCTGCATCTTCCACAAACTTTTGATAGGCACCATTCATCTCAGCGAATGCCTGCTCATCTTCCCGCTTAACCATCACTTGGGTTTCTGTATGGAGCGCATTTTGGCAAATTTCCACGATATCATCCACAAACAGATCGTCATTCAATTCTATTGTGAGTGAAGCAACACTTCGCTGGCTGTGAGGTATTGTAGCTACATCTCTGGTTTCACGAGCGTGCTCCGCCAATTCATACGAACAAGGACATGCACTACTGTAGACAAACTCGAGATGAACAAATTTTCTAAATCGACCATATTCATCCATTTTCCCTTCGAAGGATATATCATAATACTGATACCCCTCCAATCCCGATCGAAGGCTTTGCTTCATCATCGGATAGCTGAATGAGAGTTTCAGAAATGCTGTTTTGCTATCGAGCTCTTTTTTATATGCACGAAGAATCTCCTCGATTTTACCGGGATAAAAGACGTCGTTTTGAAATTCGTAAAACGTCCTCATTATACGGCTCATGTTGATCCCTTTCTTCCCGGCATCAAGCCCAACATAACCATCTACAGAAGTTTCTAAAGTCAGCAGTTCACCATCTGGGGTTGCATACTTTAATGGAACTCTGAAATTAGAAATACCAACCTGTTGGATAGGTACATTCGCCCCTTCAATCAGCGATGATGGACCATTTTGAAGGTCAGGCAGGCTGTCTTTGTATTGATCTGTTACAGTAAAAGTGGGGTCGTAAAAGCGTTTTAGAGATGTTGAAATCATAATTTTGGTAGCTGAGCATTTTAAGAAATGCGAGGGTTAGGACAATATTCAGCAACGTTTCGCTCTGTTTCGAAAAGCTTCACAGAGTAGAGCCGAGACGAGCCATAAGATTCGTTATTAATATTATCTTCAAGTTCCTGGAAAAATGCTTTAACCAAATTCTCTGCCGTAGGAATAATACCTTCCAAAAAAGGCACTTCTACATTCAAATTCTTGTGGTCACACTTGTCCAATATTTTCTTTTCAATTATTCCATTCAATACTCCTAAATCAATCACATATCCCGTATCCGGGTCAGCTTCACCCACAACTGTAACCTCCAGGTTATAGTTATGTCCGTGCCAATTTGGGTTATTACATTTCCCAAAAGATTTACGATTCCACTCATCCGACTTATCCGGATTGTGAAGTCTGTGAGCTGCATTAAAATGCGATTTTCGAGTTACGTATATCACCGTTTTAGAAGTAGATGTTTAAAATTGTACCCTCTCAACGTTCTGATTAATCAGTGGGTTCCCGTGATATTGGCTTTATTTCCATCTAATAAAAAAGACTCCGGATAAGCAGAGTCTTTTTAAAAAAATATCGATTGATAAAAAAATTAAAACTGATTTCAGACCCTTTGGCTACTCATTTGATTTATCTTCAGATTTGTCAACATCTTCTTCTGACTCTTCCGTTTTTTCAGTAGGAGATTCCTGGTTGTCTTCTTTTCCGTTTTGATTCGAAAGCTTTTTATCATTTTCGCTACTCTTACCATCTTCAAATATCTCTTCAGGATATTCTCCCTTAGGTTTATCTCCCAGTAGTTCACGGATATCGTAGTGATTAATCACTTCTTTATCGAGAAGCGTCGTCGCCATTTTTTCAAGCTTGTCTTTATGCTCGATCAATAGATCATATGTACGCTTATAATTCATTTTAATAATATCCTGAATAGCCTGATCAATTCGCTGAGCAGTATTTTCAGAATACTTTTTGTTGAATCCGTAGCTATTATTGGGGTTGTTGGAATCTTTAAGTGATAAGTATCCAAGTTCATCACTCATTCCATATTCCGCAACCATAGCAAACGCCATTGTAGTAATACGTTCCAGATCATTTTGTGCACCGGTTGATATTCTGCCAAATATTATTTCTTCAGCTACCCGTCCACCCAACAACGCACAGATTTTGTCATTCAGCTCTTCAGTGGTCATCAAAAAGCGATCCTCGAGCGGTGTTTGTAGTGTATAACCAAGTGCTGCCAGTCCACGAGGCACAATGCTTACTTTGAGCACGGTATCTGTGTGTTCGAGATACCATCCCACGATTGCGTGACCTGCTTCATGATACGCCACAATTTTTCGTTCGTGCGGATTGATGAGTTTATTCTTTTTCTCCAATCCTGCTACTACACGCTCGATAGCATCCTGAAAATCGATCATTTCTACCGATTTCTTATCTCGTCGAGCAGCCATCAAGGCAGCCTCGTTACAGAGATTTGCAAGTTCTGCACCTGCAAATCCGGGAGTTTGAGATGCAAGCACTTTAAGATCGATGTCTTCACCAAGCTTCAATTTCTCGGCATGAACTTCAAGAACTTTCATTCGCCCTTTTAAGTCCGGTTTGTCAATCAATATCTGCCTATCGAAACGGCCCGGTCTCAACAGAGCCGAATCAAGCACATCGGGCCTGTTTGTAGCCGCCATGATAATTACACCATTGTCGGATTTGAACCCGTCCATTTCACTCAATAGTTGATTGAGCGTGTTTTCACGTTCATCATTAGAACTCATTTGCATTCCACCGCCGCGTGTTCGACCGATAGAATCAATCTCATCAATAAATATGATGCATGGTGCTTTCTCTTTCGCTTGCTTAAATAGATCACGAACTCTTGCTGCTCCAACACCTACAAACATTTCAACAAAATCGGAACCACTCAATGAAAAGAACGGCACATCTGCTTCACCGGCTGTTGCTCTTGCAAGCAATGTTTTACCTGTTCCCGGAGGTCCAACTAATAGTACACCTTTCGGTAGTGTGCCACCGAGGTTTGTAAATTTTTTCGGATCATTTAAAAATGCTACCACCTCTTCAACTTCAGCTTTTGCCTCTTCAAGGCCGGCCACATCTTCAAACGATACTTTCGTTTCAGTCTGTTTATCATAAAGTGATGCCTTGTTTTTCCCGATATTCATCATTTTCTGGCCGGGATTCATCCGCTTAAAGATAAATATCCAGAATGCAATAATTAATGCAATCGGAATCAACCAGATGAATATTCCGCTGAACCAATCTTCCTCAATTTTTACATCATACACTACACCGTACTCATCAAACAGTGCACGAACCTCATCCCCCTCGAGCATAGTAGTGCTGAATCTGGGGACAGAGGGTTCAGATGATTGCCATCTGCTTTCTGTCTCCTCAGGCTTTTCTACAATTCCATCTTCAATAGCTTTATCGGTGTACTCACCGGTAATCTCTGCATTATTGGTAATAAGGATCTCTTTAATGTATCCCTCCTCCACATACTCAAGAAATTCACTGTATTTGATCCTCTCAGAACTATCGCCCGGAGCTACAAGAAAATTAAAGCCTATTAATACCAAGAAAAGGACCACATAAATCCAGATAGGAAAACGAGGTCGTTTCTTGTCGTTCTTCTTGCCGTCTTTTTTAAAAGAATCTTTTTTATCTGTTTTCTTCGTCATTTAAATATATTGAGTCACGAGATAGCCTTAAATATAAGGCTTTTTAAAGAATAGTATTACCGATCTTTATTTTTTTACGATCTAAAGACGGTTAAAGTAAACGAACCTAATGCCGGTTTATGGTTATTTAAAAATATCAATTTCTATTGATTTATCTTCACCGGTATTAATTGTTAGTTTTTTGTCTTTTGATGCGATTTTACCGATCACTGAAAAATCTTCAAATTCTGTTTTAAGCTTTTCTACCTGCTCTTCAGCCAAAGTAAAAGCCATTTCAAAATCTTCACCTCCGTAAAATGCGTACTTGTCTACATCTTCTTGCATTTCATCGGCAACATTTCTGGTTTCATACGCTATTGGAACAGCCGGGGAGTATATTTCCATTCCAACTTGTGACTGGTTTCCCAAAAATTGTAATTCATTAACAATACCCTGTGTGATATCAATCATAGTTGATGGGAGAATATCTGCCTTCTTAAATGCTTGTACAATATCAAACCTTGCTTTAGGCACTAACTGGCGCTGAACAACATATTCATATTTTTCTAAATCCGGCTGAAAATGTTGTTCACCTGAATCTTTCCATGATTTTTTTTCACGTAACAGAATACGCAATCCTGCTAATGCTCCACCAAGATCTCCTGTAACACAAATTACATCCCCTTTTTTTGCTCCTGACCTGTATACAACTCGGTCCTTATCAACCAAGCCGGTAGCTGTTACAGAGATGGCTAATATCTGTTGAGAGGCAGTAGAATCCCCTCCTGTAACTTGTACATTATAATCTTTTGATGCAGCCTCTATACCGTGATATAGCTGCTCCATCATCTGCACAGAATATTTATTCGGTACAGCTATATCAACTAACACTTGCTGAGGTTCTGCATTCATGGCATATATGTCACTCACTGCAGCTGTAACAATTTTATATCCTAGATGGTGAAAAGGTGTGTAGGTTAAATCGAAATGTACCCCTTCAAGAAAAATTTCAGATGTAGTACAGAACAGTTGATTACCCGCTGCAGAAACAACTGAACTATCATCACCAATTCCACAAACTACGTCATCTCTTTGGTGAGACAATTTTGCATCGAATCGATTAATTAAACCGGTAAACCCGATTTCCTGGATTGAATTAAATTTTTGGTCTGCCATGTTATCTAAAATAAAAAAGGCATTTGCACATAGTGCAGATGCCTTTTAGTTATAAAGTTAAAGTAAAGAATTATATATCGCGAAGGGTAGAGTAATTAATTCTGAGTGTACCGGCATGTCTGAGTTCTTGTTGAACGTCAGTTATCATACCAAATTCAGAGTTTTCATCAACTCTAAGAGATACAATCAATCGGGGTTCTTCCATTAGTTTATCATACATGATATTTCTAATGGAGCCGATATCATCAATTAAAGAGTCGTCTATTTGAACTCTGGTATCACCTAACTCTCCTCCGCCCAATCTTTCAGGACCGATGTATATATAACTTACTAATCGCTTTTGCTCTATTTTTTCGATGTTTTCAGCACTGGTGTAATCGATTTGCACCTGAAGCTCTACTTCCCGCAGAACGGTAGTAACCATGAAGAAAATGAGCAGCATAAAAACAATATCGGGCATTGCGGATGTTGGTACACCCTGCTTCGATTTTGCTTGTTTTTTCTTAAACTTACTCATTTTAATTAACCCTCATCTGGTTCTGCGATTGAAATTTGCTTAGGATAAGCATCCCGGATTTCATCCTGTTCTACACTATCATCTTCAAGTGCGGAATATGGAACTCCAAATCGATCTTGCGAAGCTTGGTCGCGTAATTCATTGTATGCGCCCATTACTTCATCAAGCATATCTATATAAACACTGTAGGGTGTTCGTCTATCTGTTTTAATAGAGACGATTGCATCCTCAGGTGATTCTGATAAGTTTGGATCTACACCGTTATTATCTACGAATTCTCTAACTCGTTGTCGTACTTCCGGAATTGCAGAAGGCTCTTCATTAATAAGAACCATTCCCTGAGCGTTTACCAAAATATTCATCAGGTTACGCTCTCGTACCGGAGGTGGTTCAACGTCATCAGGTATTGGTGGTAAAACCATTCCAATACCTGCATCAACGTCGATTGTTGTAACAACAAGAAAGAAAATCAACAGCAAGAATGCGATATCCGCTAATGAGGACCCTTCAATTTCGGGGACTTCTTTTTTTCCTTCTTTATTGAACATTTAATTATAATTTAAAGGTTCCACGAGTGCTTGAAATGACAATCGCGAGAGCCATAAGGCCCATCATAATGAGAAGAGTAGCCATTGCAGCTTCTCCATATTGTCCAAAAGATGCATATGATACTCCAAATACTGCAGCTGGAACTATCATAACGGACACCCTTTTGACGTCGGACCTACCGTTAATAACGTTTTTGATTCCGACTCCCAGAGTAGCTACTACTCCGATCGCTATCAAACCCAATGCCAAACCTATTGCTATATTAGCAGCCATAATTCTTAGATTTAAAAGTTAAAATTAGGTATTGAGTTCTTAGCTTTCGTCTTCTTCGTTTTGATCAGGAACAATTTGCTTTCCTTCTTTCATCAGAATAATGGAATCAATTAGAGTAATTGAACTCTCTTCCATATCGGCAATAATTCGATCAATTTTAGACACACAGTAGTTATACCCAATCTGCAGGATAATACCGGCCATCAAACCAGAAGCGGTTGTTAGAAGCGCAATCTTAATACCACGAGCAACCAAACTTGGTGAAATATCAGCGGCGGCTTCAATAGCGTCAAACGCCTCAATCATACCAATTACAGTTCCGAGGAATCCAAGAAGCGGAGCAATCGAAATAAATAGTGATAACCATACTAATCCTCTTTCAAGGAAACTCATTTCAATTGAGCCATAGGTTGTAATTGCTTTCTCTGCTGCCTCTACTCCTTCATCAGCTCGCATTAAACCAGCCTGAAATACAGAAGCAATTGGGCCACGTGTTTGTGCACAAAGTTCTTGTGCGGCGGGAATTCCACCATCTTGTAGTGCCTGCTGCACATCAAGAATAAATTTTCGTGTATTAATGTCTGCCAGGTTGAGTGTTATTACTCTTTCAAGAAAAATAGCAAGACCAAGAATGAGGGCAATCAATACCGGCCACATCCATTCTTCACCTTCGTTAAATTTTTCTACTAACACATTAAAAAAGCCAGCATCAGATCCAGCCTGGAGGAAAAAGTATCCGAAATCTGCTCCCATTTGAAGAACTGACTGAGCTATGAATGAAGTCATAAGGTTACTCCGCGTTATGTTTTGGTTATTCGCTTAAAATTAAAGCAAAATGATAGATCATTTGAATCTAAATGTCAAAGTGCTGAATATCATTTAACACTCATTAAACATTCAACTGATCTTCATTATATAATTTAAATTTGTGCACTTAATATATTAGATGAATGCATTAACTACCAAACCGAATATCTGATTTATTAAATTTTTTAAAATCACCGCTCAACTCCATTATTTTCAAAATCCGTTCGCTTTTTTACAAATAGAATTTTAAGCCTTATTGTAAAAAACCAACCGAAAGACAAGCCCCACCCCTGCTAAGAGCAATAATAACAGGCTAATTACAAATGCTTTCCTATTTACAAATAGAGAGTTAACGATTCTATTTTCTTCATTACTTTCATCAAAACCATCAAACGGAGTATCTGAGAGGCCGGCTACTTCAATATTTTTGTGCACGCTTTTTACCTTGGGTGGCAGGCAAGATTTATCATCACAGACTTGGTATAGTATGTCTATCTCTAGTTCCTTAACTCCCTGAACATTCTCTCGAAATGCAACGGGAATTGTAAACTCTGCTTCATTGGAATGCCATCCTAATTTCTCATTGAAATTAGGGTCCAAAACAATTTTAGCCTCTGTCTCTTTTATCTCACCGGCTATCCCGGCATAATCGTTGGTAACAGATAGGGTTGTGGGGTATGGCCCTGCATCGGGATCATTTAGTGATGAATAGAGATGCCAATCTTCATCAATAATGGCCTTTACAGTTATAGAGAATATCTCACCCGCCTTAACTTGATCAGGTGCGTTAGAGATAGAATAGCTTACCGGATCTAACAGTTGTGCCTGAACAAAAAAAGGGGATAGTACGATAAGTACTACCCCCGTGATAAATGATTTAACATTCATTTTTCAACAACTAATCGGAAGACTTAACAACCCACACTTTTACCTGTGGTTTGAGGTCGCCTAAAAGATCTACAGTTGCTGTATACTCACCAAGTGTTTTGATATCCTGGTCGAGTGAAATCTTTCTTTTGTCAATTACGATACCTCTCTCTTCAAGTGCTTCAGCTACTTGAATGTTAGTTACAGTACCGTGAATTTTTTCATCCTCCCCTACTGTAGCAGGAATAGTAACGGATGCGATTTCTAACTGTTGAGCTAATTGCTTCGCTTTCTCAACAGTAAGCTCGGCGCGTTGTTCAGCCTGTTTCTGTAGGTTTTCGTACTCTTTAATTGCACCGGGTGTTGCCATAACAGCTTTGCCGTGCGGAATTAAATAATTTCTTCCGTAGCCACCTTTCACATCTACAAGATCACCGGGTGATCCTAAATGTTCTACTTCTTCTTTTAAAATAAGCTTCATATCTCTGTTTACTCCTAGTCTATCTAAGGTTTTCGGTTACGTACGGAATCAGAGCCATAAATCGAGCTCTTTTAACGGCAGTTGACAGCTGGCGCTGATGCCGTGCACTATTACCTGTAACTCGTCTGGGTAATATTTTACCCTGATCGTTTATAAATTTCATCAGAGTTTCGGTGTCTTTGTAGTCGATATACTCAATACCGGCTTTAGTGAACTTACACTCTTTTGTTTTTAAATGTCCTTTCTTCGGGTGTGATGGATTGTTAATCATAGTGGTATAGCTTAATTATCGTCTTCAGTTTCTTCTTCGGTCTCCTCAAAAATCACGGGCAAATCGCCTTTCTTTTTCAGGTCGTAATGACGCTCCATTTTGGCGTCATATTTCAGCGTTAGATATCTCATGATATCATCATTAATTCTCATATTACGCTCAACTTTTTCAATTGCTGAATGAGGAGCATTGAAGAAAATATTTACGTAATAGCCGCTGCTTTTTTTGTCAATATCATAAGCTAAGGGCTTTGTACCCCACTCATCTACATCTACAACTTCACCATCATTACTTTCAATTTGTTTATTTACAAAATCGACAAGCTCTTTGAACTTATCATCATCCAGAACGGGGTTCAGGATGTAAAGCATTTCATAGAATTCTTTTTTCATACGATATGTTTTCTTTGGTTGTATTCCATTATTGGAAACAGTCATTGTACGTTCCGTCAATGACAGAGCCTCAAAATATAGGCAATGTTTGCTTAATTAACAATGGAGTAACCGGCGTGACCGGCTACTCATATAGAAGTGTATTTTACAAGCTGTAGTAAGAAGAGATTAACTCAATAAGACCGGAAAATGGTAATACCGGCTCAATTCCGTAATAGAGTGTTAAAGCTGCCATAAGCACAACTGCAGATGAGAATAACAGGCTTGCAGGCTTTAAACTGTACTCCTTGTGGGAATCTTTGAAAAAGAGGTAAACCATTACTCTTAAGTAGTAGTAAGCACTGGCCGCACTTGCCAGAACACCTATTATTGCCAACGGTATTAACCCGGCGTTTATCGCTGCTGCAAATACATAATACTTACCTACAAAACCGACAAATGGTGGAATACCTACCAGTGAAAAGAGGAATATTGAGAGAAGAACTCCCATAAGAGGGAACTTAAATCCAAGACCGGCATAACTTTCAATTTCTGTAAAATCGAGGCCCTTATTTCGCTCGTAGTATGCGATTACACTAAATGCACCTACGTTCATTACGGTGTATGCGAATAGATAATATAGTACCCCTGTAAATCCTTCAGGTGTTCCTGCCGCCAACCCAACAAGCAGATAACCTGCATGTGCAATACTTGAGTATGCAAGCATTCTTTTCACATTGTCTTGTGCAAGAGCAATAAGGTTACCCACTACCATTGTAAGAATGGCAACAACCTGAATTACGTTTGTCCAAATATCGGTATCTGATTCCGGCAGCATACGCGACATAATCAAAACAAAAGCTACAAATGTGGCAGATTTTGCCGCTGTAGCCATAAATGCGGTAAGTGTTGTAGGCGTCCCCTGGTACACATCGGGAGTCCACATGTGGAACGGAACAGCACCTATTTTAAAGAAGATTCCTACCAGTAACAGAGCAGATCCTCCCATAAACATAAGAGTTGGCTCCGCAACTGCAGCAATTTCTGTCAGGTTAGTGTGACCCGTTGCTCCATAAATAAGAGCGATTCCATAGAGTAAAAAACCGGTGGCAAATGCTCCTAATAAAAAGTACTTGAGTGCAGCTTCGGCTCCTGTTTTCTTATCCTTAATAAGTCCGGCTATCACATACAGACAGATCGACATCGTTTCGAGGCCGAGAAAGAAAGAGATTAAATCATTTGCAGATGCAAGAGCCAGCATTCCAACAATAGAAAGTAAAATCATTGAGTACACATCACCACGGTGGAGATCTATCTCCATCAAATAGTCGCGCGATACAACAACACTGAATAGTGATCCCAATAGAATTACAACTGCACCAAACGATGCTACACCTCCGTAGACAATCATTCCGGTAAACGCGGTACCTGAATCTCCAAATAGCGCTGCTATAGCAACACCTAATGCTGCCAGGATACCGGCAATTGTTAATCCGTAAATCTGATCTGCACTTTTCTTATATGCCTCCATCAAGAGAGCAATTAACCCGACTACGGCAATAATTACGCCGGGTAGAAAAGCAATTATATCGTGCATGTAATCCATTCTAATATGTTTTGTAAACCGTGTCTATCGCTTTGGCAAGCGAAATATCTTTTTCTGTTACTTTATCACCGGCATCGTGAGTACTTAAACTGATTGATACCGATTTATATACATTTGAAATTTCGGGGTGATGACCTTGGTCTTCCGCTTCAAATCCTATTCGAACGATGAAAGAAAGTGCCGTTTTAAAATCAGCAAATTCAAAGTCCCGATGGATTTTATCCCCTTCAAAATTCCATTCGGAAAGATTTTTCAGCGACTTATCAATTTCTTCTTTTGATAATGGTTTCATAATGGCTCCTTAGTCTTTTAGTACTATGTTGGATTCATCATCTGCCTGTAAACCGTACAGCTTGGCTGTCCAGTCTGGTGTCTCCTTTTTTACGGTTTGCTCAACCACTGCAATGCTTTTCTCTTCGCTTGTCATAAGGAAGCTATCCACCCACTCTTCTGAGTACTGAGTAAAATCAACAGGACGTATTCCAATCCAAATCATGAAAAACACAAGTGGGATTAGCAGCCCGATTTCACGAGCGTTTAGATCCACCATGTTCTTATTCTCTTCTGTTTCAAGCGGGCCAAACATTACTCGTTGATACATCCACAGCATGTAGGCCGCTGCAAGTATCACACCAATTGTAGCGATTACAGCATACCAGTGGTTGCCTAACAGTTCAGAATTGAATGATCCCAGAAGTATGAAAAACTCACCGATAAAACCGTTCAATCCGGGAAGGCCGATTGAAGCCAACGTGGTAATTAAAAAGAATACAGCAAGTACCGGAACTGATTTGGCTATTCCGCCAAAGTCGGCAATCATTCGAGTGTGTCGGCGGTCATAAATCATCCCGACGATTAGGAAAAGTGCTCCGGTTGCAAGGCCATGATTTACCATCTGAATAATAGCCCCCTGAACGCCAATGGCGTTGAAAGCAAAAATTCCCAGCACTACAAAGCCCAAGTGACTTACCGAGGAGTATGCAACTAATTTCTTAACATCTTTCTGAACCATTGCCACAAGTGCACCATATATAATTCCAATAACAGCAAGTGTAGCAAGCCACGGTGCAAATTCCATAAAGGCATTTGGGAAAATCGGCATAGTAACACGCAGCAGTCCGTAAGTTCCCAACTTCAGCATAATTGCGGCAAGAACCACAGAACCTGCAGTTGGAGCTTCGGTGTGAGCGTAAGGCAACCAGGTATGAAATGGAAAAGAGGCACTTTAATACAGAATGCCAGTGCAAATGCAAGGAACATATAGGTTTGATCAACGAGACCAATTACGTGATCCGGCCCGGAAATAAATCTCCAGTCTGTCTGCAGTAAAGTTGTACATCTCCATGGATGCACCTGCATGGAAGCCTAAATAGATCAGCGCCACCAGCATAATTAGCGAACCTACCAGCGTGTAGATAAAAAACTTAACAGTTGCCTTGATACGATCGCTTCCTCCCCAAATTCCGATAAGGAAGTACATTGGGATAAGAGACAGTTCAAAAAACACATAGAATACTACCAGATCGAGCGCTGCAAATGCACCAAGTGATGCAGTTTGAAGAATCAAAAGCATTGCGTAGTAACCTTTTGCACTCTTAGCTACCGAGTTCCACGATGAAAGAATCACCAATGGGCCCATAAATGTTGTGAGCATGAACAGAAGAATACTTAACCCATCAAGGCCAACCAGATATTTAACATCCATCCCGGAAAGAATTGGGGCGCCTTCTGTTACAAATTGGGGAACTGCCGAATTGGCAACATCAAAGCTGAGCATTAAAGGGATTGAGAGAGCAAATGTAGCTGTGGTTGCAACCAAGCTAACCCATTTCACGGCTTCGTCGCTGCGCACAAGTAACACACCTATGACACTGAGCAGCGGTAAATAAATTATAAGATTAAGAAGTAACTCCATTTCTAATAAGTATGGGCTTTAAAACAATAAGATTGAGAAAACCAGTATGACACCTAATATTAGGAAGAGTGCATAACTGCTTGTAATTCCTGTTTGCGTATATCGCAGCAGGCTTCCGAATAGTCGCACAGTACCGGCAACGCCGTTTACAATACCATCAACTACTTTCATATCGAAAACTGCAAGTACACGTTCTGAAAATTTCACGGTTGGCCTAACAACTACACCCTCATAAACTTCATCAAGGTTATACTTATCTTTCCAAACCTCGTAAAATGCTCCAAATCGTTGTTCAATCATTTCGTCAGACTCTTTCTGCTGATTGTTACCATACATCCGGTAAGCCAGGTACGCAGATGCAGCGGCTACCGCTATAGCAAATACCATAAGTACCCATTCGGCGGGAATCGAAAGCGTGAGAGGAATATCTGCAGCAATAGGACTCAACCAATCTCCCAGCCAATTAATCTCTCCCGCGCCACCAAAGGTTTTCGAAATAAAATTCGGCACTCCAATAAATCCACCCACCACAGAGAGTCCGGCAAGTGTCCAGAGTGGAATCGTCATGCTCTTCGGACTTTCATGCAGATAAGTCTCGGATTCTTCAGCCCCCTCAACATTCTCGGAAAGCTTAAATGAACCGTGGAATGTAGTAAGTGTAAGACGGAACATGTAGAAAGCGGTCAGAAATGCCGTAACTGTTGCAACGCCCCATAGAATAAAATACATGGCTCCTGCATATTCACCCATACCCATATTAAAGGCGTGCATCAGAATTTCATCTTTCGAGAAAAATCCGGCGAGTGGTGGGATACCTGCAATTGCAACTGTAGCAATCATGAATGTCTTATAGGTAGATGGCATATATTTTTTAAGACCACCCATATTTCGAATATCCTGGTGATCAAACTCCACATGCTTCCCTTTATCATGCAGCTTGTGCTTCACGTGCTCCATGGTATGAATTACAGATCCGGAACCAAGGAAGAGACACGCTTTGAAAAATGCATGAGTAACAACGTGAAATAGTGCGGCAGTAAACGCCCCTGAACCAAGTGCCAGAAACATAAACCCAAGCTGTGAAACTGTAGAGTAAGCCAGTACCCCTTTAATATCGTTTTGTGTGATGGCAATCGTTGCTGCAATTATCGCCGTTAAACCACCGACTACCGCAATAATTAACATTACCTCGGGAGACATCACAAACATCGGTGACATTCTGGTAATCAGATAAATCCCTGAGGTAACCATTGTTGCCGCGTGAATCAGGGCAGAAACTGATGTCGGACCTGCCATGGCATCGGGCAGCCATACAAATAGTGGAAACTGCGCACTTTTACCGGTAGCTCCAATCAACAACAGAAAACCGATCCAAAAAACTTCGTTACCGGTAAATGCTTCCAGATTCCCAAGAATTACATCAAAGTTGAGGCTGCCAACCGCACTAAAAATCATAAACATCGCGATCAGAAATGCGAAGTCCCCCACCCTATTATATAGGAACGCTTTTTTCGCCGCGTCCGACTTCGCCATATCGGAGTACCAAAACCCAATCAACAGGTATGAACACAATCCCACCCCTTCCCATCCGAGAAACAGAAGCAGGAGATTATTACCCAACACAAGGTTGAGCATTGCAAAAATAAAGAGGTTCAGATAGGCGAAAAATCTCCAGTAGCCGGGATCATTCTCCATATACCCCATAGAATAGAGATGAATCAATGAACCGACACCGGTTACAACCAGCGCCATGATCAGCGATAATTCATCAATCCGATAGGCGATATCTACGCTGAGGCCGCCAACATCGATCCACTGAAAGAGGGTAGCTACAAGAGCATCCGATCCGGATGTGAAATTAATAAATAGATAGAGCGACGCTAAAAATGGTACAAATACTGACAGGTTAGCAATTGTGCCAATCAGTGTTTTTTTACTTCTATACTGATCAGACCAAAGTCCAACGATACCATTTATAAGAAAACCAAGTAGTGGCAAGCCTATAATTAAACTTACCAGCGCTGTAGGTGAATCCATTCAACAGGTTATTTATAATATTGCGCTTAGCTGATGGCGTAAAATTGAGCCGTCATAATTTAACAGGTGGCAAAGATACAAAATTCTCTTTCAAGATAAACTCAAACTGAAGGATTTATCAATCTATTTTGATCATAATTTTCTGAACAAAATTTATAATTAAATACAAAACTAAGGTATTATTCAGACTGAAAAAATTATTAATACAACTTTACAAAAAAACGCTAAATTTTATTGCAGTAGACCCCACTTTTTTAATATGTTTGACGCTCAATTGAAATCAGTGTACCGCAACCATATTCATATTTTCGAATGAATAAGCTCTCAATATTCTCTCTTGTGATGTCCTTCATCTCCCTGATGGGGTTTTGGATTATTATGAGTGGCTTTCTGGAATTCGCCCAGCTCTCTCTGGGTGTGTTGTCTGTAGCGAGTGTTATGTACCTGAATTATCGGCTTAAAACATTCCACTTCTTTGATGATGATATGGATGATTTGAGCGAACTCAATTTTCTCAGGGCCTTCTTTTACGTCTTCTGGATGATCTACCAAATTATACTGGCAGGCTTTCACGTATTTACTGTTATCATCCGGCCCAAAATGCCCATTAAAACTGCAATGCTCACATTTGATGTAGATCTTCCCAGCGCTCATGCAAAAATGATTCTCGGGAACTCTATTACACTTACTCCCGGTACGCTTACCGTTGATATTGTAGGTGATAGATTTACGGTGCACGCTATTGATGAAAAATCTTATGAAGGGATAACCTCTGATGAATTGCCCCGCCAGGTTTTGCGGCTTTTTAGTAAAGAGGATCGGGCAGTTGTAAAGAATTTGAACATCCAAACAAGTGATAAGGGGTAAGGCTTATGGAACAGTTTTTCTTATATAGTGCCGTCGCTCTTACAATTATTATCGCCGTACCCATGTATCGAGTAGTAAAAGGGCCAACCATTTTTGACCGAATGCTTGCAACCAATGCAATTGCAACCAAAACAATTGTATTAATCTGTTTAATTGGATTTATTTTCGGCCGTATCGACATGTTTATTGATATCACTCTTGCCTACGCTATTCTTGGATTTATCGGGGCGTTGATTGTAGCTAAATACCTCTCATCAGAAAAAGCAAAATTAAAACGAGAAGAGGTAACACATGACTGAGTTACAGATTATTTTCAGCGTGATATTTGTCCTTCTCGGAATCCTGTTCATGCTGGCCGGAAGTATAGGAATGTTGCGGCTACCCGATTTTTATTCACGAACCCACGCTGTTAGTAAAAGTGACACGTTGGGAATAATTTTTGTGATATCCGGACTGGTGATCTACGAAGGATTTACACAAAGCGGATTGAAATTACTCTTAATTGTTTTGTTTATAGCACTTTCTAACCCTATTGGAACTCACGCCCTGGCACGTGCTGCCATACAGAAAGGGGTAAAACCATTTTTTAGTGAAAAATCAGCGGAGGACAACCAATAATGTTTTGGGAACTTGAACTGGTTATTTACATTTTCCTGCTCATTTCTGCTATTGTTGCCCTCGAAGTAGACGATCTGTTGGTGGCTGTTGTGATGATGACCATCTTCAGCTTTCTGATGGCGCTATTGTTCGTAGCCATGGGAGCCATTGACGTTGGATTTACCGAGGCCGTTATTGGTGCGGGAGTTACGGGGATTTTATTTGTAGTCGTCGTCTATCAAACCTCAAGGAAAACAAACGATTGAAACTACTTAAATTTGCCATATTAGCTCTATTTGCCGGTGTTTTGATCTATGCATCAAACGATCTGCCCTATCGTGGGGATCCCGATAACCTGATGCACGCCGAGCGAAGCATTACCGATACGCCCGTAAAAGGAAATTACTTTATCCAGGAAGCGTATAACGATGCACGAACCCCCAACATGGTTACCGTAGTGCTTGGTGATTACAGAAGTATTGATACGTTCGGCGAGCAGGTTGTGATTTTTACCGCCGGCTTAATCACCATTTTGGTTTTACGTAAGCAGCGGAGGAGAGAAGAATGAAGGAACAATTTCAAAGCCCCATTGTACTGCTTGGCTCCCGTCTTTTAAGCCCATACATCATGCTTTTTGGGTGGTATGTGATTATTCACGGTCACTACAGCCCCGGTGGAGGTTTCCAAGGGGGGGCACTTTTGGCAGCTTCGGTTCTGCTTATTCGAGTTGCCGGAGGAACAAGGCTATCAAGCCTTCAGTTGCGAGAAGTTATCAATACCCCGATGGCAACGCTTGGAGTGGCCATCTACTTTTTAACCGGAGTTGTAGCTGTATTAGCCGGCGGATATTTTCTTGATTACGGCCAGCTGCCCATCCCCGGCCTCGAAGCCGCATGGCTGCGCTACTACGGAATTTTAATTATTGAAGTTGGAATCGGCCTAACTGTTATGGCCATCCTTATTATGATCTACGATAACATGGTAAAAGGTGAAGATCATGCTTGAGTTTTTTACAGGTCACTACGCGTATTGGTTCACGGTTATTCTGCTCTGTGTTGGAGTGTATGGAATTATGTTTAAGAAAAACCTGATCAAAAAAACGATCGGGCTGGCCATCCTTCAAATCTCGGTTGTTATGTACTGGGTATCCATAGCCAATAAATGGGATGCCACCGTAACAACACTCGACCCAAATATTCCGGTTGATCAAGTTGCTAATTACCTCAATCCCCTCCCACACACATTGATGCTCACCGCTATTGTTGTAGGTGTAGCTACGTTAGGCGTCGCCTTTACGCTATTGATTGCGATCTACAATAGGTACGGTACGCTGGATGAACAAGAACTGTTAGAAAAAATTCAATGATAGAAACGCATCTTCCTGCAATCATTGCATTAACATTTGTTGCTTTCTCTATACTGATTCCGGTTTTTGGAATCTGGAAGGAAGAACTCTCTCAACCACTTGCCGTATTAGGATCAGGTATTGCCGCCTTTTTCTCCGTCTACGGGTTTTTTGTATTTCTTGATGTCGGTATGATCCGATATCCGTTCGGTGGATGGGCCCCGCCAATTGGAATTGAGTTTGTATATGATGGGCTCTCAGCATTTTTCCTACTGGTAATCAATGTTGTTACTTTTATCGCTCTCATCTATTCAAAATATAGAGGGCGGGCAGAATTCCCCGGCAAAGAGATGCCGTTCTACTCACTTACCATGCTGATGATGCTTGGGTTTAACGGAATTCTGCTTACAGGCGACCTTTTTAACCTTTTTGTTTTCCTTGAAATTGCGTCACTGTCGATGTACTCCCTTATTTCGATCGGGAAAAAGCCGGCATCTTACGCAGCTTTCCGATATCTCATTATTGGTACTGCCGGTGGTACACTCTACCTGCTGGGAGTCGGATATTTGTATACCATTACCGGTACACTGAATATTATAGACATGTCAGCAATGCTGCCAACTTTTGCCGAAAATTCTTCGGTAGTTGCAGCACTCCTCTTAATGGTAGTTGGAATCGGGATTAAAGCTGCCCTCTTCCCTACACACGGCTGGCTGCCCGACTCGTATACATTTACATCATCACCATCATCCATTTTAATTGCACCTATTGGTACCAAAGTAGCCGCATACGTACTCTTTAGAGTTATGCTCTACCTGTTTGGTATTGAGTTGACGGATGCCGTAATGCCTCTCTCCTATCTGGTTGGAATTTTAGCCTGTATCGGAATTGTCTACGGTTCTGTCATGGCGATCGCTCAATCAAATATGAAGCGGATGCTCGCCTACAGTAGTGTATCCCAGATCGGGTACATTATAATGGGCCTCAGCTTGGCCAACCCCTTTGGATTTGCAGGAGCTCTGCTGCATGTACTGAACCACGCAGTAATGAAAGCCTGCCTCTTTATGATTTCTGGAAACATCACCCATCGGGAAGGCAACTCCGATATGAGTAGGTTTGATGAATCATACCGCAAAAAATACCCGTGGTCGATGGCATCACTCAGTGTTGCCGCGATATCCATGGTAGGTCTGCCGCCACTGGCCGGATTTTTCAGTAAGTGGTACCTGGCGCTCGGTACAGTAGAAAATGGCAACTGGTTATTTTTGGGAGTTATTATTGTAAGCTCACTGCTCAATGCGGTGTACTTCTTCAGAATTTTAGAACGCGTTTACATGAACGACCCGTACGAGGAAGAGCAGACAGAAGAGGAACAGCAAAAAGCTGTAGCAGCTGCGACATATAATGAACCGCCTGCAAGCATGCTCAGCCCAACTGTTATTCTGGCTCTCAGCCTTTTTGCGATCGGTTTTGCCAACGTACTTATTGTAAGTGCACTGATGGGCTTTTTCCCACTGTAAAGAAATTAAACCTTAAATATTTGACAGACGATTGATGGATATATCTCTCGTACCCTTATTTGCAATTTTGGTATCACTGGTCATCGTGCCATTGATATACATGAGCACCAACAGGCCAAATTTGCGCGAAACATGGACGGTAATTGCCGCCCTGATTAAGTTCGGTCTTGTATTGACGCTCCTCCCCGGAGCCCTCGAGGGCAAAAGTGTGGAGATACATCTTTTTGAACTGGCTCCCGGCCTTCCTTTGGCTCTTAATGCCGATCCATTTGGCGTGTTCTTCGCCCTGATTGCATCCGGACTCTGGATCTTCACCTCATTTTACTCCATCGGGTATATGCGCGGTGCGGGCGAGAAGAAGCAAACCCGATATTTTGCCAGTTTTGCCGTATGCCTCTCCGCCACAATCGGTATTGCATTTTCTGCAAACCTGTTAACCTTCATCCTTTTTTATGAGGCGTTAACCCTTGCCACCTATCCGCTTGTCATTCACAACGAGAAAAAAGATGCCATCAAGGCAGGTCGCGGATATTTAGCATATACGCTAACGGCAGGACTTCTGCTCGTTGCCGGTGCAGCCTTGATTTACCACTACACCGGCACGCTGGACTTCACACCGGGCGGACTGTTCCAGGAGCTTGAACTCCCGCAATCCACCATGCTTGTTCTGTTTATCATTTTCCTCGGTGGTGTGGGTGTAAAAGCGGGATTGATGCCGATCCACTCATGGCTGCCCGAGGCGATGGCCGCTCCAACTCCCGTTAGTGCCCTGCTGCACGCTGTAGCTGTTGTAAAATCGGGAGTATTTGCCGTCATCCGAATTGTAGGTTTTGTTTTTGGTACCGACGTGATGGTAGATTACGGTCTCAGCGATATATTGATTGTCGTTGCGGGTGTGACCATTATCCTGGCCTCCCTCCTGGCGTTTGCTCAAGACAATTTAAAACGGCGGCTCGCCTACTCAACAGTGGGACATCTCTCCTACATCGTACTGGGTGTAGCGATGATCACCCCGTTGGGAATGACCGGCGGTATGATGCACATTGCCGCACACGCAACCATGAAAATTACGCTCTTCTTCTGTGCAGGAGCAATTTATGTGAACCTCCATCGAACCGAAATCAGTAACCTGAACGGAATTGCCAAGGTAATGCCGTGGACGATGGCGGCGTTCGTCATTGGATCGATGGGGCTCTCCGGGATTCCACCCATAAATGGATTTTTCAGTAAATGGTACCTTGCAATGGGCGCACTCGAAGGCGGCATGCTGGTTCCCGTTGGAGTACTTGTTCTAAGTGGAATGTTGAATGCAGGTTACTTTTTCCCCATTGTATACAGAGCATATTTCAAAAAGGGCGAAGGTCTTGAAGGCTACGGAGAAGCATCACCCTTTATGGTTGTGCCGATTATGGTCACCGCTACACTTTCGGTGCTATTTGGCCTCTTCCCGAATCTCTTTTTCGGATTCTTTGATCTCGCTGTCGATATCAGCGCAACACTTTTTAACAGCGCATCACCATGAATAATAAAATCTGGATCGCTTTAGGATTACTATTTTTGATAACACTCGGCTTTGAATTTACCGTTTTAGCCGACTATGACAGCCACTGGTGGAACGCCATTCCGGCATTCTATGCAATTTTAGGATTGGTCGGGTGCGTGCTGATTGTTTACGTGGCAAAATTTATATCTAAGAAATTTCTAAATCGCGACATCGATTACTATGATAACTGAGTTTCTTACCATACCGGGTGTACTACTGCTACTGGGATGCTTTTTACTCCCTTTATTACCGCAGAAAGTGCGTTCAACCGCATTTTTGATCTTCCCCGTTGCAGCCCTCGCCCTCATTATGATGAGGCCTGATGGTTTCACCATTACCGGTGTCATCGGGAGTTACGACCTGGTGCTTTTCCAAATGGATGCACTCAGCCGTGTTTTCGGGATGATTTTTGCCATCACCGGACTAACTGCAGGTATCTACGCCTGGCATATTAAAGATCTTTCTCAGCAAATAGCGGCTCTTGGGTATATGGGCGGCGCAATGGGTGTAGCTTTTGCCGGCGACCTGTTTACGCTGATTGTCTACTGGGAAATCATGGCGATCACCTCGGTGGTATTGATTTGGGCACGAGGAACCGACGAATCCATCAAAGCCGGTATGCGCTACCTGATTTATCACGTGCTTGGTGGAGGCCTCTTTTTCGCCGGTATTCTGTGGCATTTCTCACAAACCGGATCGTTGGCCGTTGAATCTCTCGATTACGAGTTTACCATCGCAAACATGTTGATGCTGCTCGGGGTATCGGTAAATGCCGCTGTTATACCATTTCACACATGGCTATCTGATTCCTACCCGAAGGCAACCATTACGGGCGCAATTTTTATGGCTGCATTTACAACCAAAACGGCTGTGTATGTGATGATCCGCATGTTCCCGGGCTGGGAAATTTTAATCTGGTTCGGTATTGTCATGACACTCTACGGCATTTTCTACGCTGTAGTCTGTAAAGATATTCGCGAAATTCTCTCCTACCACATTATCAGTCAGGTAGGATATATGGTTGTTGCTATTGGCGTTGGTACCGACATGGCGCTAAACGGATCAGCCGCACACGCCTACAATAACCTGCTTTACAAAGGATTGATGTTTATGGCCGGTGGCGCCGTAATGTACGCCGCGGGAACCTCCCGGCTGGCTAAGCTCGGCGGTCTCGGCAAAAAAATGAAATGGGTGTTCGCACTCTACGTTGTAGGTGGATTTTCCATCTCCGGCCTCCCCCTGTTTGCAGGATTCATTAGTAAAGGGATGATTATTGACGGCGCCGGATACGCCGGCTACGAAGGGATGATGCTGCTCTTGCTGCTTGCGGGTGTGGGTACATTCCTCAGTGTTGGGTTGAAACTCCCCTACTTTACCTGGGTGTACGATGCAGGAAATAAAATTGACCTGAAGCCGATTCCGATAAATATGTATATCGCCATGGGGCTCTCGGCATTCCTCTGCATNTTTTATGGTGTGTATCCGAATGCNCTGTACACCTTCCTGCCGCATGAGATGGATTACAATCCATATACCATCTACCACTTTGTAGAGATCATGCAGATATCACTCGGTACATTTGTTGTCTTCTGGTACTTTAGAGAGAAACTTAAAGGCAAAATGGTGCTGGTTCTCGATCTCGACTGGATCTATCGAAAAGCGGCACCCGCAACGCGATTGGTATTTGTGAAAGGAGTAAACGACTTCTTTGGCGTAGCCGAAAAATGGATTCTAAACTCAGCAAACTACCTGAACCGCAAATTCGATAACCCGATGCCGTGGTTAAATCCATTTACCGATAAGAAAAACAAAGCCGACCGCTACAGCTCAAGCATGGAAGTNNTNATGAGCTTNATTNTNCTCAGNTTCCTGGTGCTCTCTNTTTTCTATTTGATGTGATTTTGAACCGAAGCCATATATTCTTGGGNTAAGTTCAATTANAGGATTATATCAATCTGTATAGCCCTTTACAGTTAGCTGACTCTTCTAATTCTTAGAGTTTAAGATCTGTGCAACTTTCTCTTTCAAATCTACAATATCCTCTGTTGCAACAATCCAGATCATCTCAAGAGTAATGCCGAAATATTCATGTGCGATTACATCTCTCATACCGGCAATCTGACGCCACGGAACATCCGTATGATCTTTTCTGATTTTGTCAGGTAGATGCTTTACCGCCTCTCCAATAATTTCCAATCTTCGAAGTACGGCATCCTGTTTTTCTACATTTTCATAAAATTCTTCTTGGGAAACGCCATCGAGGAACCGTTGGATATATTCGATGCTCTCTAAAATATCCTGAAGATAAACGTCAGGTTTTCTCTTGCTCATAGTACAGGATCTTCGTCCCTCATATCGTCTCTTAAAGCAGTTTTGATAGCTGAGTATTCAACCAGATCAACTTTCATATCCAATTCATCTTCCAGTTCCTGCTGAATCCCGATAAAATCCAGTAAACTGATTTTTTTATCAATTTTGACGAGCAGATCCAGATCATTTACTTCCGATTCTTCTCGCGCGGAGGATCCGAAAATACCGGCTTTCTTAATGCCGTATTTTTTTAGAATGGGTTTAATCCTGGTTTTTATGTTTTCGAGATTGCTCATAATCTTTGTTTAAGTTACTTCCATCAATCAATATAACAAAAGAAAAGGGAATTTAGCTTCCGGGCAGAATAGAGGGCCAATTCAATTAAAATTCACTCAAAACAAAAAACCCCTCGGAAATGAACTTCCCGAAGGGTTGATATTATCAGTGCAAGAGAACCTGCGCTTAGTCGGCCCACGCATCGGCATCGTGGTAGACCTCGGCAAATTCAAGAGTGTTTTTATCTTTGCTGACGGTCGCCTCAAACTCCACATGTTGGTCAGGATCATCCCGTTCAATAAGATGGCGCGCGAGTTGGTTTGTAATCTGTGTCTGTATGACACGCTTCAGCGGCCGGGCTCCGTAAACCGGATCGTACCCTTTTACCGCCAACCAATCTTTCACGGGATCCGACACCGAAAGCGACACATTGTTTCTTTTCAGCATTTTCTCTACCCTCTTCAGCTGTACGTCCACAATTTCGCGGATGTGATTTTGATCCAGCGGATGGAAGACCACTACATCATCAATCCGGTTCAGAAACTCGGGACGGATGGTTTTCCGCAGTTTCTCCATCAATTTTTCCTGCAGATCTCTGTAGGTATCCTCATCCATTTCGCCACCGGATTTCTCAATCTGCTCCGAGATCAGGTGTGAACCGATGTTGCTGGTCATGATCACAATGGTGTTTGTGAAATCTACCG
>SL_4KL_010_BRINEDRAFT_10000286_pt1 | contig 25391 bp, 17 predicted proteins | sample SodLak_010_BRINE_2_FD_10664 | JGI IMG/M metagenome (IMG submission 10664) | reverse complement strand
ATCCTGGGCAATCGAACGGAGACTGTCTGGGTCAGTCGCATCACCGAGCACAAGCGGGATGTCCTCCCACCCCTGTTGTTCTGAAAGCAATGCCGACCGGATTTCATTTAATCGCCCTTCGTCCCGTCCACCGATCGCTAGCGAGAGCGAATCCGGCGTGTATCGTTCGGTGAGATGCTCGGCAACAAGGCGACCAGCCACGCCTGTTGCTCCCCATATGACAAGGTCGTACGGCCTATTATCGTATTTCATGATTCGTATTTGTATGCTGTGGACACAATGGTTTGGTTACCACAATCGTCATCCGCTTGTCAGCCCCAGTTTTGCCCGGGTTTCACGGAGTGACTGTGTTACCGCGAGTGGATGAGGCAATCCAAGCCGATATCTGAGCCTGTCCTGTTGTTTGAACGGGGCAAACAGGGCTGGTTCTTTGAGTTGATAAATCGATGCGGGTGACCCACCGTGTCGACTCATAATAGCATTCGCAGCCCGGCGACCCGCTTCGTTTGCCGATTCCATGGACGCCAGGTCACTGTTCGTCCGAACAAAATCTGCTGCGATTGTAAGATTCGCTACTGGGGTATCTGCTGGAGGTCGATACCGAAGCGAGTCGACCGTGTTGATGAGAAGTGGTGATGTGTTTTTCACCCCTTGCTCCGTCTCGACAATGGCAGGGTCAAGAAACCAGTCAACGAGTAACTCATCCCGAAGAACCGTCTCGTCAGTGTCGAGATGGCGTTTCAACTGCTCCCAAATTTCCTCAACAATCTCTTGTCTCGTACAGTGACGCGCAGGCTTATTATGGAGGATTCCTGGGGTATCCCAGTCTGAGGCAATGACTGAGAGGACACCGTCTATCTCAGCAGGTGCATTCTCCTCAAAATCATACCGGTCCCAGAATTGCCGTTGGGAGATAGACGTCAGCGCCCATGGTGCGTCGGCGTACACCTGGTGGCCCGCAGAGAGGTGGATGTCCTCCCGCAAATAAAACTGAATACCATTCATCCAGGCGGTATCGAGGTTCCGTATGCCGGAAAGTGCAGAAAACTGACTTTCGAGCGAATCCGGAATCAACGACGGAGCCACCTCGACAGGAACAGCAAGGACGAATTCATCAGCAGACAGTTCAGTACCATCGTCCAGTATCGCCGCTGTAATTCGGTTTCCGTCAGTTGACAATCGGTTCACGGGAGATTCTGTGCGGAGCTCGACACCGAGCGACCGGAGATAGGACACCCATGGATTAATCCATACTTCGTTCGTGGGACCAGCCAGAATCCGTTCGGCCGGTCTCGACGGGTCCAACTGGCCAAACAGTAACTGCAAATAAATGGTTCCCACCGTCCGAGCGCTTCCAACCTGTGGTCGAAGAGCCACCAGCGCCTGTGTTGCATAGGCAAGTCGCTCACGGAACTCTTGTGAGCGGTTTTCTGCGTCGATAAACTCCCACCACGATTGCGTATCCAGTTGCTCATCCCGTCGTTTGTCACAGGAGGTAAGGATGTAAAGGAGTCGTTCGAGAAGGAATCGTATGTCCCGCGAGGGTAAATCCTCCGCAAATGCTGGTTGGACTTGCTGGAGCCAATCTTCGAGAGATTCCGGTTTACTTGTTCGAGCGTACCGGTTGTCGCCATCAATCGCCGCAATGAGCGTCTCAGACGTTTCGGTCAAAGCATCAGTGACCGTACCCTCCCCGCTAGGAATCCGATCCATTGTCTCGATTGTGTGTCGGTAAAACGCTGGGAAAAACCGGAAGCCGTGTTCACCCTGCAACGTGCCGACCCCCTCTGCTGGCATTGAGCGTGCCTTGCCACCGAATCGTCTATTTGCTTCCAGAACGGTTACGGAATAATTTCGTTCGGCGAGTTCGTGTGCTGCAGTGAGGCCACCGACTCCGCCACCGATAATCACCACATTCGTCATTGGAAAATATACTACTGTGAGAATAATAACAAGAGTCCCAACCTAGTAAGGGCCAATCGTGTGATTCGACGGTTTTCCATCATGTGGTGTGGTTTTAACTTGAGATATTCTCGGTACGGCGTTTTCTGACTCAATCATACGAACGGTCAGTAATACGCACTCGNAGCCAGTCGGTTATACTCATCCGCATTCAATAGACTCTGCCATCGCAATAACTTCGTCTTTATCGATACTTTCGTGTCCAACGAAGAAGTATTCGATGCCCTCACAGGCCCAGAGCAGCGCTGTGACCTGTGTTCCTGGTTCTTCGCTGTAATACCCCGTTGCGGCACCGATATCAACTGATTCACCAGCCCTATCCGAAAAATCAAACCGGGGATAATTGGACTGTGAAAGCGTGAAATGAAGGTCATCTTCTCCCTCGTACTGAAGACTTAGTGAGGTATTTTGAGAGTCCGTCGAACGGGTCTCACTAACACTGGTCAACTCATACCCAGACGGTATCACTGCCGGTTCGGAAAGTTCGATGGACGCATTCGCCCGAGCAGCAGAGAGTGAATCGTATGTCACTTCCTCTCTGATATCAACTGCCGCATCGGAGGAGGGGTCGAATTCGAATTTTTCATCCGGTATCGGGTCGAATGTGATGTTCTCATAGACGGTTTCGAAAGTACCAGTCTCCTCCTCAGTGACCGTTTTCACCGGAAAGAGATGCTCTTTTTCGAGCCATATTTCAACTCGGTCAACGTCGATATACTGCTCATCGGATGCCTCCTGTGTCTCACCATCGACGGGTGGCGAGATTGGCGTTCGAAGGATATCTAGCAATGACTGTTCCAACCCGTCGGTTGGTTCAAACTCGACGTGGTAAACAGGAATTCCGTTGATTTCGTCAGTATCAATCTCCAAAACCGATAATTCATCAAACAGTGTTTGAGTCATCTTATACCGGCTATCGATGGCATCTCCGTGCGCTCCCTGCTCACGTTTGGTCGCCCACCCTTCGTCGGGTGAATACTCCCAGCTATACTCCCCGTCATCAATCAGAATGGTATCTGTCTCCCCCTCAAATTCCTGTCTATGCAAACCATCCTCAGTGGCCCAAAGCTCGTCGACCATAGTCATAAACTCAGTATCCGCAGTCGTCGACATGGATGCATGGACGTACTCCGGTTCCGGTGAGTCTGCTAGGCGGTCACGAATTTCATCCTCAGGTGGATCGCTACCGATGACTAACGTACCGGCCACAAAAAGACCTGAGAGGAGCAACACACCGGCCAGCAGCCAAGCCGTTCGCATCGGTTATACTTGTTAAATCGAATGAATAAAACTTTGGCTGCGTCTTGACATCGAAAGTCACGANCGATNNGNNAACTACCGTGTTCAGATATGCTGATTCCATGCGAAAGTAAATCTGCGTAACCACTCGTCGGCAGTTTCTGCTTCGGCGTTGCTAAAATAGTATGAAAATGAAGAGGTTCGTCTTTTTACCTCTCCAAGGACACGTTCGATGCTGTTGCGATCACCGTGGCGCTCAACACGTGATCGAGTCCGTACCGAGAACACGCGTCTTTCAACGAGTGCGAGCCATCGATAAGAAAGACAGCATCAGAACCATCGTGTTTCTCGCGGATCTCGACAGAAAATACCAGTGTAAGAACGTTGTTTGTTGTCGCTACAAGCTGAATATCCAGCAAATCGTTTATTACTGGAACAACGGCAGTGTACAGCCAATACTGGTCATCATTGAGTTGAATCGCGGTTTCGTCAACACTAACATGATCCGGACTGCGACCGCCCGTTGGCTGAAGATCTACTTTATGAACCCAATTATGAACGGTTGAACAGGCGCGTTGAACTCCTAATATTTCGAGATTAAAATAGTATCAGATAATGATAACCTGGCAAAATGGAATTAAATACTGAGCGGCATCAACACCCATGGTGTTGTTTTCACCTCACAAAATCTAAGTCGGATTGTGCGATACTGCCGCTGAGACGAGTATTTTCTGGTACAGTCACTCAAAAACAACTCGCCTCACCCGCCAATTTTTATCTGAACACTACCAAGAACAGCACACATCAGTTTATTCAGGAAAACTGGTTAACTTATTCGCCCAATATTCAAAAGCTGCCTGGCATGAACGCGTTAGTTTTGCTCAAAGTTTTTTGATAAGCATTTTTCTTATCAAAGGACTCTATTTAAACTGAATAGTCAATATTAATATATTTTCTATATTGCCAAATTGATATATGGTGTTACTATTCACTGTCTAGTTGAGAACCACCCTCGGCTGGAGTTCGTCCATCTAAGGCTTGATTCAGCCGATTACGGTTATAATGGCATCTAAAGCGCCTTAGCAACGTTTTGCAGTTAGCTGACTGCCCCGCAAAAACGTTTGGAGGCGGTCGGTCCGCATTGAGAGGGTCTGGAACAATTTATCGATGTGATTCCGTTCTGTGTAGTTGAGCTGACCGCTCAATTTTTGACGAGCCAAGGGAGTCAAATGCCCGCCACTATCCATGAGAAACTCCCCTTCGGAAACAGCGTGTTTCTCTATGAGGCAGTGTAAGAACGCCGTCCTCAGAAATCTTTGATTTTTGATGTGCGAACGAGAGCGTGCTCTCGTAAACGCCACGGGCTCAGTCTCGCAGCGGCTGAAGACATCTCCGATGTGAAGAATTCTTGTACGCAACGATGTATAGTCTCTCCCGGCTTTTCGATGCGTCGAAGGCTTGAATCTGAAAGAGTGATTAACTACTCCCGATGATTCACCGCAGTGTGCGAATAATGCTGAAGCTCTCTCCTGAGATTGGTGAATGCATTGAGCAGGTGAATAATTGGCAAGCGGACTCCTTGTTTTTGAAATTCGAGTAGCTGGATCAAAGCAGAAGTACGCCTTCAAAACGCACTTCGTGGCAAGAATGTTAAAAACTATTATTTAATAATTTTAGAAATACAGGCTTAGCTCAGTCTCCAGGCCATCTGACAGTATCAAGCATTGGGTAGCCCATTGAGAAATACCGGGGTTTGGTGAAGTTATTTAAACAATCTACATCAAAAGACTACATTTTACTCTTCGGAAAAGATTGTAGAAGGCTTGCTATCATGCAGTTTAGAAAATCACAATCCGAATCCAAATTTGCGGACATCTTTAAAAATAAATGCCCAGCAGTCGGTTGACGATCATAGACTATTCAGATGTATAAATCAACGGCCTGCTTCACACAGCGACCCAATAAAGGGGTGGACGTAAATATGGTTGTAATTCAACCTGATGACGATTCGTAGAAGTCAATTATAGTATTATTGGTAAAAATATAATAATATTCCAGTCATTTTCATTGTCAGGATAATTTTATATAAGATAATAGTATAAAGGTTATTAATTCACTTAAGCAGGAGTTTTTTAATGGAGTCCAACCAATTATAGCTTATGTCACAAAGTGTACAAGCCGAAGATTTACAGATTGAGTTGGAAAATATTGGTGGAATCAATGAAGCAGAACTGGAGATAAAACCGGGCGTAACAGTACTTAGCGGGCGTAATGCAACCAATCGGACCTCATTCTTACAGGGGATTATGGCTGCGATGGGAAGTGAATCAGATCAAATCACGTTAAAAAGTGACGCTGAAGAAGGGAAAACCACCATTCAGATAGGTGAAAATGAGTACTCTCGAATCTTAACACGTACTAATGGTGGGACTGTTTTCAATGGGGACCCATTTACTGATGACCCTGAACTAGTCGATTTATATGCATTCCTATTGAAAGAAAATCCAGTTAGACAAACAATTGAGCAAGACGGCGATTTGTATGACGTATTAATGCGTCCAGTTGATACAACTGAGATAGAAAATCAATTGGAAGATATGAAAAGTAAAAGAGAGAAAATCAAAAGTCGTCTGAATAAGATTAAAAAAAGGAAAGAGAAACTTCCGAGATTAGAAGAAAGAAAAAACGAGTTGGAGTCAAAGCTTGAGGGACTACGGGAAGACGAGTCAAAGCTCCAACAGCAAAAGGAGATGATTGAAGACCAGTTTGCCGAACAATCCACAGACGAAACTGCTGACGAAATTGAGAAGTTGGAGGAACAACTTAAATCGAAGCGGACAGAAGAAAGGAAGTTGGAGAAATCGATTGAACAGCAAGAACGTCTTCTTGAGGCAGCAATAGAAGAGTTGGAATCGATAGATAAGCCCAATACATCAGAAGAAAGACTACGCACCAAAAAAACCAAATTAACTGAGGAAAAAAAGGGGCTGACGGAACAGATTGAGAGGCTTCGAGCCCAACGGCAAGAAGTTACATCGGGTATGGAAGCAGCAAGAGCGTTACGCGATTCGACAACTTCACTCCAGGAGGCGGTCTCAAAATTAAATATGGATATTACAATTCCGGAGGGACCGTTAACAACGAATCAAGACGGGGCAACAGGAAAAATTACTGATGAACTTTTAAATGGAGGGACAATGCGGTGTCTTGCATGCGGGAGTGAAGTGGCGACTGATACCGTTGACGCAGTTATCGACCAATATCGAGAAATTAATAAAACGTTCCGCAATCAAATTCAGGAGCTAGAACAGAAACAGCAGGAGATTCGACAAGAGATTAAAGATACAGAATCTCAGTTAAAAAAGTGGGAGTCAGCTGAAGACCGTGTTACGGAAGCCACTCAGCAAAAACAGGAAGCCAAGGCAGAAATCGAGAGATCAAAAGAGGAATTGGCGACCGTCAAACAGCGCGTTTCGGTGCTTGAATCAGAACTAAACGAAAAACGTCAGGAAACAACAGATGGCTCGGAGGAAACAGAATTACGCGACCAGCATTCAGATATCGAAGACCAACTTATTAATAAGGAAGTAGAAATTCGAAAAACAAATGATGAACTTCAGGAGGTCAAGAAACAGATCGGGGAACTAGAAGACGAAATCGCTCGTGAGGAGCACCTGCAAGCTGATATGAACGAATTAACAGAAGAGATTGGACGGCTACGTTCTCGAGTCGAAGACATCGAACGTGAATTAGTCGAAGAATTCAATCAAACAATTGAAACGGTCCTTGATCTTCTTGGCTATAAGAATATCGAGCGTATCTGGATAGAGAGAAAGCAGAAAACTGTCAAAGTGGGACGCCGTAAGGAAGAAGAAACAGCTTTCGACTTGAATATCGTACGTGAAGGTTCCGAAGGTGTATACCCCGATGAATTACGCCACCTTTCTGAAAGTGAACGGTCTGTGACTGGGCTTGTTGTAGCTCTCACTGGCTATATTGTACATGATGTCGATGAGGAGTGTCCGATAATGGTTTTGGACAGTGTTGAAATGATAGATAGCGAACGTATTGCTAAAATGATTGAGTATTTCCGTGATGAGACATCATATCTTGCAGCAGCTCTTCTTCCGGAAGACTCTGTAGCTGTGAGGGATTCTCTCCCTGAGGCAACAGTTCAGGAAATAGATGCTTTAGTTGCATAAAAACCATATACTGTTGTTTGCTATTATTGTAGGATTATTTCAAATTTGTATCACATTTATTACAGCCGTTATTTCGAATAAACTGCAGTAGATCCTGTCGTCGGTCACATTCCGTACATTCTACTCGAAATTGGATTTGGATATCATACGTATCTGGAATTGCGTTTGCGTTTACTAAAGAGGCCAAGCCTTGATTTGCCACAGCACCGACGCGCTGCTGTAAGCTTGTAAGCCGATTTTCAACTATTTCTTTGCGTTCCTCGGCAGTTGTTGATCGTCGTTGTCCCTCTGCCGCCTCAACTTCTTGGATGTTTGTTAGGAATTGGTACACGGTATTGTAAGAGACTAAATCATTGGTCAGCAACTCCAGGTTAATATCGTATTCTCCAAACCAATTTTTGACCTCGGTAATTTCGACCTGTGAAACGTTCTCAAACCGTTCCGCCTGGGAACAATCAGCATGTAACAAATAAGCCATCTCCGAAGAATCGTAGTCATCAGGATACTTGTTGTCGGCCTGGTTCTCAATAACTCTTTCCACAATAGCGGTATTCACAAAGTTTTCAAGATCGAAGAGTGAGTCCGAGTTGTCAGAGCTAGTCCAACGGTCTATAAGTTCTGTTTCTACACTCTCCAGACTATATTTTTCGATAACATTCAACAACTTTTGTCCTTTGGGCATGAGCACAATAATGTTTCTAATATTAAAAAACTAATGTTGTACCCAGTTGCTATGAAGTCATATGCTTTTTTTCTTGGCTGGGTGAGCGAGAGGCCAACTCTACTATTTATCCATATCCTAGTAAAAATCACATGACTACGGAGGATTATCAAGGAATTTTTACTAAATAAGTTAAGCAGAGACAGTAATGTCAATTATCTAACTGATTAGATCCTCTAGTAGCTAATTCCTCTGTTATAACCTAAGTATCTTACTAAAAAACTTGATTATCTTGGTTCAGCCGCAAACAAAGATACATCTGTTTGTAGTTTTTGCTCATTATTGCCCCGTCGCACTCTATGCTAGAAATGTATATTAGGAGTGTTCTGGTGCAGCGGTGAAAAAACAGCTGATAGCAGAATTGGACTAACGAATTAAATCATAACCAATGCTACGATCCCAAACATCATTTGTGTCAATTTTATCTAATTCATCCTTTCGAATCTTACCAGTTGGACTACGTGGTAATTCATCACATATCTCGATATAACGCGGGACTTTGGCGTGTGCTAATTTTTTCTCACAGTGTTTACATATATCGATTTCATCGAGTGAATCGGTATCTTTTAATTCTACAGCTGCTTTCATCTCATCATCATGTTGGAAGTTAGTAATACCCACAACAGAACATTCTTCTACTTCAGGAATAGAATTTATGACACTTTCAATTTCTAACGTAGAAATTCGCCCACCAACACTTCCTCGATAAATAGAATTATCTTCATTTGCAATGAAATGGAGAAACCCGTCTTTGTCTCGATAGCCTAAATCACCTGTATGAATCCACTGGTTTCGACAGTCACGATTAGTTAGTTTTGGTTTATTATAATACTCTCTCATCAAGCAATTGGGGCGCAGAGGTCGGATTAATATTTCACCTGTTTCACCGTCTTCGACTGGTCTATCTTTTTTATCTGCAATTTTAACTTCAATGTATGATACTGGTTTACCCACGCTTCCACGTTTTCTCTGTTCACTGGTGTTTGATGTTACAATCGTAGCTGCTTGCGTGACCCCGTAGCATTCAAAAACGTTAAGATTGAACCGGTCTTTAAACCCTCCTATCATTTGCTTGTCATTCTTGAATCCGTATCCGTGTCCAATTGCTCTTTCTATGCTATTTTCAGAGTAATCGAGTGCTTTTTCATGGTTAAACAACACAGATAGCATACGGCTCAGGTAAAGAAAAACCGTAGCTTCATGACAACGAACTCTCTCCCAAAATGAGTCCGGCTCAAAACGATCCCCAAGGATGAATTCGCATTCAGTAATCAATGATGGCATCAGGCCTAACTGAACAGTGAATATGTTATAAATAGGCAGCGGAGCATATATTTTATCTGTGGGCTTATACCCAAAGATTGTATTTCCAACTTCCCATCCAGTGTTTATATACGAAAAGTGGGGAAGAGAAATTCCAATTGGATCTTGATCCGCTTTCCGCTGAATGTATATAATAGAAAGAATATCATCTTCTTCAGGAGTGTGATTAGATTGTACCTCTTCTCCGTCTTGTCGCTCAACCAATGAATCAACATGTAAGAGGTCCTGCGGAGAGTTTCCCTCACCGACGTAATAGTTTCTCGAAGAAAAAGATGCACTATTCTTGATTGCATTATATTCCTCAACGGTTTGGGAATCAATCAATGTTATTTTTGGATTGACTTCTGCTAAAATATGTTCAAGAACCGTTCCTACAAACCGAGTATCTATAGGCACAGCAACGGCACCAATTTTTGCCAATCCAAAATATGCATAGAGGTATTCCACAGAATTATAGAGATATAAGCAAACTTTGTCTCCGGGTTCAACACCTTCATTTGAAAATCCGTTCGCGTATCTATTTGTATGTTCTGCAAAGTCAGCGTATGATATTGATTTGCCGCCACAATGGAGGAAAGTTTCATTTGGCACGTGTTTGTCTTTATGCTCAAGGAGTGAGGGTACGGTACGATATGGAGCTGATAATCTATTTTCAGACATTTGTTATTCCTCCATATCCTCTATAATTTCCTCTATTTTATCAACACCATTTTGCAATTCAGCAGCCAGCTTTTCGGGAGGGTATTCTATATCTTCATTGTGTATATTCCTAAAAACACCTATAGAATGAACAAATTGATGCTGATCTTCAAAGGTTATACCCACTGATTTAACACCTTGCACGGCTTCACCTTCAGAAATTGAATAGCCTTTACCCCTTATCTCATTTAGTTCGTTCAGCAAATTCTGTTTACTGTCTATCGTTTTTGAGGTGTAACTCGGTAAGCCATGTTTGCTAATTACTTTGTCAACATATTCATTAGAATGATGAGCAAGAATTGCTTTACCCGGTGCATGAGTATGTAAATATGACCTTTTCCCAACTTGTGCATAGGTTTCATTATTTTCTACCGAATCAGATTTGAGAATGAACACAGCTCGACCCAGTTCTTCAATAATCCACCAAATGGATTCAGAAACTTGTTCTGATATAGAATTTAGAACTCCAGTAAGGGGTATTTGTGTTTGCAATATATTTCGTGCAGCCATCCCGTGGTTCAAGTATCTTAAACCAAGTCGGTACGAACCATTTTGTTTTACAACATATCCCAGTGATTCTAACGTAGACAGATAATTGTGTAACGTACTCTTTGGCATATCTAATTTCTTCGCGAGTTTGTCGAGTGTTATTTTACCATACATTTGTAAGGTGTTGACAATATCAAATGTCCTCTGAATTGTCTGAACATTTCTTCCCGTGGAATCTGGAATCATATCCAATGAATATCCCCACACCCAATTATAATTTTCGGGCAATCTGAACGAACTTGGGGAAATAGAACCCATATCAACCCCAGGACATCCACATCGTGTGGATTTATTATTAGCTTCGAAGTATGCCAATCCACATATATCAAATCCTACCAGAGTTTGATTGGTTATACCACAATCGTATATAAGCATTCGAGATTCAGAGGGGATTAATTAAATATGAAAGGGATATTATCCACATTGAGTGGATAATTTTAGATGGGGTGTTTTTCGGATTGGTTAGCTATTCACGTAGAGTAGATTGTTAATCACCGCCAAGTTGATAGGCACTTCCTCTCGCAATTTGCTACACATCCCAAATAGTAATCGATTCCACTGAGTAGAATTATAGATGGACCGGCAGATCAATTCTCATGAGTTGAGTGCTTCAATTCGCGAATTTAACGTCTCATAGATTGCTGAAAGGTCACCACCGATTCGGACCAACTTATATCCATCGTCGATAGCCTCCTGCACTGCGTTAACATCATTCTGAATACAGCCAATCGGAACTGAAGCATCCTGACATGCTATCCGTGTCCGTTCCATCGCTCTTGAAACAGCTTCATCGGTATCATCTGCAATATCTCCCTTCGACAATGATATACTCAAATCGGCTGGGCCTACAAAGGCAAACCCGAGATTGGGTACTGCGAGAATTTCATCAATATTTTCAACTGCATGCTGATTCTCGATCATTGTTCCTACCAACACTTCTTCATCTTCTCCCTCTACATAATCGTTGACATACCCACTCCATTCGCTCGAACGCCCTACACCAACCCCCCTATCGCCTACACCTCCCTCATAGGAAAAGTAAGCAGCTTTGACGCCCCTTCTTAATTCTGATGCCGTTTCAATACGCGGGAGAAGTATTGTTCTGACACCCGCATCAAGGACCTTTCTGATGAGGGCAGGGTCAGGTTTCGGCAGTCGGACAAGGAGTTCGATGTCCGCTGCTTCCGCTGCGCGTGTTAAATCTTCGAATACGGTGCTGTCGTATGGACTCGGACCAGCGTGTTCAAAATCAAGCCAAACATAATCGAGACCAATCTTACCAAACAGTTCTATGACGGTTGGTGAAAATGTCCCCGAACCTGCACCAAATACGGTCTCACCGGACTCCAGAGCCCATCTAAGTCCGTTTTCACTCCTCATCTTACCACCTCTGTTGAAAGAGCCTCACGGTTGACCGTCGTAGAGGGAAGATTACCCTCATGGACTTTACGAACGTTCTCAGCCGATTGTTCGCTCATTCGTACTAACGCTTCGTCGGTCACACCACCAATGTGTGGAGTTAGGAGGACATTCTCATGTTCATACAAGGGGTGATTCTCTCCGGGCGGTTCAGTTCTAAACGTATCTATACCTGCCCCGGCGATATCATTGTTTTCAAGTGCTCGGTGTAGAGACCCCTTTTCGACTATACCACCTCGCGAGGTATTTAAGAAAATCCCATTCTCGCCAAGTGATTTTAGCTCTTTGATGGAAATCATATTCCGAGTTGATTCCGTAAGAGGAACGTGGATACTCGCAACGTTTGCTAGTTCGAACAATGTACTCACTTTATCGACTTTCTCAACATCAGTTGATGACATGGATACGTATGGGTCGTACGCAATAACCTCCATATTGAGCGCATTTGCTATTTTAGCAGTTTCCTGAGCGATATCCCCGAATCCGAGCAACCCCAACGTCTTCCCTCGGAGTTCGTTTCCCGTAAACGCACTTCGGTTCCAGTTACCTGCTCGAACATCCCTATCAGCTTGGCATAATTGTCTGCAAACGCCGAAAAGTAGCGCAATCGTGTGCTCACCGACAGATCTTGAGTTCGCGCCAGGCGTGTTACAGACAATGATGTCGCGATTTGAAGCAGCTTGGATATCGATATTGTCAAGACCACTACCATGTTTTGCGATAACTTTCAATCGATCAGCACGGTCGATAACAGTAGAGTCGACTTCAGCGACCCTAACGATGAGAGCATCGAATTCATCAATTGTTTCGAGTGCTGCCTTCTGATTATCATACTCTGACATACTCTTACACTGCGCTATGTCGCTGAGTGATTTTGGCCCCGCTGGATCGATTTCGCTCGGGAGTAATACGTTCCACATTGTCTGTATGACTACCTATATCCGAATATACCTAAAAGTATGTCTCTCAAATAACCAGAGTTTACAGACCGCCGACAAACATCGTACAGTTGAACGACATAAAAGCTTTGTAGCCGTCGAAACTTGGGATGAACATGAGCGAAGCATTACCACTCGAAGGAGTTCAGGTTCTGGAGATCGCCGGCATGATTCCAGGCCCATACGCCACAATGTTACTAGGGGATCTCGGAGCAGACGTAATCAAAATCGAAGAACCAGAATCTGGCGACTATCAGCGTGATTTTGGACCAGAAACGGAAGGGATAAACCACCGATTCGCTACGTACAATCGAAACAAGCGCAGTATCGCAATTGATCTTAAGACAGAACGTGGTATGAAGGTTCTGCACGAGTTGGCATCTAAAAGTGATGTGTTCATTGAGGGATTTCGGCCCGGTGTCGTTGATCGTCTCGGTATCGGATATGATGATATTTCAGAAACGAATCCGAGTATAGTGTATTGTTCGCTTTCGGGATATGGACAGGACGGCCCATATAAAGACTGGGTAGGGCATGATATTAATTATCTTGGTATCTCAGGAATGCTGTCGGTGACCGGAGAAAGAAATGGACCTCCAGTTCCACCAGGTTACCCAATCTCCGATTTTGCAGGTGGCCTTTTCGCAGCCTTTTCAATTCTATCAGCGCTTCACCATCGAGATGAGACCGACGAAGGGGAATATATTGACATTTCTATGACTGACGTCGTCTCCTCTTGGAGTTCCCAGCTCCTCTCAGCGGTTGCCAAAGGAGAAACCCCACAACGGGGACAAACGCTCGTTTCTGGAGGAAATCCTTCGTATAGTATCTACGAATGTGGGGATGGAAAGTACATAACCCTCGGCGCACTGGAGCCTGGTTTCTGGGAAAACCTCTGTAAAGAATTGTCTATCGAACAATACATCGATGCTGATCGCTCAGACCCGGGCTTGCAAACCGAAATCCGTAACACGCTATCAACTATCTTTAGAAGGAAATCAAGAGACGAGTGGATAGACTACTTTGACGAATCTGAAGTCCCTGTCGCACCCGTGAATACCCCATTCGAAACTATTCGCCAAGACAAGCAAATTGCTGCTAGAGAACTGATTACTGAACAAGAAGTCGATGGGGAAAAAATAACAATTATGGATTCCCCGTATACATTTGGCTCCGATATTCAAACCATCCGAAGTCCCGCACCGGAACATGGTGGACAAACAGAAGAGTTACTCGAAGAACTTGGCTACGATTCCGCGAATATCGAAAAATTAATTTCAGACGGCGTTGTTACTAATTATCGGGAAAATTGAAATTGCGTTGAGAGTTCTATATCTCGCCTCAATCGATCGGTTTTGCAATTTTTTAAACATAATCAGTGGGAGAGCTTTATCCGTCTCACTAAAATTTACGCCGTGTAATCGGACGCTGACCTGTTCTACTGTAATCGTTACGAAATCGAGGGGAGACCTTCCTTTTTCAGTACTGAAGCAATTTGGTTTTTCTGTATTTCGTCAGTTCCTGCAGCGAGACGACGTCCTCTGGCTAGTCGATAGAGATACTCAAGTGGGTGCTCTTGCATATATCCATTTGCCCCGTGAATCTGGAGAGACTCACTGACGACCTTTTCCACCATTTGGCTTGAATATAATTTCGCGAGAGAGGCGTCCATGCGATCCGGAATACGGTCTTGAGCTTCTGCATTCACTGCTGCACGGTATGCGATTGATCTAGAAGCTTCCAACTCTTTAGTCATCTCAGCAAGTTTCCACTCGATCCCCTGGAAATCCCCTATCGGCTGCTCAAATTGCTCTCGCTGTTGGCTGTATTCGAGTGCCTTTTCAAGTGCACAACGGGCTATGGTGTTTGCAAGCGTCGAGCTACCCAACCGCTCCCAATTCAAAGCCTGTAACTGTCTTTTGAAGCCGTCTTTTCCTCTAGTTAGAACATATGATTCTGGTATTTCGATATCATGCATACGAAACTGTGTTTGGGTATGGCCTGCCATATTAGTGTAGTGTTGTTGAATTTCGATAGCATCCTCGTTTTCTTCTAGGTCAAGAACTACCGAGCCAAGACCTTCTGAAAATTTGACCCAAACTACCGCAGCTCCAGAGTTGGGAATCGAACTCACCCAGACCTTTTCACCGTTTAAAACGAGTCGACCGTCCTCCTCTTTAACGGTGGTCTTCATTGAGCTGAGATCAGAACCCGCTTGTGGTTCAGAAATCGCTATTGCAATCGCTGTCTCCCCAGCTGTGACTTTCGGCAGATACCTTTCTTTTACCTCTTCGCTTCCAAACATTTCAATAGCTCGTGGGCCAACCATCTGTTGGCTATACAGTACTTCAGCTGTATCAGGACAGACCCGACCAACTGTCTCTATACTCAACATTGCCTCATATTCACCCATCCCACCACCACCATACTCTTCAGCGATATTTATTCCCAAAAAGCCTTGTTCGGCAAGTGTATCGATATTTGGCTGTGGGTACTCCCCGTCCCACGTAAACGCGTTTTCGGTAAATTCCTCCTCAGCGAGTTCAGAAAGCGCTGAGACTACCATTTCTTGCTCTGACGACAGATTATACATCAGGTCCAACTTTTGCCGCAAATATAATAAAAGTACCGTTGAAATCGAGATGGGTGTCATTATCCAATCAATGTCAATGGAGAATAAAATGGCACAGGTGTTACATTATGTAGCCACACAACTTTTATATCATCACATGAAATCATGCTATGTACAATGACTAAGCAAACAAAGGCGATACTTTGGCCTTCGCTATCTTCGCTAAACCGATTAAAAGCTTCTCTGAGGATTTTACCTCAAAAAAGTGCTAGAATCAAGCCTAGTCGGGGCGAACACGAGGAATCGAGCTTTAATTCAACGCTGCCAGAACCACGCCTCATGACGCAAACCATCTGTGGGGGATTAGTATGACAAGTACCAGCGGCCCCATTGATATCCATGTTCACGCAGGGCCTTCCTATTTCGATAGGAGGTACGATGCAATCGAACTAGCAAGAGAGTATGAAAATGATGGGATGGCCGGATTCGTGTTGAAAAGCCACTTCGGAAACACACACAAACCAGCTAGAATGGCTGCAAATAGGATTCCCAATATCGAAGTCTATTCTGCAATTACGCTCAATTCATTTGTAGGGGGTTTTAACCAAACCGCAGTAACCCATGCTCTTGAGACAGGTGCTAAGGTAGTTTGGATGCCTACATTCAGTGCTGCAAATTTCGACGCGGAAGGTGTCGACCGTGGGTTTCCGTTCCCGAATCAATCTATGACAGCTACCGAAGGCGGATCCCTTCGACCTGCTGTCAGAAATATTTTGGAACTAATGGATGACTTTGACGGTCACGTTGCACTAGGGAATGGCCACCTTTCACGGGAGGAGAGTTTCGTAATTTTGGATGCTATCGAGGAGATGGGTCTATCGATTCCTTATCTTGTAACTCATGCTGATTTCGATTTCATGGGGCTTTCACTGGATGACCAGATTGCCATGGCTGACCGTGGTGCAATATTAGAAAAGTGTTATTTACCGGTCATTCACGGGGATATTACCGCTGAGGATGTTGCTGACTCGATTGCCAAAATCGGTTCGGATAACTGTGTGCTATCCACCGACCACGGACAGTTATCAAATCAGTCACCATCGATGGCATACAAAGAGTTCGCCGAAAAACTCGAAAAAGCAGGGATAGACAGTGCAACTATCAAAGCGATTACAGAGAAGACACCTCGGAAGCTGTTGGGAGTAGAATGATATGAATGACAGTTCTCAAACGGTGGGAATCGTCGGCTACGGCGAAGTAGGAAAAATGATTGCTGGCCAGTTTCAAGAATACGGTTTTGAAACCGTGGTAACAAACCGGGACCCCACCTCACTCAAAGAGCGACTAGATAGTCGCGGGCCAGCAGTCGCAGATTCTGTTCAATCCCTTGGCAAAGAGTGTGATATCGTAATCTCCTGTGTCTGGCCGAATACTGCTCAATCAGTTGCAAAAAAGATGGAAACAGCACTAACTGGAACATATTTTGTGGACCTCAACTCAATCAGCCCGCTCACGACGCGAAAGATTGATCAAATCGTTACCGGTGCTGGGGGAACGTTTTTAAAGGGAACTGTGATGGATTCGATTGCTGTGCTCGGTTCGAACGCGCCAATTTTGCTTGCAGGACCTGATGTGGACACAAATCAAAAGATCCTCACCCAAGCAGACCTGGTGGTTGAGACGTTCGGTTCCGATATCGAGCGGCCGGCAGCATTGAAGATGTGTCGGAGTATGGTAACGAAGGGAATCATGGTGCTGTTTATGGAGACGTTGATAACAGCACGCAATTTTGATCTCGAAGAGGAGGTTCTTGAAACCGTCCACGAAACGTTTACAGATATGAGTCCCGCAGAATTTGCCAGATATTTCCTGGTAGATATGGCCGACAATTCACAGCGACGGCACGCCGAGATGGAAGAGGTTTTGGAGACTGCTCAGGACAAACACATAGATGCACCAATGACAAAACAAACCCATCATATTCACGAATTCGTCGGGAACAATCCACCCGAAATTAATGAATATACAGATATGCTAGATGCGGTTGCCGCGGAATTCCAAAATTCTTCCTCGGAGCAATAATTGTTTGTACAAGTTATTCTAACTATTCGTATTCAATTTATTACCTGTAGTAACAGCGGCACTTCGAGTTTAAAGTTAAGCCAGTCAATCGGCTTAACGGGTTGTTTCAAATTCCCAATCGGAAAACTCTGTATCTGGTTGAACGTCGAGTGCCTCTATTATTCGCGCCGTCGCCAGATAATGACTGCAAAGACAGGTTAGACCCACTACTGTTTTATCGTTCCAATTATCGCTGATAGTCTCGCATAGATTTTGGCTTACCGAGCTATCGAGAAAATCTTGCGCATACACTGACAACAGATGTTGGGTGTTTGTGAGGTTCTCATAATTGCCCTCAAAAATAGCCTTTATCGTCTCATCTTCAAGCCCCAGTTCACGGGCGAGTTGAACGTGATGATGCCACTCATACTGGGAGCGGAGTTCCTTGGCAATTGTCAAGATGACGACCTCAACCTCTTCGGGTTTAAGTCCCGACTCCTCCCACAGCGTAGACCCCCATTTCATATATGATTGAAGAATAGGGGGGTTATTAGCGATTGTCTTAAACAAAGATAGTTCACCGAGATCATTATCAGACAGCAGATAGCGGTATTCGGTAGGTAACTGATCGCTTTCGACTGGAGGAACGTTGGGCATGGGTCACTATTGAGTCACTGTGAGTATATTTTTTCCTATTATTGGGCTCATGTCAACAACCTCGGGATCAAGTAGTTCGAGACGCTTCAGCGTCTCGTCAGCTACCCGCAGCCCGCTCGCTGGTTCGTTTGACGTGACTGGTCTGCGCTACTGTTGAATATCGATTGAGTTGTTATACTATCCGAATTTAAAAACTTTAGTAGGATTATATAAATCCATTTCAAATCACACTCTGATAGCTTGCGCCAGGCACTCCCACAGAATTCGAAGATTTCAGGACAACCCTGTATCATCCGACTTGATTAACTTGGAAGGATCAGACCGCTGTTACGCTAATGTCGTGCAATGTGTTTACCTTATGCCTCCAAACAACATTGGTCATATTGGAAAACGTTCTCCTTTGATTCTTCCATGGAATCCCAAATAATTAAGTAGCTGTAAGGACCCGATTTAGCTGGATTACAAGGAATGAAAATAACTTATCACGGTCACTCTGCTTTCCAAATTGATGATGAAGACATCAGACTCGTCATCGATCCGTACATAACTGCTAATGAAGATTGTGACCAAGAAGCATCAGATATGACGGATGTATCCAGCGTTTTGGTCACACATGGTGCATTCGATCATCTAGGCGATGCGCCGGAAATCGCTGAAAAAAATGATTGTAAACTGATTTGTGATTACGCAACTTTCAGCTATTTAAAAAAGAACGGTTTTCCAGAAAAACAACTTGAGCCGTATATTTGGGGTGCAAAACATTACGGGGAAGGATGGGAAGCAAAAATCGTCGAAGCACACCACCAATCGGTGTTCATCGAAGAGGAGATCTCAGGTCAAGCAATGGGGTATATACTCGATATCGGAGGGGAAAAGATATACCATATGGGGGACACCTCTATATTTGGTGATATTGAACTATTTGGCGAGCTGTACGAACCCTCTGTACTTCTTGTTCCCATCGGTGAGGCAGAAGGATACTTCGCAGAGCTTCACCCCGATGAGGCTGCACTGGCCACCAAATGGATAGATCCCGATATCGCAATTCCGATGCACTATCCCCCAGAGTCTGACAGATTGGAATCGTTTTTGAACCACTGTGAGGATGAAAATATCGACAAGACCACCGATATTGTCTCGATGAAGGCCGGTGAAGAAGTTACGCTGTGATTCTTGGTCAAGGTCTACCAGGGAACCGTACTTGCCGACAGCATCTCTAGTGTGGACGGCTCACACTCTTTTTGCGAACTTTGGCGTGTCAACGATGTAAGTTCAACTCATTAGCCGATGATACCCTCTTCCTCGTATCGTCGAAGTTCTTCTTCCTCGTAGCCGCACTCTCTCAGCACATCTGTCGTACTCTCACCAAGTGGCTCAGGTGCTGTATCAAGTTGTGTCGCCAATCGGGTAAAGTGAATCGGGTGGTCAATTACCTCTGCGTTCTTTCTATCTTCACGCTCCATTTGCTGATAAAGCTCACGTCTCTTTATATGTTCATCTTCCCAGATTGTTTTTGTATCATGTATCAATCCTGCGGGGACCGATTTACGTTGAAGTCGTTCCACCCATGTTTCTGCTGTTTCCGACTCTAATTCAGATTCGATGATAGTCGTCAATTCCTGAACGTTCTCAACCCGGGCGTCCATGTCGGCAAATCGTTCGTCAACGAAGAGGTCCTCTCGTTCAAGCACAGAGCAAAAGTCTTCAAAAAGAGAGTCTGTTCCTGCCGCAATCACAATGCTATCATCTCGACAAGTGAAAATTCCGAATGGGGCGATCGAAGGATGACGAGTTCCCAGACGAGGAAACGGCTCATCATATCCGAACGCATACCCGGCTCTTGAGCAGAGCCAAGAAACAGCAGCATCAAGCATCGGTACTTCAATCCACTCTGATTCGATTCGTCCTTTCTCGCGTGCGTACAATGCAGCTAACACGCTTTGGGTAGTGTACATTGAGGTGATTAAATCACCACTCATGAGACCTGACCAGACTGGTTGACCTCCTTTTTCTCCGGTCATACTCATGATTCCACTCATTCCCTGTATCAGCATATCCCATGCCGGTAGATTCTCGTATGGACTATCAGAGCCAAAACCTGAAATCGAACAATAGATGAGTTCCGAATTGTACTCTATGAGATCGTCATAAGCGATATTAAACGACTCGACACGACCGGGTTTCGTTGATTCGATAAAAACGTCTGCGGTTTCGACTAAATTGTATATCACCTCTTGCCCTTCCGAAGTTTTAAGATTTACTGCAATACTCTGTTTGTTCCGGTTTATTGTATCGAAATATTCTGGGACTGGTTGGATATTACGACATCGGTCACCACGACCCACAGCCTCGATTTTGATTACTTCTGCACCGAGATCGCCAAGGTTCATAGTGGCGAATGGCCCAGCAACTACTTGAGTAAGGTCGATAACTGTAATGTCAGAGAGTGGTAATTCACCTTCACGTTTTTCCAATACCATACTTCCGCGTACTCAGCCTAATGGTTTAATTCCTCTGTCGTTGCTTTGTGAGTTCTTACAGATCAATCACCGAACGAAGAAGCAGAAGGTGATATTAAATCTGACCCCAACCATTCAAATAAATGGTCGTATAATCAATTTTAATTAGAAAATGGATTGCAAAAGTTTACAAAGGCATTCAATTAAGTCTAAAATATACCCATACAAAATTGATAGTTATGTAATTTAAGGAACATAACGCTTAATACATACTGGTATCCATTAATCTCCATGGTGCGAATTAACAGACGACAATATCTGAAAGGAGTGGCGGGAACCACAACAGCAGCGTCAATTGGAATCGCAGGTTGCCTAGGAGGAAACGGAGGCGAAAGTGAACTTGTAGAAGCAAATGGAGACACAGTTGAATTAACCTACGGAGGCGGTGGCTCTGGGACACTAACGAATAACACAGGGCAAGCGATGCAGTTGATTCTTGACGAAAATAGTGATATGGTTGATATCACTGTTCAAGAAACAGGAGGTACTCAGGCAAACCAACGACTCTATGACCAAGGGGAAGTTGACTTTATCGGAGGGAGCAACTATGCATATATTCACGGGGAGAGAGATACAGGGCCATGGGAGGATGAACCGATTGAATTACTTCCACACCAAGGATTCACATACGGATTGATTCACAATTACTTTTTGGCAGTTGAAGGCTCAGGCTTGGAAACCTGGGATGATTTCGCAGGTGAGGATGTCTGGCCGTTGTTTCCCGCATCGACGACACGGTTCCCTTTAATAGAAACACTTGAAGAAACAGGGATGATGGATGAGATAAATGAGGTTGAAGTCTCACAAAATGAGATTGCTGGTGCAATTGAAGAAGGGAGAGTTACCGTATTTGGCAATAATGCTGTGAATTATCAAGGGTTGGTCGGTTGGGCTCAAGAGATTGATGCACGAGTGGATGCGGAAATCATACCCATGGGCGACGCGCACCGGCAAGCAGCTCAGGATTTGGAAATGGTTGGATACGAGGAAATTGAGCCCTATGGATGGGAGCAGGATGTTGGCGACTTCGATACTATCGGTTCGACGCCAATGGAGTTCCAAATAATGTTCGGCGACCACCTTTCGGACGAAATCGTGTATGAAATCGTCTCAACGCTCGCTGAAAATCAAGATACAATGGAGGAAGTTGTCGGAGTTGCGTTGGATTTCTCAGACCCTGAAATATTATCTCAAGTGATGATGGACGGCCAACCGATTCATCCTGGTATCGCCGAATATTACCAAGAAACCGGTGTTTGGGATGATAACTGGAGTGAAGGGGAGCTATTGTAATATAACCCTGATATAAATTGATAGATGATTTCAATACTTGGTCTGCAGGAGCGCTTAAGTACACCGCTTAGAGGCATTGAAAAAATAATTATGCCGATAAAGCAGCGGGTTGAAAAAAGAGATCCATCTGACATAATTTCTCCTCAAATATACACCTATATCATTCTGGCCGCGAGTATTTTATACTGGGGTGCTACGTTGTACTTTGCTGTGTCCCGACCGATGCCATTAGAACGGTTTGGAATTGCGTTTTTGGGAGGCTCTTTTATCATGTACCTATTATTTGAAGGCAAAGAAGCCATAGAGGAGGATAAATTTGGAGATTTCTTATTTATTCATCTCCTCATGATTGGTGTGTTAATTACCATTCCCTACTTCTTTATTGAATATTCGGACCTAATGCATGCAAGGATAGGGTGGGCGACGACAACTGACCAGTATTTTGCAATTGCAATCTTAGCAATTACGATGTATATTACGTATCGTTCTTTCGGTCTAACATTCCTTGTTATATTGATTGGGGCTATCATCTATGGTTACTTTGGCCAGTGGTTCCCAGGGGTGTTGAGTCATACTGGCCTTAGCTTCGACCGAATACTGGAAACGACAGTTCTAGAAATACGGAGTGGCATCTTTGGAGATTTGACCCGAATTATGGCATCATGGATTGCTTTATTCCTACTGTATGCCGGATTAATGCGAGGTTATGGGGCATTTGATTTAATTCTACAAGCAGCGGTCAGCACGACAAAATATATCAAATCTGGAGTAGCCCAATCTGCTGTTTTGGGCAGTATGATAATCGGTTCAATTAACGGAAGTGCTGCGGCAAATACCGGAATCAGCGGTTCGATCACAATCCCCCTCATGAAGCGTAATGGAATGTCAGCTGAATCAGCAGGAGCAACAGAATCTGTTGCCTCCACAGGAGGGCAAATCATCCCACCAGTGATGGGTGCTGCTGCATTCTTGATGGCATCACTGCTCGCTAGACCGTTTCATGAAATTATCGTCGCAGGGATTTTACCAGCACTCATATTTTATTTGTCTGCGTTCATAGCGGTCCACTTCAGAGCATCTAGAGAGATTAATACAGATGAGACTCAGACATCGCTTGACAACCCATTAACCAAGGGTGACCTTATGATCGAAGGTCTTCGATTTTTTATTCCGTTTGCTGCCTTAATTTATCTCCTTGCTGTCCTACAGTTTACTGTGATGACAGCTGCATTGATAACTGTCGGTCTCACATTTGCGACAGGGATTACATTTCCCTTGCTCCGCAAGTTTAGCCTCAGTTCTTTTAAACAGGTTCTTATCGAAACCGGCGAAGGGCTCAAGTACGGAGCTAAAATAGCCGCTCCGATAGCAATTGTTATTGGGGCGATTAATGCTGTCGTTGATATTTTTGTTACAACCGGTATGCCAGGACGCCTCTCGCTAGCTCTCATGTCCCTTTCTGGTGGCGTGCTGATAATTACCGTTATTCTAGCTATGGTTGTCTCTGTTGTTTTAGGGTTAGGTATGCCGACAGTGGCAGCATACCTCCTTGTTGCAACATTGATTGTTCCTACCTTCACCGGGGAATTTGGGGTTCCCTCCCTTGCAGCACACTTTTTCGCTTTCTATGGAGCTATTCTTGCAAATATAACACCTCCAATTGCGGTTGCGGTGGTTATTGCAACTGGTATCTCTGAAGGGGACTTCTGGAGAACCGCTGACAGAGCGGTTAGAATTGGGGCGCCGCTATTCCTTCTCCCAATCGTCTTTATTTATAATCCAGAGATTGTAACCGGTTTCCTTGACTCAGAGATTTCTACTTTCGAGGTATTGAGTTCATTTGGATTAGCTCTCTTTGGTTCAGGAGTTGTTGTCTACGGGTTGAACCGCCCGTACAAGCGGTTTAAACGGTACAAAAGTATGATATTCCAAACACTGTTTGTAATCTTTGGTATCGGTGCTATGTCACACCCAGATTATATTCATCGGAGTGTCTTCGTTATCCTAACATTCGCGCTTTACACAGTCCTGCTGTGGGATAAAAGGAAGAGGGTAAGCCAAGAGACTCCATCTTGAATTATTCCCCTTATTTGATTGCGGTTGAAAAGAATGTGTCTTCTCAGCCAACTGATTCAATAAGTTTTTGCTGTATCAGGATTTTTTATTTTCCAAACCAGCGCAAGGATATCTCATTGCAAAATGGAGTTACTCTTAGTAATACTATATAAGTTTCCGTCGTCAGCTCAAATCACCCATTTATATACACGTCAGATTTCCTGGAGAAGTTATGATGAACATCAACTCATTCGAAAAAATCAAATTATTCACATATAAACTAAAAAATGTCAATAATAAAGACAGGAAAAACCTGAGGATTAATATACACCACGCGTGGGTATAACATATGGCGACTAGAGACATTAGTACAGTCACCGTACTCGGCGCAGGAAGCATGGGACACGGAATCGCAGAAGTGAGCGCTATCGCGGGCTATGAGGTTCGGCTTCGGGATATTGAACAGGAAATGGTTGACAATGGTTACGAGCAAATTACGTGGAGTGTCGAAAAATTAGCTGAAAAGGGATACCTAGGCGACCAGACTCCTGAAGATATCCTTGAACGAATTGAACCACTGGTTGACATTGAGTCGGCAGTTGCTGGGAGCGACCTCGTTATCGAAGCAGTACCCGAGCGTATGGACATTAAACGGGATGTCTACGAACAGATTGATGAGTTGGCTCCGTCCGAGGCAATATTTGCATCGAATACGTCAAGTCTCTCGATTTCTGAGCTAGCCGCACATACTAACCGCCCAGAGCAGGTCTGTGGCTTGCACTTTTTTAACCCACCTGTCCGGATGGAGCTTGTAGAAGTTATATCCGGGGATAAAACAGCCCCAGATGTTTTAGATGTCGCAACGGAATTCGTCGAGACCATCGACAAGACTCCAATACGGGTATCGAAGGATTCACCCGGTTTCGTTGTCAACCGTATTCTCGTTCCGCTGATTAACGAGGCGACGTGGCTCGTTTCCGACGGCGTTGCGGACATCCAGTCTGTTGATGCGAGCGCGAAATTCGATATAGGTCTCCCAATGGGTTGTTTCGAACTTGCTGACCAGATTGGGGTTGATGTGATTCTCGATGTTGTTGATCACCTCCACGATGTGCTTGGAGAGGCCTATGAGCCTGGACCACGGCTGGTTGAGCAAGTCGATTCGGGTGAGTTCGGTAAGAA
>SL_4KL_010_BRINEDRAFT_10000285_pt1 | contig 25411 bp, 37 predicted proteins | sample SodLak_010_BRINE_2_FD_10664 | JGI IMG/M metagenome (IMG submission 10664) | reverse complement strand
GATAAAGAAAGTCTTGCACGTGAAGCTCTTGAACGAAAAAAGAGTAAGATTGAACAAGCAGACACATTACGAAATCAAGCTCACAATATTGAAGAAAAAGAAGAATCTTTGAAATCTAAACGAAACGAAATGCGTGAAAAGATTCGAGAATTTAAACGGAAAAAAGAAACGGCTAAAGCTCGTCATACGGCTGCAGAAGCTGAAGTTAATATTTCCGAAACATTGTCTGATGTAGGTGAAGGTACGAATGTTAATGGTGTTATGGAAGAAATGGATGAAGAAATTGAAGAACTTGAAGCACGAGCAGATGCAATGGATGAATTCCGAGAAGAAGAATCTATCGAAGAAAATATTGATGAACAATTAGAAGACCTATCTACACAGAGTAATGTAGAAGATGAATTGTCATCTATTAGAGAAGAATTGGACAAAGAAACTGTTGAAGACGCAAAAAATTAAATAAATTTAACCTATTTTAAATTTGTAAAAATAGCACGTTGAATAACAATTAAATATTAGATATATCTTTATATATAGGTATATTTTTTCTTTTTGCGTGTTCGATTTCTTTATCACTTTGTTCTCCACCACCAATTTTAACCAATACCTGTATATAATCTAAAAATGTATCTGATTCATCACCCCATTCTTCACCCACAATAATTGACTTATCCACAGAGTAAACTTCATATTCTTCTGCTTTTTCACAGGCAATACCTACCGTTCGCCAATCTCTTTTATCTGCTTCTTCATATGCTATTTTAGGTATACCAAGATTTGTATATCCTGATACAATAGTAACTGTACTATATTGAGATTGTAAATCATCATATATTAAATTAATATTTTCTCTTGCTTTATTTTTATCAAAATTTTGTTTTGAATATCCAATTATTCCTACATTAACCATATATTATATTTTTTATAATAAGCCCATATATTTTTTGAATAAAAAGTAATCAAGTTTTAAATATAATACAGTATATATTAAATATATGAAAATATCACATTGTATAGATTGTAAAGAATATAAATATATAGAAAAAAATGGAATGTGTCGTTTATGTGCAAATAAAAAGACTATAAATATCGGTAAAAATAAACAACAAGGTAAAAATAATATTGAAATTAAGATTAATAATTTATATGAAGGTTTAAATATAATTGGAAATGAGTCTACAGGGAAATCAAAAATGAGTTTTCACATATTAAATCAATTGCATGATTTAGATTATGGTATATTTTATATAGCTGATAAAAAGGATGATATATCTAATATAAAATCAAATAATATCAAAACAATTAATTTTGGATATAGTGATGGATTTAATATTATGAAGGTAAATAGAAATAAAAATGACAAAAATTATCGACAAGAAATTAATAATATAACTAAAATTACGGAGAATTTAATTTATAATCAAGCTACGAGTAATTTATCTGTAACAAATAAAATGATATTGGATAATGTATTAAAATCTATATTATATCTTAAAAAAGAACATACTATTATATATTTATATGAATGTTTAGTTTCATTAAATGAAAGACAAAAAGTACTCTCAGAAACAGATTATAATTTGCCAAAAGAAGATTATAAAAAATCATATATCAAAAATAAAGCACTCGGACCTGAAGATGAAATTTCTTCAATTTTACATGATTTAATATATAATAAAAAACTCATGGATTGTATTTCAAATATAGGAAGCTCTGTTAATATTAAAAATCACATTGAAAATTATGATACAGTTATATGTTGTCAAGATAAAATCAGGAAGTCTAAAAATAGATTCATAATTAATTCTGTGTTATCAGATAAAATTTACTGTGAAGTATCTATGTTAAACCATGATATGAATAAAGGTCATTTATTATTTTATGATGAAATAAATAACATTGATTCTAATATACAGGAAAAAATTAGAAAATTAGAAAATAATTTAGGTATTATTAATATATGTAATACATCAAATAAATTACAATTAATTAATACAAATAATATAATTATATTCCGCATACCTTCACATTGTTCTCACGATAGTATCAGACAAATAAAACTACCGAAATCATCATTAATGCATTTAAAAGATTATTGTTATGTATCTAAAATTGAAGATAGAAGATATAGAGGCAAAATAAATTAAGATAATCGTTATATTCATATATTATAACTTATATAATTATTGTATGCGTTCTCAAAAAAATATTGAACAAGAAATTGAACGAATTAATCACAATCCTTATGAGGAAATATCTGAAGTCGAATATACATCAAAAGAAAATAACGAACCATATATAAAAGGATTAAAATACGCATTAGGTGAAGATATTGAACATAATAATGAACCATCAGTTCGTCTTTTAAAACGTGTTTCATATCATATTAAAGATGAGATGGATGTGGAAAATATAACGATTGAAAAAACCGGGGATGTACCTATTTATACAAATATTACACTATGTATTCATTTAAATATTAATTCTGTATCTGAATATGAAAAATATAAAAATAAATTGGATGAAATTACAGATGATGTATGTAAAGAAGATGAATATGTGCATACCAGTATTCGATTAGAGTAGACAATTAATTATATTCCATATTAAATGGTCCAAAAATAGCTAACACCAAAACCGTTGTATATGGACCTTCTACATTTGCATCAATTATTTTATAATTAACATTATCTTTCCAATTCCATTCTGGTCGATTTTTAATCATTTTATTCATACCAGCATATAATTTTTTCTTACATTTATTTTTATCATTATCACAATGTTCTTCTAAAAATATACCTCCGTTATTTCCATTTGTTTTTTTCCAACTTAGTCCTGCAGAAATTTTTTCTCCAACATTTGAAGAGGTATTTCTAGCTTGAACTACAGAAACAATAGTTCCAGTTTCCCATTCTTGGTCAATAGAACCTGATTTAATTACGTTTGTATTAGGTGGAACAATCGAAGAAAGACTTATTAAATTATAGTTATGAATGCCCGTTTTCTTTAATGCAGAATCATATGCTGTTTTCTTTGTAGGGCCGTGACCTTTACCCCATACAATATTAATATTCATATTACATTATTATTATTCAAAGTTTATATATTTTACACTTATTTTTATTAATTTATATTTTAATCATAATGAGATTCAAGTAAACTTATATCTTCTGCAAATGCCCATCTATCTCTATCATTCCCATGCCAATATACATATCCTTGTTCTACGAAAAAATGTGAATTTCGTTCTTTAATATGATAATCTTCTCCTTCACCTGTATGTGGTAAATAAATATGACCTTCCGTATTACCTTTTTTAACTAATGTTTCGAGGGCAGATATTTTTCTTTTTGCTTCATTACTTACTAACTCTGGGTCTATTTCTAAATCAATTTCTTCTTTTTCTGGTATGTCACCTTTTTCTTTCATTGTAATTAATTATTAGTTTTATTTGTATTAAATCCCTATGTCAATAACAAATTAATTTCGACACATATATATTACCGTGTATTCAATATAATAACAAATATGCGATTACAAAATATTCTGTATTATCTTGTTTTGCCGGGGATATTCATTCATGAAATTGCACATGCTTTCATTGTATGGATTTTACCTGATGTATGGATTACAGAATTAGATTTAACGAGTCATGTTGAATATGAAGGTTATTACATGACCGCTACAAGAACATTTTTAATCGCATATGCGCCACTATTTTTTAATACAATTATATCTATTAGTAGTGTCTATTTATTTGTCCAAATAAATACTTTTGAAAGCATATCTTCTTTATTAATATCTATATTATTAGTATATATCGCTCTTGTAACCGCATTTACAGCATTCCCCTCCAAAACAGATGCAATTGCACCATTAAATATACTTAGAACACAATTATTTACGCGAAGATTTCCATTAATTATATTATTAAGTCCATTCTTCGTATTATTATCCGTACCCGGTTTGGCAATTAGTTATACGAGTCATAAATCTGTATATATTCAGATTATATTATGTCTTATTTATACTGTATTTGTATTTTTAATTGGATTCGAGATTATTACAATAGATATGATTGTAACTGAATTATCAAAATTATATGTACCTATTGAATCGTATATTAATGAAAATTATAATATTTAAATAATATCAAAAGTATAAATCCGAGAACATTTCGGACAATTTATTTTCTTAGGAAATTCAACATTATTTACATTAATATTACGCCCGCATTTACAGTTTATATATGTATTTTCTAAAGAATTAATCTGCGGTGTATTGGATTTAAATTCACTCATTGGTTGCGTAAAAGGATGTCTTTCACGACAATATTTACAAAGATATTCTTCTCGTTCATCTGTTCGATGATATTCATAGTAATAATTACTATCTTTAGGTATTATGTCTACAATAGCACGATTTCTAATATATTTTATTTTACATGTATTACAGTATGCTAGTTCTTGAAATCTTTGATTAAAATTTTTTGAACAAACTACATCTAATTTGTTATTACATTCATTACAATTTATATTTGAATGTCCAGCCATATATTCATTTAATGGTTTATCGGTGGGAGATATTTGACGAAATTCTTTTCCATAATATTTTTCTAGTTCATTTTCACTAAAAAATTTAACAACCATTTATATATTTATATTTATATTTATATAGTATTTAAAATTTGTGTAAATTAATTAATATTATAATATATTTGTTAAAAACATTTAATATGTTATGGTTATTAGATTAACATATTAATGATTCATAATCTAATTAATGTCGTAAAATCAGATAAACAAAATAATTATAATTTACACATTAATAAGAATTCAAACATGATTTATAGCGGATTAAAAGAAGCATTTTCATCAAATAAATCTGTTAAAGTACAAAACGTAGACACAGATGAAGATTTAATTAGTGTTTTTAAGAATGGAAAATTAATTTCAAAGTCTTCTGTTGAAGAAATAGGACAAAGTATATTATATACTAATTCAGACCAATATAAAACACAAAAAAATCAACTAAATTCATTGATATTTCCTGAATCAATATTATCCTTACAAAACGAAGTATTTGAATTGAAAGGATATCCTAAAGCATATAATCAAAAATTAATATTAATATTAATTTCAAGATATATCGAACAATTATCATACAATAATGGTGGTATTCATCATGCTACATTTCAAAAAATTTCACGTTTAAATGATGAAAGAGGCACAAAACAAGTCTATAATGAATTAGCAGATAAAATGAATGAATTACACCTTTATGGTCAATTAGATAAAAAACCTGTTGAATTAAATAATAATATTAATTTTCATTTTGGTTCTTCAAAATTATATAAATATTCATGGATAGTTATTCATTTAAGTAAAGATTCTGCTGCTGCTCTTGTAGCTATAGAAAATGAAAATAAATATAATGAATGGAAAGGAATTTGGACTTTTGATAGAGATAAAGTTATTAAATTAAATAATGCTATGGAAGATTCTTTTTAATATAATATTATGTTTTAACTAGTCATTTGATGATGTTAACAAATCATCTTTAAATTCATCACCAATATAAGCATAAAATATATCTACTCCATATGTACTATTATTTTCTTCTGAGTCCGAATCTACAGGTATATCTCCATACATACCAAAGTTTTCTACTTTCCATTCATCAAATTTTCTAACCGCTTCAACCATAGGACGAATTGGAACAGCGAACCCCGTTACAGTTACAGAAAATCCACTATAATTATCTGAATCACATTCTCTCACTTCAAATGTATCTACGTCTGAAACTGAATCATTATACAAATTTGTTTTAATTTTATCTACTAGCTTATCTTTACGTTCCATATTTATATATAGAACTCATCATTTATAATAATTACTATTACTGTAATTTAAAATATATAATACAAAGTATATTTTAGGTATGTTCTAATCTTTTTCTTGCAATTTCAACATATTCTTTATCTTTTTCAATTCCAATATATTTTCTATTATTTTCTTTACAAGCAACCAACGTAGTACCACTTCCTGCAAATGGGTCTAATACAATTTGTTCTTCCGCCGTCACCATTTTAATTAACCATTCCATAACATCTAATGGTTTAACAGAATTATGGTCATTATCTACATTTCCATTATGTGTCTTTTCACTTTTACTTGCTTTAGAACAATAGAAAAAACGAGATGCACCAATATCTTCTCCTTCTATATCAGAGACTGGTGACATTCCATCAATAACCTCTGCCATTACAGAATCTAAAATAAGATTAGCTGGAAATCTTCCTTCTTCAGATATACCTTTTGCCATCCCACTTGTTTTTTGGAAAGTATTTTTACCATAATTTAATGAATCGGCATTCTCATTTGTTGTAATCAAACGATTTGGTTTTTTACCTTCAATTCGGCAAGCTTCAACATTTAAATTACCTACACCATATTTCATCTGATTTTTTGTAGCTGAACCTTCAACATCTTTTCTTGCTAATATAGCAAACTCTACAGCGGGTTTTAATAAAGACCTCCAATCACCAAATTCTTCCACATATTCTTCATCTAACCATCGTTCAAGTTTTTGACCTTTAGGGAATCCTGTCCCATAAATCCACGGTATTGTATGTCTTATTTCAAATCCTGCATCTTCTAAACCAGACATCAATCGATGATGGCTTCTATCGCCTGAAAAAGCTATTATATGACCCCCCGGTTTTAATATGTCTAAACATTTAGAAGCCCATGATTCACACCATAATTGATATTCTTTTGGTGTACCAATATTATCCCATTCATTCTGCATTATCCCACCTTCGTAATTATAAGGTGCATCCGTAACAACAGCATGAACAGATTTTGGTTTTAAATCATTTAAAATAGATAAACAATCTCCATTAATTATTTTATTCTCCATTACATAATAATTATAAATTATATGATATATATTTAATCAAAGTTAATTAAATTTGATTAGTATGTAATTTCAACATTTAGCTTAGTACCACATTTATAACATTCTCCACTTGTAATAATTGAAGATAATCCGACAGGATAATCTTGAGGTTCACCGGTACTACAACATGGAGGATATACGAAATAACCTTCAGGACTACCATAACCATCTAATTCATTAATATTTATTCTTTTTTCACTCATATTTGTACTAATATTATATATTACTATTAAACTTTCGTTTACTTACATTAATAATCCCAAGATTAATAAGGTTTACATTTAATTCTTATTTATGGTTAAAATTAAAGCAAATATTTATTTTGATGAAGATTTAGAATTAAAAACCTCAGAAGCAGAACTTAAAATAAAAAAGTTTATTGCTGAACAAGAAGGCATACATTATTTACAAAGAGAAAGTAGAAGTCATGGGGGTACGTATAGTAATATACGTGTAGATTGTATGTTCGATGTAGATATAAATATAGATGACCCGGTTACATATGTAAAAAATAAACTTGAGGAAGAATTTATGTCATTACCAGATGTAGAGGTTCATAAGATTATGGTAGAAATTACATAACTATACGCAATTATAAAGATTTAAATATATGTAATTATAATTTTGTTATAATGGAAGTTATCGATGGTAATAAAACAGAATGTGATAAGTGTGAAACAATATTAAAACTTGAAGATGCTGTAGCTTTAGAAAAACAAAATAATAAACATTATCTGAAAATTCTTTGTTCAGATTGTTTAGGTCAAATAGGAGTACCAAATGGATATGAATTAGAACGAGATATAACATATCTTGCTAGATAATTTTTAATTAATTTAGAAAACCTTAATATAATTTAACGAATATATTTATTCATGATGAAAGAATATATCAAATCTATGAAAAATAGAACGTCAAAATTTGACGTATTTATATTTAGCATACTAATGACAAGATAATAGAGGATTCGGTTTCCCTTTGATAATGATATCAATGGCATATATTTTATGGTATATATATGTATATGATAATATCGTTCCTTCGGATGAATTATATACACTTATTTTTAGTGGATTATTCATCGTATTCCTTATTCCAACAATGATATCTTCTGTTGTTACTGTTATGAGTATAGCATTAATTCAAAAGTATAAAATTAGAAGATATGATTTAGACTAAATTCAAAAGTTATTCAATTTTTTTGCTATTAATTTCAATTGAATTAATTTTATTCGATATATCATAGTCTTCAGATTGAACTTCATTGATTGTTTTTGTAATCTCTTGGGACAGTTTTTCATGTTCTGGTTTTGGTTGCCATCTTCCAGATTCATCTCCAAATAGTATTACATTATATGAATCATCAACATAAATAACAGGTGAAATACCGAAATCATGTTTAAATAATGAATCTTTAATTGATAATGTTGTAACTGTTTTATTTTCTGTTTCAGAGATATCTCCGTCATATGAGCGACCGACACGATATACACAAAATGCGTTAAGTTTGTCTTGGTTTTTAAAAACTTCTCCCGTAATATCACACAAGTGAACGGTGAATGAATACTTCATAATACTATTTATTATGAGCGAATATATAAATATTATTATTTCAATTGGGTGTGGATTTCGGTAAAAATAAGAACATTTAAATATTTGCAAAAATTATATTTATTTAACAATATGATTTCTGAAGATGATACTATTTATATTAAACGAAACGGAACAATTCATTCGTTGGGAAATGGATTTACGTCTAAAGAAGAAATTGAAAAGACTATATCGAAACGAAATAAACACCCAGATACATATCGATATGGGATTTTTGAAAAATTAGGTGAAACAGAGATTAAAAAACCAGAACCTATATCAAAATCTATGACTAATGCAGAAATTAAAAAACGAGAACGTATTGTTGATATAGCAGAACGTCATAAGGCTGTTAAATCGTCTCGTATTATTGAAGAGAGTATTTATGGTATTCATTGTTACGTATATGGTACAGCCATTAGGTATCAAAATAAAGAAGTTGATTTTTGTTTAAATATTAATAACGATGTATTTGATTCTGTCCCTATATCAACTATAGATGAACAGATTGAAAATAAAATTATACGAATATTCAATGATATTATTGATGGAGAGGCAGAATACATGGGATATGATAGTGGATATTCAAATAGAGGAAAAAGAAATCCATATATAACAATATATGGTCGGACAAACAGAAAATCAGAAGAAAATATACGTAAAATCAAAACGGAAGATTTCGTTTCCGGTATATACTGGACAAGTAATAATATGTCACCAATAAAAATGTATAGTATAAATGAAGATATTGATATAACGAAAACAAAAGAAGTTATGTTAGTTTTAGATATTATTACAGAAACGGATTCTTATGAAAAAATTAATAAAAATATAATGGACCAAGTTATGACTAAAATAAATTTACTTGAGTCAAATTATGATGTTATCGTTTCATGGATTGGTAAAATAAATTTTAAAAACGAATTTAACCACGTTTGTTTGGGATTAAAATATGATTGATTATCCAACTTAATTTAATATATTCGTTAAATAATAAGAACTATTTATCCTTCAATATCAAATGTAAGTTCTGAAACGCAATTATCATTCATATATGCAGAAACGGTAAGTTCTTGCTTTTTAATATCGGTGCGTGTTCCATCTCGTTTAAACCAGACAGTAATATTTTGATTGGGACTATCAGGGATTTTTAATACATTCCATCCTTCAGCATGTTTCACGCATCCACTAACATCATATACTGTGACACCATTTGGTACATCAAATTTGATAATGACGGTATCTTTATCCTCCGTATAATTCTGTAAACCTACAGAAATGTTCTCACCTTGATTTCCACTCGTATATGTGTGAACAATACTTGTAATTCCTGTCAAGTTAATTTCTGAATTTTTTGTTTCCATATATCATATTAATTACTACAACTTAATAAGACTAACGGATTCAATAATGTAAAATAAATAGTAAATTATTTAAAATCTTCATCTATTCTGCTAGCCGTTGCACCTTTTTGATTTTGATACTTTGAATCTTTTTGGTCTCCATAACCAACTAAGGCAGGTTCTTTTAATTCTCCAAATACAATCTGACCTATTCTCATTCCTTCATATAATTTAACGGGGCAGGGGGCATGATTAATTAATTCTAATGTGATTTGACCTTCAAATCCGGGGTCAACCCAACCAGCAGTATGAATATGAGAACCAGCCCGTCCAATACTAGAACGGCCTTTTATTTCTGCATCATATTTATTAGAAATACGTACTGTCTCTATTGTTGAAGCCAATGCAAATTCCCCATTATTTAAAATAAGTTCTTCACCTCTTCGAATTTCATCGGGTTCAGGCATATTTTTTGTATCAATAATATCAATTTTATCTCTATCATATATCCGAAGTTCATTACTTAATCGTAAATCTACACTTGCAGGTTGTATTTGACTACTTGCAATTATTTGTTCTTTAATACTTCCTTCTGATTTATCCCAATCAAGAGGCTCTATACTAATTTCTCCACTCATCAATTTTTCAACAATGGATTTATCACTCAATCTCATATATTTTTACATTAGAGTAGGAGTATAAAAGTGCTTTCTCTATTTAATGTCATAGTGTAGATAATTTTATATTTAACAATATCGTTATAATAAGTATAATGATTCTCGTTGCGAGGCCATTTCCGTTTGAAGAACATACGTGCGTAAATCATTTATCTGAACCTAAAGAATTATATTTTGAATTGGTTCAACAAACATTTGAAAATACATGTATGTATGATACTATTAATTATGGAGAATCTGTCACAATCTCAGAAACCAAATGCCAAAAATGCAGTACAATATATTATCTTGTGGATGGTAACGATTTACAATTTTTAATGGATGAAAATAATACTATTTTACGAGGATATAAATTCGATTGATTTAAGTATATTAAATACAATGATACTATATGTCATATAATATTATCCGAAAAATTAGTATAGGATTACTTTTGATTGTGTTTTTCATACTAGGACATAATGTAGGGTATGAAAAGGGTGCGAGATATGGGAAAAAAATAGGTCAAATTCGAGAATTATTGCGGCAGGGATATACCATCGAGGATGCATTATATATTATTAATAATCGAGATAAAGATGAATATATTCAATATGAAGAATTAATGGAATAATTATTCAATTTCTTCAGCCTTAAAGTTTTTAAACGTAATATCATCCTTCGTAATACCGGAGATACCCGCTTCTAAGTTTTTAATTAGATTTTCTTTTGAAATATATTCTTTAGCTTTTTCTTCAGCTTCTTCTGTCGTTTGAGCATTACCAAATGAGCCAGATAGATGTTGTTTTAAATTAATATCTGTATCTACAACAATTTTAAATGTGGAATCGTCATTCGTCATGTATAAGCATTATATCTTATAACTAAATATATGTTTTGCTATATATTTATTTTAAAAATTCATAATCTGCAGCAATAGGATATCTCCATCCTCTACCGAAGTCTTTTTTTGTTACACGAATAGGTAATGGGGATTGATTACGTTTAAATTCAGACATATGAATTTTCGAAATAATATTATCTATTTCTTCTTTAGAGTCAACTGTAATTTCATCTGGCTTTTTCCTATTTTCGACATACTCATTAAGTATTGTATCTAAAATTTCATACTCTGCCATTTCATCAGAATCTACTTGATTCTCTTTTAATTCTGCTGTCGGTTCTTTCTCTATCACATTTTGTGGGATAATATCTTTCACTTCATTATGATATTCTGCTAATTCATATACGTGTTTTTTATAACAATCTCCTAAAGGCGCAATAGCTCCAACCGTGTCACCATAAAGAGTACAATATCCTATTGCAGCTTCACTTTTATTATCTGGTGTAATAACAAGAGCATTCGTCGTATTAGATAAAGACATTAAAATATCTCCTCTTATACGTGCTTGTATATTTTCTAAAGCTAAACCTTCCATTTTATATGGCGATTCAGATTCAAAATCATTAATAACTTGCGTGATAATACTGGAAATATCTATCACTTCAAAATCAATCCCTAAGTTTTCGGCAACAGATTTTGCATCCGTAATACTTTCTGTTGATGTGACTTTTGAAGGTAAAGAAACACCTAATACATTATCTTTACCTAAAGCTTGTACGCTTAAAACGGTAGCAATTGTAGAATCTATTCCACCAGACATACCTACGATAGCTTTTGAAAATCCAGTTTTTTCGAAATAATCTTGTAATCCGAGACAAATAGCTGAATTCATTTCTTCAATGCGACGTGGTGTATTTAATTGTGTTTCATTCGAATTTTTATTTATATTTATGGTTCGCATATCAGTTTCGAATGCATTTAATTGTTCAATTACACCATCTTTATTTACAACAAATGAATTTCCATCAAAGACTAGTTCATCATTACCCCCTACTTGATTACAAAATACAATTGTAGAAGATGTATTGACAGCATGTTCTTTAAATAATTCAATTCTTTCATTATTTTTATTAATACGGTAAGGACTAGCAGATAAATTTAAAATTAAATCTGTATCATAATCCTTTATTTTATCAAATGGATTAAATTTGTGTCTTTTTGCGTCCATTATATTAACATTGTACCATGCATCTTCGCAAATTGTGAGGGCAATTTTTTGATTATTTAGTTCAAATACATTAATTTCGTCCCCTGTTTCAAAATATCTATGACCATCAAATACATCATAAGTTGGCAACAATACTTTATCATAATTTGTTAACTTTTCTCCATTTTTAAATACGATAGCAGAATTATATAATCCAGCGTCATCTCTACGACAGTATCCGATAACAACAGCTACATCTTTATTGGTCGTATATTTTTTAATAGAATTTAGTTTTTTGTTTTGTATATCATACATTTTATCCCTGCGAAGAATATCCATTGGCGGATAACCAATAAGAGATAATTCCGGCGTTAAAAGAATATCAGAATTATTTTTATCGGCGTTATCTATACCATTAATAATTTTATTATAATTTCCTTTTATATCTCCAATTGTTGGATTTATTTGTAATATACTGACATTTAAATTAGTCATATTTGTATATTTATGGTCAATCGTATTAATTATTATTATTTTAAATCAAAAATTATTTTCAGATGGTCCATTATTGATTAACCATTTTGCTTTTTTACGCGTTATATTTAGATAGTCTTTCTTTACTTTTTTCACATACCATATAGTATCAAAACCTAATTCTTCTTTAATTTCTTCAGCAGATTTTCCATTTTCAAACTTTGCAATAATTCTAGCTTCACCATAACCTAAACCGCCTTTCTCATATAATTCCTGCGTTCTCTCTTCTTCATCAAACATACGATAGTATTGAATATCCATATATTTATAATTAGCGAATTAATTTCCAATAATATTTTTGACTCTCGTAATAATATTTGCATTATCATTATTTTTATTTTCAAAATAGTAATCATATTCTTCTTCAATTTCTTTTTTATTACAAGATACAATAAATTCACAATTTTTAACAGCATAAACTTTCGTATTTGTATTATGTTTATTTAAATATTCATTTATTGCAATAGTCATATTTACCGCAGGATTTTCTGTTGGAGGTGTATTTAAAGCAATAGTATATGTAGCTTCAAAAATATTATCAGATGAATTATGTTTTTCTGTAATCGTAACTTTATATAAATAACAAACCATAAAAAATTATTGTATATAATAGTATATATATTTATTGAATTTTGTTGTTATATGTAAATTTATGTTTATTATTTAAGTATAGATATTTATATAAATAATTAACTTAATTATATAATTTATAGCCATAATAAAACAAATATAAATTTATATATTAAAAAATGTAACTATATTAAATATATTAAATATATTAATTAATAAAATTAAATACAAAACGTTTATATCCTTAAAAATACACTATATAATATATGGATTTAAAATCGTATGATGGATATATAATTCATTCAAACAATATTATTCATAATTCAGATAAAAATTTTTATACACTTTTAAATCTTGATACGTCTAAAGATATTACTGGTAAATCGGTAGACAGTTTTATTGGAGAAAAACAATATAATAAATTAATTAATAAATGTAATCAATTAAACAATGATGATGAAAAATTAGGTATCGAATTAACGTTAGATTCAGGTAAAAAACTCATTCTATTAAGTAATTTAATAAACAATACAGATAGAATAAAAACAACATTTATTGATATATCACAAGTAGATGAAAAATTAAATTTATCCTTAAAAAATATGGCTTTGGATAAAGCTCCTATCGGAATTACTATTGCTGACATTAGTTTAGAGGATGAACCTCTTATTTATGTAAATGATGGATTTATGAATATGGTTAAATATGATTATAATGAAATTATAGGTCAAAATTGTAGGTTTCTTCAGGGTGAAAAAACAGATGAATCTCAAGTTAAAAAAATGAGAGATGCAATTGATTCAAAAAATAGTGTAACTGTTACTGTAAAAAATTATAAGAAAAATGGTTGTGAGTTTTGGAATAGAATTACCCTTATACCAATTGAAAATAATTTTGGAGAAATAAATTATTATTTAGGTTTTCAAGAAGATATTTCTGAATCAAAAAAATATGAACAAGAAAAAAATATATTCGAAGAACATGCAGAATCCTCTAAGAATGCGATGTTCATAACAGATAAAAATTGGAAAATTGAATATATTAATCCTAAATTCATCGAAAAGACCGGCTATAATAATGATATAATCGGTAAAAGTCCTGATTTACTCAAACCTGAAAATATTAATAATTCTGAAGAATATTCAGAGTTGAAAGAAGCCGTTGAAAAAGGACGTAATTGGGAAGGTAAATTAATGAGAATTACTAAATCTGATGAATTATATTATGTCAAAGAAACGTTGACGCCCATTAAAGATGATAATGGAAATATTACTAATTATACAGTTATTCAAGAAGATATAACAGAATATAAATTAAATAAACAAGTATTAGATGTGTTACATCGTGTTTTACGTCATAATTTACGAACATCAATTAATATAATAGATGGTTATACAGATGTATTAGAATCGGATTGTACTGAAAATCAAAGAAAAAAATCTGTGAAAGCTATTCGAGAAAAAACAGAAGAAATGAATAATATAAGTAATAAAATGAAACAGATTCGAAATCTTATTAAAGGATATGATGAACCTCAACCATTTAAATTATCTAATATAAATACAATCGTTCAACCACATAGAAAAAGAAAAAATACGATAATATCCGTGAATCCATCAGATATAGAACATAGACAAGTTAAATATGGGAATATATTTAATATAACATTAAATGAAGCTTTGAATAACGCATTTAAAAATAATAATCAAAAAGTAAAACGTGTTAATATATCTATTGAGTTATTTGAAAATAATATAGCTAAAATTGATGTTGAAGATAATAATAAACACATAAATAAAGATGATTGGAAAGTTATAAAATCAGGAACAGAAACACCTTTAGAACATCTCGATGGAATAGAATTGTGGGTTCTTTATTGGTCTGTAACGGCTATTGGTGGCAGAATAAAATTAAGACAAAAAAGACATAAGGGTAATATAATGACAATGTATATTCCTTTAATTCCTGAAGATTAAATTTCTCTTATTCGAATTCAACATTATATTCACTCGTTTTGAGATTCCATGTATCTTCAAATTTATACCAATCATATTCATTTTCAGGTGAAACAGCAATTATCTCTTCTGGAGATACCGTTTCAATATTTCGTCCAAACTGTGTTCTTTGTTTTGATATCATAACAGATATACTATCTTCTTGCTGAATTTTTGGACTTGCAACGTGTTTACCATCTTCGTAATCTAATTTCACTACATAATCACTATCTTGACCATGATAGTAATTAAAATCATGTTCAACGGGTTGTCCACGTAATATCGTACCTTGATAAATAATGTTATCTTCTTTTACATATCTGATAAAATCTCCAGCTTGAAACTGGAAATTATCTTTATCAATATAAGGCGCAGAATCATACGGTTGAGATTCTGGTAATTGTGTGTATTCATGTTTTGAGTCTCGTTCATCATCTATCTCTGGAGTTTGTGACGGTCCTGCCTTTAATCCTGAACTTTTTATTTGCACATTATTTTCATCCGTATCAATTTGGATATGAGATGTAACTTCTGTTTCTTCCTTATTAGTTTCTGTTTTTTGTTTTGATTCTGATTGTGTACTTGAGGCTGAATTAGATTCGGATTCAACCTCACGTTTCATTTTCCCTCAACCACATCCTCAAATGTTAGAGCGTCGTTACTTTTGGCCCGGTTTATAACCTCTTCAGTTAATTTCTCTCCTTTATCTGTTAATTGATACTCATATGGTTTTCCATGCTCTCCACGGCGTCTTTCCCGCGTTACAATGTCTTCATCATGAAGCGGTCCAAGCGTAGCAGATATAGATGACCTTTGAAATGCCCATGGTGTATTTTCAAGTCTAGATTCTATATCTTTTGGTGTAACTGGTTTTCCAGAATTATACAATACAGATAGACAATAAAATTTATTCGTATTAGGTTGGATTGTAATTTCACTTGTAGAATCTTTATCTTCATCAATAATTTTTTGTTTCATTTTCGAATCTGAATCTAAATCATGTTTGAAGTATTTATGTGAACCTAAACCACCCCCTGTCTCAAATTTCGCTCCACATACATCACACTCATAATCTAATGTTTTGGATTCTATTTCTTTATATAATTCACTACCATTTATCTCATCTATATATTCTTCAACTTTTTTAACAAGTTTTTCTGATTTATCCGTCAATTCATATACGTACGAACTGTTTGAATTTTTATTTTTATTAATTTGTTTTTTTGATACTAATTTATTGAGTACTTTATTTAATTCGTCACTATCTATTTCCCAATTTGTATCTTCTAAATTTTTAAGTATATCTGCCGCCTTTATTGGCGTATCCTCATGTAGTAAAACAGAGGATATTTTAAATTGAAGTGAATTCGGAGGATATACGGTAAGTGGATTTTCCATATTATTTTTATCTGGATGAATTTCACTTTCAAATATATTATGTTTGAACGGTTCTGTGGATTCAACTTCAAACAGAACATTAACAATACCATCATTAGACTCCTCAATTTGGTCTAAAGCTCGTTTAATGATGCTGAGAGCATTAGGCGTTTGAAGGTCTAATGAAAACGCGTACTCTGGGGGATTTTCAATCTTGGATTCCTTCATCAGTTATCCTCAACTACTCTAACCAGATTCTTAAACCTAAAGCTTTGGATTATTCTAATTAAAATAATAAAAAATTGAAATTATTTAGCTTCAAATAGACAAGTAAGATTGCCAACATTCATCTGAACAAAGACCTGTAATGTATTGTTCTTTTTGATAACTTTCACCTTTTTCTTTTGCTTCTTCTTTTGAATCAAAATCCGGTTCGTATGCTCTATGACATTCAGGACAAATATGACGCCCCTCTTTATCTGTTTGATATACACTAACCATGATATATTGTTTGTTTTTCAATGTTATAAATATTTATATTTTATATTTGGATTTCTAATTCACTTACTTATCTTCTACCGTAATAATATTAGAGAATATGATATTCTTGATTATTCCTGTAAATTTATCATTGCATTCTGGACAATAGGTATCTTGTAAAGATAAAATATTAATTTTTTCACCACAACTTTCACATTTAGCAGATTCGACAGACTTTAAAAGAGATTCATTTTTTAAATTTTGAACTTTTTTATACTTTTCAAATTCTTTTTTGAGTTTTAAATGACTACTAGCAAGTTGCGTCATTTTAGTATAAAGTTCTTTATTTTTATTTATTAAATCCGTAATTTCATTATCTTTTTTATCAATATCTTTTTTAATTTCTTCAATATTATCATTTAATTGTTTATTTTTATTTTTTAAATCATTTATTTCAGATTGAATTGAATCTGTTAATTCTTCTAATTCATCTAGTTCTTCAAATTCCTCATGTACGTGATTTTTTGACTCTTTAATTAATTCAACTAATTTAAGTATTTTTTGTTTTAAATCTGTATAATTTTCATTAATACTTTTTTCATTATCTTCTGTTTTATCTCGTAATTTACCAATATCAAATTCATGCTTTTTTTCTATTTCATTCAAATCATCTTCTATATCGTCAATATTTTCTAATAATGGTAAATAAGATTCTAAAACTTTCTCAAATATTTCTTTTTTGTTAGGAGGTTTTATATCGTCATCAGAAATAAAATTAAATTGAGTATCCTCCGACATAATATAATATTATATATTCTAAAATATATATCTTTGGTAAGTTCACTCAAAATTAATATCTTGTGGATGTGGAAATATATTCGTCACCCTCTTGTAATGTATGCCATTTAATTACAGATTCCCATTTTATTTTGTTTAACTTATCAATTGTTTTTTTATTATCTAAATTCGCAGTGATATTATCAATCGTTTCCCAAAATATAAAATTTAATTCATCCCATGTTCCATTAAATTCATTGTTATTAAATGTATCATCTAATTCAATTTCTGTATATTTTTTGAATATACCTTTAAGATAATCATATGTTTCCGTATCGAATTTAATAGTTCTTATTTCTGTGTTTGGAGAATCTGTCCGTATTTCTCTGGGAACAGAATAAGGAATATCTTCATCAGATAATTTGCGTTTGAGACTATATGTTTCTATATTATTATTTATAGGTATGTCATCAGGTATATTAGCTAGTTTGAAATCATCAATATAACAATTTTCGCACAAATTTTCTAATAACCAAACAGGAACAAATTCATTATGTCTTTCTTCAATATAATTTTGAACATCTAATCCATAATTATTATCGTCACCTATAACAATATCAATAACATCCATATATGTTTTCGAATATCTCTGTAATATTAATGCATCTCCACTTTTATTATCAATATTTCCTCTTGATATAACCACCCATTCAGGTAATTCTGTGAGGTTTTTAATATTTTTAACTATTTGACTATAGCAATCATTTTCTATGTTTTTAATATGAATTACGTTAATAAAATTTAACGTTTCAATATGTTTAATATTATTATTTTCTACAGAGATTGAATTTATAATCTCATTAATGGATTTTTCTGAACCAATTACTGTGATAAAAATCCAGTTATTATTCATTATATAATTATATTATAGTTTAAAGTATTTAGTTTTTGCCTCTAATTAAACCGAAAGTATTTTTACTATAGGTTTACATTAATAATATGTCGCAAGAAATTGTGGCTTTAAACATGCAAAAGAGGAGATTATAACTTCTCTTTTGGGCGTATAGCTCAATCAGGCAGAGCACCACGCTCATAACGTGGCGGTTGGTGGTTCAAATCCGTCTACGCCCATTTTAAGTATAATACGTAAAAATATTATTTTTTATTCAATTTACACTCGTCGTGTCTTTTAATATTTCTTTATAAGTTAAACCGTAAATTCGATATACAAATAAGCTATAAAGGAATACTCCTAATGGAGTTAGTAGTATAACAGGTATAAGTAAAAACCAACCTATGATAGGTATAAAAAATAATACTAATACACCTATCAGATAAGCAAAACTAATTATTATGGATAAAATTAGAACAAAACTGTATGCTACAAAATAAGATTTTGATACCAGTATAGGTTTAATATATGAAAGTTTGAATGAATTAATGAATTTATTTGTTCGAGATAATACTAATATTGATGATATAAAAATATAACTTATAATTAAGGCCGTAGCAAACAATAATATATCAAGTATAATTATATTAATATTTGAATAGTTTAATAGTAATATATATGGAATTCCTACTATTAATAAATAAACAAGATATATTGCTGCATATTTCAAACCATCCATAATCATTAAATAAGGAGTTATATTTGTGAAACTTGGTGGTTTTTCTTCACCATTTATTGTCGTTCTAAGAACTTTAATTAAATAACCATAATATAAAATAAATGGTAATATAAATATACTTGAAATAATATATAATATACTTCCTATTATATAATTAATACTTTTATCAAAATTTATACTATATTTTAATGCATCTTTAAACATATATTTAAATCGTCAATATAATATGTTATTAATTTTTTTACACCATGTCAAATTTTCGTAAGAATTTTCGCATTTGATTCATCCTGATAAGAAATAACGTCAGGTTTTGAAATATCTAATTCATTACATTGATTTTCAACGTTTTTCGGTTCTAATTGAGCATGACAATGATGGCATAATGGAACTAAATTTGACTTATGATTTGCAATTTTCTTTGATTCAAAGTTTTTAAACGGAATAATATGATGAATAGCCATATCTTTACCGTATAAGTCGAAATTTTCACGACGGTTAATTCCACAACATTTACAACCATCATGTTCCTCAAACACCGATTCCCGTATCTTTGACCAATTAGGACCATAATTATTGTTTTTAGAGGAATACTCTTTATTGCCGGTATTATAACACTCTAAATTCGCTTCTTTTTTAGCGTTATTAAATGATTCAAAATTTTTTTGAATCGTATCATAAGAAGGATATAAGCCAAGCAAATCATATTGTTCGCGTGTAGGAGAAGAGCCAATAATTTTTGCTGCTTTTTTCAATGATTCAATACAATCTTTTCGCGTATACTGTTTACCTTGATTATTACTTCTGGATGTATTTGGTTTAAATCCAGCAGCTTTAACAGCTATATTCCATTTTCCAAATAATTTTTTAATAACATTTCGTGATGGTGATAGTCCAAGTTCTTCATAATCTCTAATACTAGGAGTATATCCTAAAATATCTGTTGCTTTTTTAATAGCATTGATACAATCTTTCTCATCATATTGACCACGACCGGGTTTTGTAGGTAGTTCTGCTTCTTTTTTAGCCCGTGACCATGTTCCACCAAGTGTTTTAATAATTGTACTTGAAGATGGTAAAATATTCATTCGTTCATATTTATTCTTAGATAAATACCCTTCTGTTTGAGATTTAGCTTTATGTAATGCTGTAATACACATTTCACGTTTACTATTAATATTCGGGTGTTTATTCACTGTCGTGGACATATTCTATATACAACTAATAGTATACAACTATTAAATCTATCTATTTCGATTAATGTTTATATGATATATCAAATATAAAAATAATTATTTAAGAGATTAATTCGACACTATATATACTACAATTGAAATTGAATCATGTTATTATTTTAGGTTTTAATTCAATATCCGTTATATTTCTAGCATATTCATTTGCGTATAATACAGCCTCTCTAAAACTCCGTGTAGGTATAGATTTTTTGCAATCATTGTTTTTAAGTTTTTGTTCACTATATGCAATATTAACAAACCATTCCCATTCTTCATCTTTAGACCATTCGTAATCCGATTTATTCTTTAATTCTGCATGAATCTGTATATGAATTCCATTTTGTTGATTGTCAAAATGCCATATAAAATCATTTGCTAATGTAGGGTTTTTCATAATAGTTATTCTATCTTCTAAGGGTTTAATTTCTGATGGAGTGCTATCCAAAACTTTAGGTGGTATTCTCATATGTAAGTTTACATATATATTCCTTATAAATGTATCGACTTGTATTATTATATTAATATTAAAATTAATATTATATTAATATATTAATATATGTTAAAACGAGAGTAAACTAATAACGATGTAAATATAATATAATATATGATAAATAATACTAATGATTCAGGAGTGAGTCCTGTGATTGGTGTTATTTTACTTGTTGCTGTTTTTACGGGGTTAGTTATCATTTTAAGTTTTAATCTATTTGCATCTGATTATGCTACCGTTACAGAATCTATTGATGCAGATATAGATATTGAAGAATATGAAACCGGTATTATTATTAACTTAAATCAAAATGAAAATATTGATAAATTAATAGTTAAACATGAAGACGGTGACGAAAAAGAAATTAATACAAGTAGTCTATCATCAACAGATGTAGAATTTGGTCCGGGGAAATATTATGTTATTGGTCAGTTAAATGAAGATACAGAAAGATTGTTATCTCATAATACAATTTATAACCAAATATTAAATATAGATATACCAGATACGGCATCTACGAATCAAGATATAGAATATGCAATTGATACGAATTTTAATGAAGATGAAATTGAATCATATGAATGGGATTTGGGGGATGGTACGACATCAAATGAATCTGAACCAAGTCATAGTTATTCTTCTTCGGGAACATATAATGTAAATATTACTATATTTTATGATGATGAAGAAATAACAAATGAAAAAACAATAAATATAGATTCTAATCTACCAAATCCAGAAGAACCAGATGATAAACGAAGTATAATTGATAATATGGATGGAGAAGGTACGGAATCAGACCCATATATCATAAGAGATGACCATGACTTACAATCTGTATATGAAGAATTAGATGCTAATTATAAATTAGGTCAAAATATAAATGCAAGTAAGACAAATAATTGGTATGATGAAAAAGGATTTGATTCTCTCGGAAATGACTCTCAACCATTTACGGGTTCAATTGATGGAGATGGATATACTATCGAAGGTATTACGATAAATAGAAGTTCAACATCTCAGATTGGATTAATTAGTACAACAAATGTAGCTAATATAAATAATATTCGTATGCAAGATACAAATATAACGGGTCAAAGTGATGTAGGAGGATTAGTTGGCAAAAATATAAATAGTGAAATATCTAATAGTAACGTTGAAGGTGAAATTATAGGTCAAGGTAATTTAAGAGTAGGTGGTTTAATTGGATATAATACAGATACCAGTATTCTTGAAAATTCATTTGCAAATATATATATTGAAAATAATGATGGTTCGAATACAGGAGGTTTAGTTGGTAAAAATGAGGAAAGTATAGTCACACGGTCTTATTCTACAGGTACAATTAGTAGTACAGAAAATATTAATGTGGGCGGTTTAGTAGGAGTAAATACACAAAATTCAGAAATAAAATCATCTTATTCATTAATTGATATGGATATTGTAGATAATACGCGTGTAGGTGGTGTATTAGGATATAATGAACAAGGTATATTAGAAAATACGTATTATGCAGGCATGATTGAATCTGATGGAATAAAAGGAGGATTAGTCGGGAAAAATGAAGATATTTCTAGAGATTCATACTGGGATGAAGAAAAGACAGAAATAGAAGATGGTATCGGAGATGATTCAGAAGGTGATTCTAGCGAGATTATTAATTTAGATACAGAAGATATGCAGGGGGATTCTGCAGAAACAAATATGACAGAATTAGACTTTGAAGATATTTGGATGACAGTAGAAGATGAATATCCGATACTGCAGTGGGATAAATAGTGCATATAAAAATATATAGGGTCTACTTAATATCAATTATATATGGCAGAAGATACAAAACAAACAAAATTTGATGAAATTATTGATATAGAATATATTACAAAAAGTGGACCCATTGAATATATTAAAAATGGAGAACGACGACGTGATATTAATTTAAAACCTAATTCAACCGTTTATTGTGGAACATGTAATAAACCGATGAAAATTCTTGATGCTTCTGTATCATCTAGTGATGTGTATAATCCTCAAACGCAGAAAAAAGAATCATTTAGTGAATATATAGCTACATGTAAACGTCATAGTTGTGAATTAAATTGTTCTGCAAAATTATTAATTCGAAGACGATTAGTCGGCAAATATGATGAACCGGGAGAAATTAAATCTTTACAACTTATTCCACAAAGAGGAGAATTTGTGGATATAGATTAATTTTTTAAATCGGATATAATTTAAATACTTGAACATATATTATTATAATATGTCATATAAATTTTTGTTTAGAAAACCTATCAAAGACCCGAATAAAAGACAACCATGGTATACAAAATGGTCCAAAGGAAATTTAAATTCATTAATATTCAATATATACCTTGATGCGATATTTGTTGGTGGTGTGTTTGGTTTCCTTTTATCTATATTAATACCTAACATATTCCAAAATAGTTTATTTGTAGTATCTATTTTATTATCTCCATTGCCGTTAATTATAATTTCTGCATGGTATTATAAAAATGTATATAATTATAATACATCCGTAGCACAATATGGCTTGAAACCATCATTTAAATTTATAATTCCGTATCAATTTATATTATGTTTATTTTTACTTGTAATTTTTGTAATTTAAATTTTTATAAGCTGCGTTATTCGTTATTACTTAACAATCGAAAGTTATATAATAGGTCAATGTGAATATGTATCTATGCGTAATATTAACACACTATCACAAAAAACAAAACAAATTATCCCTGAAGAATCAAATATGAATTTTCCATCAAAATTCAAACATATGACTAATATTAATATAGAGATAAATACAGAACCATTACGATTAAAATTAGTATATGATGGTCGATATGATTCACATTCTAAAACGTTTAAGATAAGAACTATCGATGAAGATAATAACATTATTATATACCCACATCAACTAACAGATATTGTGCAAATTAAATTATTAGAAGAAAATGGCCCTTTTATAGTTAAACGATAATACTCTAAACATCTCTAATTTCACAATTATATTTTGTCATTTGACCTGAATCAAATATATATTTATTCTTATCTAATTTTGATATATAATTATTCGACATTTTATTCATTATGAATGATTGAATATACTGCTTATCCTCACTATTATTCAACCTATATATAATATTTGTTTCAATATTATGTAATATAATTTTATTGATTATATTTGGAAATTCAATAATATTTATTATAGATAATTTTAGATGTCGAGAATGTCGATATAATGGTTCAAGTTGAGATAAATAATCTTTTAATACACCTAATTTATCAAATACAATTGTAAACTTATTACCTTCGGGATTATTTGTTGATTTTAAATTCATATAGAATTCATTAATAAATAAAGTTGTTAAAAATGGAATTATTCGTGGAGATTTATTTTGGTCAAACTTAATAATAATATTTTCGTTATTATTTATAATATTTTTAAATGAAATTTTGTCATGTGGAGTATTATCTAACTCATAGGATAATGTATGCATTTCTTTCATTATTGAAATGTCAAACTCGTATAATTGAAATTTTTTTAAATATTTTTTATTATTTATATTTCTGTTTGAACTATTAATTATATTTTTTCTTGCTTCAATATCATTAACGCCATTTGAAATATCTGAAAAGTTATTATGATTTTGAGATGCTAATAAAAATAATACTAATTCATTTAACATATTTAAATCTTCAGAACTAAAC
>SL_4KL_010_BRINEDRAFT_10000284_pt1 | contig 25437 bp, 26 predicted proteins | sample SodLak_010_BRINE_2_FD_10664 | JGI IMG/M metagenome (IMG submission 10664) | reverse complement strand
GATCTCACGATCGGAATTGAAAAAGCCGGTGCACCCATTGCGACTGTTGTCGCACAGGAGTTAGCAACCGATATTGGAACCTATGCACCCGCAAAGCACCAATGGGAAGAGGGTGATATCGAAGACCTTGGTGGCGGATTCTCTAGAAACTTTGCAGCAATCCGTGACCGCGAGTGCTACATTGTAGACGATACCGTTACGAGCGGGACAACGCTTCGGGAAACGATCGAAGCGATTCGTGGACAAGGAGGCGACCCTGTTGCTTGTGTAGTGCTTGTCGACAAACAAGGTGTGGATGAGATTGATGGCGTTCCGGTGTACTCGTTGATCAACGTTGTCCAAGTCGAACGCGACGAATAACTGCCGTTAGTATTTGGTGACTCTATTTGCCTACGGGACGCAATACATTTCCGAGCGACGCCCATAAGAACACATATGACATTCCAACCAGGGAGTGATCTCAGTGCGGATGAGATCGAAGACCGCGTTGTAGAAACCATTGAGTCAAATGATGTTGTCCTCTTTATGAAAGGTAACCGACTAATGCCGCAGTGTGGCTACTCAGCCCGTGCCCTTGAGCTTATTGGCCAGTATCAAGAAGAGTTTGAAACTGTTGATGTGCTTCCCGCGCTTGATCATTATCGAGCAGCATTGAACGAACGGAGCGGTTGGGAGACCATTCCACAGACATATGTTAACGGTGAATTCATCGGTGGAAGCGACATACTCGCCGAATTAGACGAACGTGGAGACCTCAAAGCAACACTTACTGACGAGTAGCTACCCCCTTATTTCAAACAGATTGACTCTGATTGGAAGGGCAGGCCATATATGTCTCCCAAACCAATATAGGGTAGGTATCGCCGCAGTCACGGGAAACTGTTTCCCGAAAACACCACACCCAACCACTTACCATGACAGGTCGCGTATTCCGCCTTCACTCGACGCTAGAACTGCCACTCGAAGATGTTGAAACGTATTTTGATACGAATCCAAATCTCCCGCCAGAGATTGAGGACGTAGACATTACACGACGAAATAACACGCTCATTATTAAAGCGGTCTCAACTGATGACAATCTCAGTAAGTACACGCCGACAGCACAGCTGAAAGCAAGTGTTACTGAAACACGCGTGTACGAGGAAGAACCACCTCGAGCAGGTGGGCCACAGTGGGTCCAAGATGAAGAAGAGGAGATTCCATCCGAACTTGTTGAGTTTGCTTGTTTCAAAGGAGACCGTGAGACGGTCTTGCAAAACTCAGCGCTGCAGTATCCAATGTTCTTGGTTCTTCGGGACCTCGCAATGGAAACGGAAAAAGGAAATCTGACTGCGATTACGGAAGAAGGCGGCTCCCTCACGGCGACTCGTATTGTCGAGGGCGAAGAACGCCCAGCAACAGTGGAAGTTGTTGAGAGCCCTCGACAGAACAAACAGGAAAACAGCGGCGTCAACTGGCGCGATAACAAGTTTATTTCATAAGTAGTGATCATCTGACAGACGTTCGAATTTTTACCACATGGCTGTGTACAATGACTGTATGAGTGAGATGACTCCCTCGTTGAAAGCTGCGTTCGAGTACACTGATTACGATCTCCTCGATGTCACGGTGAATCGGCGAACCGTTCGGCTGTCAGTCAGGCAAGCGGATGCTAATGCGCAAGCGCTGCGTGCGATCGTTGAAGAGGCTGTGGGTGTAGATGGGTTTTTCGGACTCAATGTAACAACGGAGCAAAGCGCAACCGATGACGTGGGGACGGTTGTGACGTTCCAACAGCGCGGATAGCACGGGTCAACTGCGAGTAACAGCTGCATACTATTACCATTCAAAACAAAACTATCTTTTACGGGAACAACAGTTGTGCACGACTGCTGCAACTGTTGCCGTCAGTCAAAACTTGAGACAATCATCAACGGTGACATAAGAGCTTTTACGCTGGTAATTATATATAATTACGAAGATGTCAGAAAACTTCCCATCGTATTTGTCAGTCGACTACACCGACGGTGAAGGTGAAGAGCCAACTGATTATCCCTCCATCGAGCACAAAATAGAAAAAGCGATCGAGGTTACAAAAATCGGCCTCGAACAGTATCAGAATCCCGCAGTCATGTGGACTGGTGGAAAGGACTCGACGCTTGTCCTCTATTTCATCAAAGAAGTTGCAGAACGGTACGACCTCGAAACCCCACCCGCGGTCTTTATTGACCACTACCAACACTTCGAGGAGATCAAATCGTTTGTCCGTCACTGGGCCGATGAGTGGGGTCTTGACGTTATCTGGGCCCGCAATGAAGACGTCGGCGCATACGTAGACGAACATGGCCTACAACCAGGCGATGATATCGAGATCGGTGCGCTCTCAGAACACAATCAACACCACGTTCGCAATATTCTCGAATATGAAGAAGAGACGTTCCCGTTCCTGTTGGATACATACGTTGGCAACCATCTGCTGAAAACAGTTGCACTCAACGATGCACTCGAATCGCACAACATTGACGGCGTAATCTCCGGCGTTCGCTGGGACGAACAGGAAGCCCGTGCGACAGAGACCTTCTTCAGCCCACGTCATAATCCAGAGATCTACCCACCACACGATCGGATTCAACCGATACTACACTTTGATGAACGATCGGTGTGGGATGCATTCTGGCACTTTGTCGTTCCGGATACGGTTCAAGGCTACCCGGAGGATGGCTACGTTCCACAAGCATTTGATGATCTCCCAGGTGGTATCACACAGGAAGACATCCCAGTGTCACCAAAGTATTTCGAGGGGTTCCGATCGCTCGGCAGCGAAATCTCGACCAAAAAGAGCGACGAACAGCCAGCATGGCTCCAAGACATTGAGAATACAACCGAGCGCGCAGGTCGCGCACAGGATAAAGAGAACCTGATGCAGCGGCTTCGCGACCTCGGCTATATGTAAGAGACGTAAAACCGTTCGCACGCATTTTTGAATAGTAACCAACGCTGTTTTAGCGCCTGCACTGCCATCATCTGGTATGACAGCAGAGTGGGTTTGTCTTTTTTCAGGCGGAAAAGATTCTTCGTGGGCACTGTATCAGGCTTTAGAGTCAGGACTCAATGTCACTCGACTTCTTACCGTTCACCCACGAGGAGACTCATACATGTACCATGTGCCAGCAACCCAGCTCGCACAGTTGGCTGCTGAGAGCCTCGACATCGAATTGATTGAGGTCGATCCGGGAGCACTCGATGCAGAGTCAACAGTGGATTCTGGTGTGCAAGGCGATTCGGAATTAGAGCCCCTTGAGGAAGCGCTTACTGAACTATCAACGGAAATCGAACTTGCAGGCGTCACGGCAGGGGCAATCGAAAGCGAGTTTCAAACAAGCCGCATTCAGGGGATGTGCGATCGACTCGAGATAGATCTGTTTGCACCACTGTGGCAGGAGGATCCAGAACACCTAGCTGAACAGATGTTGGATGCTGGATTTGAGATTACGATCGTCCAAGTCGCAGCATACGGGCTGGATGAATCGTGGCTTGGCCGAACGCTTGATTCAGAGGCAATTTCGGAACTCAAAACGCTCAATGAAGCGTATGGAGTCCACATTCTCGGGGAGGGTGGCGAGTTCGAAACGCTTGTGACGAATGGGCCACATATGTCACAACCAATTGAACTTGAGTATGAGACGGAATGGGACGGCGCTGCTGGTCGTGGAAAACTACAAATTACGGATGCGTGGCTTGGTGAGCCGAACTGAGTCGCGCGTTACTGTCCGTCGATCTGCGTATGTGCACCAATAAGTGCGCCCGCGAAGTCTAAGTTATCAATTGATGTCTCCTCATCAATGATTGACCGTTTGATCTCTGCATTCGTGATCGTGACATTCGGGAACACAACAGATTCATCAATAACCGAGTTTTCGACTGTTGCACCAGCCATAATCTGGACGTTTGAGCCAAGTTCTGAGTCGGTAACGGTTGCGCTCTCGTGCACAACATTTCCACCATCAAGCGCCCACGCAACTGCATCTAAGTAGCTCTGGGCAGTTCCAATGTCATACCATGCATCGTCGAATGTGAACGCAGACACGGTCTCTTGTTGTTGGAGCCATTGGATGAACCAGCCGGGTTCGTCGGGGTTTTCGCCGTCGTCCAAGTAGGTTTCCAACAGCGGAAGGCTTTCTTGTGGGAAACAGTAACAAGCGATCGAAACAAGCGTGCTGTTCGGTTCCTCCGGCTTTTCTTGGAAATCAACAACTGTGTCACCGTCGAGTGTGACAAGACCGTACGACTTTGCTTTCTCTTTTGAGCCAACATCATACGCCGCGAGGACGGCGTTTCCTTTTTCATCGAAGAAATCAAGAAACTCTGAGAGGTGGAATCCAATCAGATTGTCACCAGCAACAACGAAAAGATCGTCATCTACGTTTTCGCGTCGAACAAGCTGTTCAAGTGCACCAACGACACCGAACTTCTCACCTTCTGCTTCGCTATCTTCAACAGAGAGCGTTAGCTTCTCAAAATCGTGCTCATCAATATACGTTTCAAACGACTCTGCAAAGCGTTCGTTTGTGCTAATAAACACTTCATCAACCCGATCGTCCTCCTCTAAATTTTCGAACGTTTTGTCAATAACAGTGCGATCTCCAACTGGGAGAAACATTTTCGGGCGGTGCTTGGTGATTGGCCACAGTCGGGTTGCGTACCCTCCAGCAAGAACAATAGCTTTCATGTGTGCGTATTAGGTTACTGGGGTAAGGTCTTTTTCCCTCCTGCACATACTGCATCACATGCCAGAGGCAACGACACGTGAGCGGATTACAATGCGACTTCGAGAATCGCCGGCAACCGCAACAGTTCTTTCCGAGGAGCTATCACTTCCACGATCAACGGTGTACCACGATCTCAAGCACGTCGCACAATCCGTCTCCGGGCAAGATACTGATGAAGAACTTCTTGTTGCCCCACCGGAATGCCGAAACTGCGGCTTCTCACGGTTTGACGAGCCTATTAATCGGCCCTCTCGCTGCCCGGACTGTCGAAGCGAGTCGATTGACGAGGCAGTGTTTACGATTCGATAATCCCATTGACGAGCAACACATATATTCAACGGTAGCTTGTACTAGCTGACAGCTATGCCGGCTCTCTCATCGTTTTATGAACGGATACACCAGCCAGAGTACACTGGTGAGAATCGATGTCTCCCATGTACTGCAGTGAATATTATGATTGCAGGTGCACTCACCGTCGCCGTTGCAATTATCAGTCCGCTTGCTGCAGTTCCGGTTGTGGCTGGGTCGCTTGCAGCAATCTATGTGCGAGGCTATCTCGTTCCCGGCACACCGGAATTAACAAAGCGGTACCTGCCAACAGCGGTGCTTGAGCTCTTTGGGAAAGCACCTGAAGACACCGAAACCTGGGAAACGATCGAACGAATGGAGTACGCAAAAGAGAACGCAATTAATCCAGAAGAGTTTTTGATTGAGGTTGGTGCGGTGGAGCCATGTATGGATGGAATGGATATTTGTCTCACAGAGTCATTTGCTGGAAACCTTGCGGATCGATTTGAAACGTATCGGTCTACTGGTGTTAGCAATGAATCACTTGCGGCATTATTTGATGTGTCTGAAGACGACCTCACCATCGAGGATCGATCGTATCCTGCAGTGACCGTAAACCGACGGGTACAGAAATGGCCGGGTGATGCAGCACTTATTGCAGACGTATCAACCCATGAACTGTTATCCGAAACAACAGCACAGTGGGGGGATGTGCCACTCTCACAGCGGCTGAACATCCTCAAATCATTGCGCTCATTCCATGAATTATGTCCTGCATGTGGTGGAGAAATCTCGATCGGATCGACAACTGCAGAATCATGCTGTCATACATATGAGATAGTTGCAGTCGAATGTGGGGACTGCACTGAGCGGCTTCTGGAACTTGACCCGGAAGTCATTGAATCTGCACCAACAGATAGCGGGATAACCGCATAACTCGGTATTACACAAAGTCAAGGAGAAACCGCACGACTTTAGTCGTCCCCAGAACGCTCTGCGTTCTGGTGGGCTGCACAAGAGCAATGCTCTTGTGGACGTAGGATGAATCCGACGAATCTCCGTAAAAACCGCAATACTTAGCCCGAATGGGGTCGGATGTTTCCATAACTCGCTCGGGAAAATTGGAGTTGGATTGGGGTCTCCACTAACAAAAAGCAACCCTGCCCAAGTGAGGCTCGGACAAGAGTCCGAGCCGGGTCGATGGCACGATCCTACGGTGTTAGCAGAGGGAGTCTGAACGGACTGGCATCACCACGCGCTCACCACCCGACGCACAACCTACAAACCGAGACCAACCACTGAGGTTGGAAAGTTGCCTTCGTTGGCGTCGGAACGCCCGACCCCAAGCGCAAGGAATCCCACGACTGAAGTCGTGTGGAGGATGTCAAGACGGAATTTAAGCATTTATGTGGTACACGTAATTAAAAACCGGAATAGAATAGAGACGAGGCTCTTACCTACTGAATTGTAAGCGACTACTCATCAACAATCTCGATCGTTACCTCATCATACAACCCAGCCGACACAGGATCGTCGACATTAATACCGACACCAATTGTGTACCTACCAGTGGCTGCGGGTTCCCATGTTGAGTCAGTTAGCCGAAATGATTGTGACCACCGACGCGTGAACGTTTTGCGTTCACCGCGATTGAATCCAAACCGATCGGTTTCATCGGGCGGGTCACGGACCGAAACGTGCGACGCTTCTATAATCTCATCAATGTTCCAGGTCCACAGTAGCGGCGATTTCGTTGGAATCGATACTGAAAATGGCATCGAGTTTTTAAAATGAACGCTAAATGGAATCGGTACACCACGTGGGTATGTTTTACGCGGTGTCGTGACTGACACGTACACTGCTTTATTAGCCATTGCTTGTGGAATAAACTTGCTCAAAAAGGATGGCTCACCAGTTCCGTTTCGCTGTGGTCGTTTTTGCCGTTTCACTTCTGTCGGAGAAAAGGGCCCATCATCGCGGCGAAGAGCATCTGACTCATAAATCCGACGCATTAGTACCCTCTCAGCAGTGTAGCCGTTAAAACGTTGGGTTCACTCACCTCAAATAAACAGTACGTCGTTCTATATGATTTATACATCTACTGTCGTTTTAGATACACTAATTGCTTAGTGCAGTTTCATTGTCCTGCCCATTTGTCTCTGTCTGATATCCTGTGTCGCTACCGAGTTCATCATCGTAGAGTAAGCAAGAAATGTGATGTGTCTCACTATTTGCGATTAGTTCAGGTGATTGCTCCTCACACGGTGAAATAAATGCCTCTCTCACACGGTCAATCCCGATAGCAAGCGAATCGCTGTGAAGTGTTTCTAATACATCGACGAAAGTTGCTTCAGCTTGAGAGTCCGAAATTGGGTCTGGGATAGAGAATTCGTTTCTAACGAGCGTCTCAAACTCGCCGAATGGTAGTTCACGTGGGTCAGTGCGATCGGTGTATGTGTCTGCATCGGTATTAACCGCAGTAAGTGCCTCAAGTGAATCCGCACCTGCAGCACGCTGTTTGAAATCCATTATCGACCGCCACGTGGCCTGTTCCATCTCGTAGCTCTCTGGCTGGATGATACGTGGACATCGCGTATGGAATGAACATCCTGACGGCGGATCGATCGGCGATGGCACCGTTCCTGACAAGAATATCTGTTCACCCTCCCATAGCGGGTCTGGCTCCGGAATAGCAGAGAGCAACGCCTCAGCGTATGGGTGGTATGGCGGTGTGAATACCTCTTCAGTGCGTCCAATTTCCGCAATTTTACCAAGGTACATCACTGCAACACGGTCTGAGATATGTTCAACAACACTCAGATCGTGTGCAATAAATATATAAGAGAGTCCAAACTCATCTTGAAGGTCCTCAAGTAGATTGAGGATCTGGGCTTGGACACTCACGTCTAATGCGCTCACCGGCTCGTCGCAAATGATTACCTCTGGATCAACTGCAAGTGCTCTGGCAATACCGATCCGTTGTCGTTGTCCCCCTGAAAATTCGTGTGGATATCGACGTGCATGACTTGGATTTAGCCCGACAATTTCGAGCAGTTCATATATTCGTTCCTCACGTTCCTGTCCACTTGCAAGCCCATGAATATCCAGTGGCTCTCCAATGATATCACCGACTGTCAATCGTGGATTAAGGCTTGAGAATGGGTCTTGGAAGATATACTGGATATCTTTTCGAAGCGATCGGAGTTCCTTTTTTGAGATGGTAGTAATATCATCGCCTCGGTAGTACACAGACCCATCCGTTGGTTCAATAAGCCTGATCAAACTCCGACCAAGCGTCGTTTTTCCACAGCCACTCTCACCGACAACACCGAGTGTTTCACCTTCGCGAAGTTCGAGGCTAACGCCATCAACTGCTTTGACAGTATTCCCTCGGTTGAGTAAACTCTCAACAAACCCACCACTAGTATCGTAGTATTTTTTCAGATTCTCCGCCCGCAAGATCGGGCTATCAGTTTGGTTAGACATTTTGCGACCCTCCTGTTTGTGTCGGGTTCATCTCCGAACCGGTGTTCTCATCAACAACACGCACCTCGTAATCAAGTCCATTTTGTAACTGATCAGTATACTCCAGACAGGCAGCAGCACGAGAACTGTCTACTGTTGCTTCATCTGAGGATTCGATATCTATCAGTGCGGGCTCTGTTGTTGTACAGGCGTCTTCTGCAAATGGACACCGAGGGTGGAAGCTGCATCCTGGTGGAAGCTCAACGAGGTCTGGCATCGTCCCCGGAATTGTCTGCAGTCGATCTCTAGTATCACCAACACGTGGAATCGAGCTCATCAATCCGACGGTGTATGGGTGTTTTGGATCATAATACAGCTCCTCTACAGGAGCTTTCTCCACTGGTTTGCCAGCATACATCACCATTACACGATCGCAGATGTCAGCAACAACTCCTAGATCATGTGTGATCAGTTGAACTGCAGTGTCAAACTCATCTGCAAGCTCCTCAATAAGATCAAGAATTTGTGTTTCAATGGTCACGTCAAGTGCCGTCGTTGGCTCGTCGCAGAGCAGTAGGTCCGGGTCACATGACAGTGCCATCGCAATCACCGCACGCTGTTGCATTCCTCCTGAGAATTCGTGTGGGTAATCACTGTACCTTGTCTCTGCCTCTGGGATTCCAACTTGATCGAGTAGTTGGATTGAACGTTCGCGAGCTTCCTCATTGCTATAGCCCAAGTGATGTCGCATCGCTTCTGAGATCTGCTCACCAACAGTGTACACTGGATTCAAAGCAGTTTGCGCATCTTGGAAGATCATTGAGATCTCGTTTCCACGAAGGCTTCTGACTTCTTTTTCAGTCATATCCAAGATGTTTTGTCCTTTAAATAGGATCTCCCCGCTTTCGATGCGTCCTGGTGAGTCAATAAGCCGCATCAAAGAGAGTGCTGTGACGCTTTTGCCTGCGCCACTTTCACCAACAACACCAAACTTCTCACCACGTTTGATCTGGTAGGAGAGATTGTCAACTGCAGTCACAACACCTTCTTGTGTATAAAATCTCACCGTGAGATCTTTTATTTCAAGTAGTGCCATTAGACGCCACCTGCTTGTTCACCAGCACCAGTTTCCTGTGCATCCAATGCATCGTTTACACCGTCACCAATCATATTCATTGACATAACAAAGATGAAGATTGCCATTCCGGGGTAGATCGTTGCCCACCATGGAATCTGTCCATCTGGACCCTGGATTAGCGTTTCACGGGTTGCGTCAAGCATCGTACCCCACTCTGCAGTTCCTGGTGGCATTCCCAATCCAAGGAAGCCAAGTGCTGCAACACCAATCACGACCGTACCGATACTGAGTGATGCAAGTACAAGCAATGGTGGCATTGCGTTCGGCAGAATGTGTTTAAAGATAACAGATCGATCGCGTGCACCAAGCGCTTTGGCTGCAAGTACGTACTCGTTTTGCTTGATTTTCAACACCTCTCCGCGGACAAGACGCGCGTATCCATTCCATCCAAATAAGGAGAATGCAAGGACAAGCTGCCAGTAGCCCCCACCAAGAATTGCAACAATGATGAGTGCAAGGACAATACCCGGGAAGGCGTAGATTGTATCAACAATGCGCATCATCAGTTCGTCAACCCAGCCACCGTAGTATCCAGAGATACCACCATAGACCAAACCGACACTCGCGGTAAGTCCCACGACAACAAAACCAATCGAAAGGCTGTATCGGCCCCCATAGAGGATACGTGAGAACAAGTCACGCCCAGACCCATCGATTCCCATTGGATGCGCACTTGATGGTGGATCGTACACATTTACTGTCGGATCCTGGAGATAGAGAATTGTTGTCGGGTCGTATGGTGCGATCGCAAACGGTTGGACAACGAATCCAAAGAATTCGATCGGCCGCGAAAAGATCGCAAGCAGCGACATTATCGAAACGACAATTACGCCGATCATGGCGGATCGATTTCTTACGAACCGTTTGAAGCCACGTTTCCATCTACTTTGTGTGCCTGTTCCTGTCTCTTCAGTCCAGTCAGAGAGGGGCTCTCGCTCCGTAACACGCTCTGGGTCGAACCCTGTGATCTGGATACGTCCGCGACCGGCTGAAATATTTTGTGTATCAGTCATATCTAATTCGTGGGTCAAGTACTGCGTACAGTATGTCTGCAATCAAATTCGCAATGATAATCGCGACCCCAGTAAATAGCGTGATAGCCATAATGAGGTTCACCTCACGACGGTCGATTGCATTAATGAATTCTCGTCCAAGTCCAGGCCAATTGAACACGACCTCAACAACAATCGAGCCGGAAACAATACCAGCAGTGAGTGTTGCTGCAAGAGTGACAACTGAAATAAGTGAGTTTCGGAGAACGTGTTTTAATACAACCTTTCTCTCTGGAAGGCCCTTAGCCCGTGCTGCAGTGACGTACTCTTTGTTCATTTCTTCTGCCATTGCAGTTCTCATGACACGCATAATGCTCGCTGCAGCCGCGGTCCCAATTGTGACACCAGGTAGAATAAGGAACCACAACATCTCAGGGTGATACAGCGGTAACCGAGATGGTGCAAGGACGGGCCACAACCCGAGCCATAGCGCCATGACAAGGATCAACATTAATCCAAGCCAGAAATTCGGAATCGAAATCCCGGAGAGCGCAACGAATCGGCTTACTGTGTCACCGAATTTGTCTTTATTCACGGCGGCATAAATTCCGGTTGGAATTGCAATTCCAAGCGCAAATACCCATCCAAATATTCCAAGTGCGATCGTCTCTGGAAGCCGTTCAATAACGATTGTCGATACATCTCGACCGCTGTAGACAACCTCCCCAAAGTCTCCAACAAGCACATTGCTCATCCATGTGAGATACTGCTCGTAAATTGGGCCATCAAGCCCATATCGTGCCCGTATCTGGGCTTCGTCTGCGGGAGTAATATCCGGGTTTAAGCCGATCATCTGATCGATCGGGTCCCCCGGAGTTAGATGGACCATTGCGAAGGTAATTACGGAGACCCCAAACAGGATTGGGATAATTGCCAATAATCGCTTGAGTATAAATCTTCTTAAGCTCATGTTACTGTGTTATCGGAGTACCTAGCACGTAATTCAAATAAAGAGAGAGAGATTATTTTAGTTCATCGGGTAGCCGCGGTCTTCAATAACTTCTTCGATGAGTTCAGCTGCTCGCTCCGGGTCAAACTCGTTGGTTGGGCGGATCTCATCTTCGAGTGCGTCGAAGTCAGCGGTACCTGCGCCACGTGCGAGCTCTGGGATATCCGTCCATGCTTCGCTTGCCCACCCTGCAAAGATGTTACTGACAATCGCTTCACGTGGAACGAGATGATTCACCGCTTGGCGGAGGCGTTTATCATCCCATGGTTCAACATCGAGTGGGTACTGGATGTAATCGTATCCACCTGCTTCAACGCTGTACACAAAGAAATCATCTGATTCGTCGAAGTCATCGAGTGTTGCGGATGTAAGCCCTGTTGTTACATCGATCTCGTCATTCTGGAGTGCAGCCGATCGTGTTGCATTGTCTGGAATGATTTCGAGCTCGAGCCGCTCAATAACAGGTGCGTTTGGGAAGTCGGACGGTCCATCGAACCATTCGAGATTCTCTACACCAATGTCTTCTAACCAGTAGTTATCGTTACGTTCGTACTCAGCGAACTGCTCATCGGAGAAGTCATCAAGCACGTATGGCCCAGTTCCGATCGGGGTGAACTCCTGTCGTGGATCGATTTCGCCACCTTCTGCTTGGGCCTGCTCTTCAGTGAATATAAGGAATCCAGGAAGTTCACGTTCACCTTCTGCGTCAACAACTTGACCAAAGATGTCAACGGTGTACTCATCAACTTCTTCAATATGAAGAACTGAGTCGAACGTCTGCGCAGAGAGGTCGGAGTTTTCGTACCGTCGAAGGGAGTTGACAACGTGTTCTGCGGTGAGCTCTTCGCCATTCGAGAACTCAACACCCTCGTGAAGCTCATATCGGTACTGCATGCCAAAGACATCATCAGCAACAGCATCGGCTGCTTCTTCAGGGGTTAAGACGCGGACTTCGTCGTCTGCGACTGGATCATCTTCTGGATGTTGGACAATTACTTGCTCCTCAGTGTCAATTACACCGTCTTCATCGGCATCAACGGTGATCATGTAATCTTCGTATGCGACTCGCTCGATGTCGTTCGTATCGACTAGCTCATACGATTCTGCAAGCCATGGGTAGACAATACCTTCTGCATCCGTAGCAGTAAGCCCCTCAAAAATAAACCCTTGAGCCATCGTCGACGTGGTATCTGTACTGTATGGTGGGTCAAAGGAGTCGATGTTTGCACCAACGCCAACACGAAGCGTTCCGCCCTCTTGAAGATCGCTCAGATCCGTATCATTTGGTGATGCACCGCTTTCATCGAGCCACGCAACCTGTTCGTCGAACGGTGCATGGAGTGCATAGCTGTATACAGTCTCGTCGAATGGGTACGAGGCAAATCCGTGCACATTCATGTTTGCAACTGCAGTGTTGAGACCGAAGTGCGTAATCGAACTGTAACGTTCATCAGCGAGCATACGCCATACTTCATCATATGCAGCACCACGTGCTTCTGGGTCTTCAGCAATCTCTGTGCTGCCGAATCGCGCAGAGTCGATCATGTCGTCAAGTTCGGCGTTACTGACACCCACGAGGTTACAACATTGGCCGTGGTTGGAGCTGTGGTGAAGCGCATCACAGAAACTTCCAGGATTGAATGTTCCTGAAAGGCCAATACATGGAATATGCCCTTCATCAGCGTATTCGGTGTCTAAAACGCGACCAGTGTATGTGTTCCACTCGTATGTTTCAACAGAGGTCTCAAAGTAGCCCGTTTGCTCCATTGACTCTGCAATAAGCTCAACAAGCTGGACACGGTCGTCGTTATCGGCATTTGTTTCGAGTTGTATTTCAAGTGGGAACTGAATCTGATCGGTACCACCGTTACCATTACCACCGTTACCATTGCCGTTACCGCCGTTACTTGAACAGCCAGCAAGTGCAGCAACACCTGCGGCACCTGCACCCTGGAGGAGTCGTCGTCGATTAAGGACCTTACTTGATCGTTTGGTGTCCTGTGACATACTAAACTCTATCTGGGTTAGCTATATGAATCTATTGCTTTATTTACCGGTAAATACTGCTTTGTACCTCGGAATATTATATAGCGTTCCAGTGTAGCGGTTTGGGGGGCCTTGGAGTGTTTGAATTACAAATATTAGTATAATTTCAAGGAATATCTCAAGAGAATTTTAATAACCGAAAAAACCTTTTTTGAGTTTTATTTAGTGTATACGCTAGATAATAAGATCGTTGTGAACTACCCACCCTACTCGCTCACGGCTTTCGCTGCATTGCTCCTTGAGGAAGGGGGCTTACCGCCTGAAGTGAGCTAATTATCGCCGTACGGATTGACAATAACAACTTCACCGTCTTCAACAGTCACATTAATTAATGTTTTAACACGGTATTCAGTATCGTCTAATTTGTTTGGGCCTGCTTTTTTGATAACTGCAACAACGTCCACAACCTCAGTACCAATACCCGTCAATGCATCAAGAATCGCTTTCATCGTTCCGCCAGTCGAGAGCACATCATCAAGCACGAGGACACGATCGCCCGCCTCAACATCATTAATATACATCTCCGATTCCGAGTAGCCGGTCTCTTGACTTAACGAAACCTCACCATCTAAGCCATACTCTCGTTTTCGGATAACAACGAGTGGGATATCCGTCATCAACGACACTGCAGTCGAGATGTGGATACCCATCGCCGCAGGCGTCACAATCTTATCAACGTTTTCGAGTTCGGCTTTCCGGATAATCCGAATAACGATCTCTCGAAGCAGTTCCGGCTCGAGCATTGGAACACCATCGCTGATCGGATGGACAAAATACTGGTACTCGCCTTTTTCGATAATTGGCGCATCAAGGAGTGATTGACGCAACAGATCCATGTTGCGGATACAAGAGGTGTCACATAAAAGGTGGCGGTTCGATCGCTGTAGTGGGCCTGATATCACGGCCCAATCTATGCGTTCGGGCCACTCCACGTTGCGAGAGTTGCACTTCGATCACCGCTTGCGTCAGTCCAGATGAGACGGATCGTTGCGTCGCTGAGATTGCCCTCTTCAACAGTGATGCTTTGTCCAGCACTCACCCGTGCAGCGCCGTCATAGCCACCACTCCAGGTGGTATCAGATGGAGAGAGTTCAACACCAGAGGCAACGATCGATAGCTGGCTCCCATCGATCGTGTCACCGCCGCTGTGTGTGATTACGAGGGTGTCATTCCCAGTTGCATTCGTGTAATCGAAATTAAAGTTCGCAGTCGGTGCAGTTCCGATTGAATCGCCAAGCCCAATCACAAACGTCCCAACAACAGCTGCGAGGATGACTGTTATTGCGACCATGAGGATAACCCCGATAACTGGCGAGACAGCGCGTTGACTGGTGATGAATTGTTTGATGTGCATCAGTAGCTCCAGAACAGTCGTCGATCGTAACCGACAGTTTCTGTTCAAAGTAACGCTACGTTAGCAAAGGATATAAATATGGTATGATATGGGTATACATATACCTACCGCATATTGTAGAATTTACAGACGAAATGTGGTGTGGTCCGTAGTTACCCAAACAGCAGGACCACAAGCGCGACGAACATAATCGTCGTCAGGATGAAAACGCTCCGTCCAACGTCCGATCGGAGATAAATCGGTTTACTTTCAGTGCCAAATCCTGCTTTTCGGACTGTTGCTTCCGGGTTGCTTCCGAGACGTTTGAGCGTGCTGAGCGTATTCATGACGAACCGATCGACAGCGGCCCACACCTCAGTAACTCCCCAGACGAACACACGACCAGTGTAAAACACGGCCGGGTTGATAACTGTGTCAACGTCTCGCATGACATGTGCAAGTTTGCCAAGCGGCTTTTTCAGCAGTGCAAACCCAACAAAGCCTGCGATCGCAAGTCCCGCTGCCTCAGTTAGGTGGCCGGTACTGTACGGGTCCGTTGTCCATTCAACACTGCCTGGAAGCAGGGAGAGAAACCCACCGTACGCGATTCCGTAGTACAGACAGACCGCACCAGCACCGAACATTGCGACGATCTGCCCTGTGGTCGCATCTTTTGGCTGGATATCCGATTCTCCGTGGAAGAAGATGTAGTATCCAAGTTTGATGAAGGACATGAACGTCCCAACACCACCGATGATGAGGAGCCACCAGAGGAGGTCCTCACCAAGAAGGAATGGAACGGTATCAACATCGTGGGCCGCATCTAGTACCATCCCTTTCGAAATGAAGCCACTGAATCCAGGAACGGCAGTAATTGAGAGTGCACCGATGAGATACGCAGCAAATGTGATCGGCATCACCTTCCAGAGCCCACCGAGGTTCCGGATATCATTCTCACCAGTACGGTAGATTACAACACCGACAGCCATGAACAGCAGACTCTTGTAGAGAATATTGTTGAACGCGTGTGCGATACCGGATGCACTCGCAAAGCTGCTTGGCTCAGTTGTTACAAGGGCTGCAGCCCCAATCCCTGCGAGCATGTATCCAACCTGCGCCTGAATATGGTAGGAAAGGAGACGACGTGGATTGTACTGCAGCAGGGCAAAGAAGACACCGTAGACGGCCATCGATCCACCAAGGTATGCAAGCCAGAGTGCTCCCTCAGGGAACGCACGGTACATGACTAACACCGCAGTTTTCGTCGTAAACACGGAGAGGAAGACGGATGCAGCAATGTGTGGACGCGGGTAGGTATCTGGAATCCACGTGTGAAGCAGAATAAATCCACAGTTCACACCAATCCCGAGCGCGGCAAGCAGTGCAGCTGCACCTGCTGCAATTCCAGGCTCGGCGGTAAAGAGGAACGAGCCGACCGCAACATAGTGGACAACAACCGCACCAAGTAAGAGTGTGCCACCGATACCGTGAGCGATCGCATACCGATACCCTGCACGGATTGCGTCACCGCCATAGTACCAAACAAGCGCCGTGCTTGTGACGGCCATCAGCTCCCAGAAGAAGATGAGCGAGAGCCAGTCACCAGCATAAATGACACCGAGCGTGCTTGAAACGTACGACAGTGCAAATGCAGTCTGTACTTTCGACGCCTCCGATCCCCACGAGTAGATGACCGCTGCCGTGGCGATAATACCGACACCGATCGCCATCGTCCGTGAGGCAGGATCCACATTGAGGAAGACGGCTTCAAAGCCAAGGAATGCAGCCTCAGCATAGATACCGTCGTCTATGAGAAATGCTTGGATGCCAACGAGTGCTGTTGCGATTGCCGCAACCGCATGACCGGCTTGGCGTGGCAAAAACAGCACCACGAATGCTGCAAGCGCGATCCACGCGAATGGTGGAATTGTTGTGACGGAATCGACAAGCAGCGGGGTTCCAAGCGCGCTCATGGGCGGCTCACCCCCGCACCCTCAACGATGACCTCGATCAGTTCGAGGAACCCAACGCTGTATGGGATGGTACCGATAAGGAGTGCACCAGTCACGGCTGCGAGGATCGGACCAAGCATGAACCACGTTGTCTCTTTTCCGAGCCAGAGATCGCGGCCGTGGATATGCTCCCAGCCACCAGCTGGTGGGCCACCGTGGTGGTGATGTTCGTCATGCGATTCAGTGTCGTCGTGATCGTCATGTGCATGTGTGTCGTCACCAGTGTGTTCTTCATTGTTGTGCGAAGGCGTTGTATGGTCGCTCGGGTTGAGTCGAGCTGCAATATTGCTATCGTCGAACTCACTATCTTCGTATTCAATCTCTTCGGGGTCAACATCGGGTTCGACAACGCCGGTGAGTTCGGCGTCGTTTCCATCTCCATCCGGTTTTCCACCGTCTGTCCGTGGCGATCGATCGTTGCCACCGTCTGCTGCAGGAAGCACCGATCGAGTCTCGCCACCGAGTTTGAAATCAACAAGCGGCTTTGCGTCATGTTTGTCTTCCGCCTCAAAGAATGCGGTGTAGACAACCGGCCAGAAGTAGACGATGTTCAACACACCTGAAAGCAATAGCGCACCAACGAGATAGTACGCAATCGGTGTGAGTTCAGCACCCATCTGGATTCCGCCAATGAGCATGTAGTATTTGCTGACAAACCCTGCAAGCAGCGGTATCCCGGCCATACCGGCAGCAGCGATCGTAAATGCGCCCAACGTAACCGGCATTCGTTTTCCGATCCCGGCCATCTGACTAATGTAGTCTGTGTGTGTTTCAACGTGGATTGCACCCGCACAGAAGAACAGGGTGAGCTTCATGAATGCGTGTGCTGGAATGTGCAACAGTGCACCAACAAGCCCATACCAGCCGAACAAACCGAGCCCAAGCACAATATAGCTGAGCTGGCTGACCGTCGAGTATGCCAATCGCTGTTTGAGGTGGTCTTTCCGGATCGCAATGAGGCTTGCTGCGGTAAGTGTAATTGCCGCGATTGTCGAAATAACAAGTCCCATTCCGAGCGTGTAGAGGAACTCCGGTCCGAACACGTCTAGCACGACCCGGGCTACACCAAACGCACCGGATTTCACAACCGCCACCGCATGTAGCAATCCTGAAACCGGTGTTGGAGCAACCATCGCAACTGGGAGCCACTGGTGAAGCGGCATCAGTCCGGCTTTGACACCGAATCCGATCGCAAGGATGATGAACGTAATCTGTGCAACGAGCGGATCCGCGGTTGCAAGCGCAGTGATCCCACCAGCGGTGAAGTCTGTTGTGCCTGCGATCCAGTAGACAAGCGCGGTCCCCGCAAGCACCAACACACCGCCGCCGAAGAACGTGTACCCGAGGTACTTTCGCCCGGCAGCACGTGCTTCTGCAGTTTCATCGTGTGCAACGAGCGGGTAGGTGGCAACCGACAACAGCTCATAGAAGATGAAAATCGTTACCAGGTTGCCGGAGAATGCAATCCCGATCGCCGCGGAGACGGATGCCGCAAAGGAAGCAAAGAATCGTGTCTGTCCATGTTCGTTCAGCCCCCGCATATAGCCGATACAGTAGAAGCTGGTAATTACCCAAAGCAGGCTTGCAAGGGTCGCAAACAGCATTCCAAGCGGATCTGCACGAAGAACGAAATCAACACCGGGGAGAATTGTCCCAATGTTCGAGACATAGACTGTCCCGTTCATCACACCCGGGAACATACTGGCGACGATACCGAACTTCGTCACAGCAGCAAGTATTGACCATCCCTCACGGACGTTCGGATATTTGTAGGAGGCGATGATCAGTCCGGTTGCGATAAGCGATACTAAGATGGCTGCAAGTGGTCGGATATCAATAACTTCAGTCATTGGAAGAACCTCTCAAGTACTGGGGCAAGCAGGTCGAAGAACAGTTCCCACGAGAAGCCAAGTGCAACGACTGCAATGGTGATCGACACGACCATAACGACCATCCCAACAGTCACTGCACTGGTATCTGCAACCAGTTCGTGGCCGCCATCGGTTGCAGCGCCATCGTGCTCATGTTCATGGTCGTGGTCAGAACCATGGCCGTGTGGGTCACCAGGTGGATCGAAGTAGAGCTTCTCGATGATACGGAAGACGTATGCGAGTGTCAACATCGTACTGACGAAGATGACAAACGCAACGCCCCACTCGCCGGCTTCAACTGCGCCAAGGCCAATGAACCATTTACCAAGGAAGCCGATCGACGGTGGGATTCCGATCAGTGCGATTCCAATTACCGCGATCGAGGCCGCGGTGAACGGCGATCGGTTCGCCAATCCAGCATACTCATCAATTGTTCGAGCGCCGTACACTGCCGCAAGAATCCCTGCGGCCATGAAGAGGCCGGCCTTCATCAGCCCATGACCGAAGAGGTGAATGATTGCACCGAAAACCGCAGTCTCATTTGCGACTGCGATCGCAGCAACGATCATTCCAAACTGTGCGACCGATGAGTACGCAAACATCCGCTTGATTTCGGTCTGCATCAGTGCGAGCAGACTGCCAACAACGATGCTGACGGATGCGGCGGCCATTATCGCCGTGCTGATGAGATCGTTTACAAGGAAGAACTCAACAGTGAAGACGTCGAACGAAATCCGAATCAGTGCGTATGCTGCAGCGGTCGAGACCAGTGCAGAGATGTATGCGGACACCGAGTCCGGCGCATAGGCGTACGCATCCGGCTGCCAGGTGTGTAGTGGGAACAGCGCAACCTTCAGCGCAAAGCCAACGAGAATGAACCCAAAGGCTGCCTGAATCAGTGGATCGGTGTATCCGACTGTTTCGATCGCACCTTGCAGATCGCGCATGTTGAGCGTCCCTGTTGCCACGTAAAGATAGCCAACCCCGATGAGGTACAGCGATGCACCAATCGTTCCGAGGAAGACGTATTTGAGCGCAGCATAGGCGGACTTTCCGCTTCGATCGCTTGCAACAAGCGCATACGTTACGAGCCCTGTAATCTCAAGGAAGACGAACAGATTGAACAGGTCGCCTGTAAGGACAACACCAAGCAGTCCACCAGTCAGTAAGAGGTAGCCGCTGTGGAACGCATTGCCGTATGGGCCTCGCGTGCGTGAGTAAACAAGCACGAGTACGGAAACGAGACCGATGAGGAGTACAATCAGTGTTGAAAGCTCATCACCGACAAGTTCGATCCCGTACGGCTGTGGGTAGTTTCCGAGTGCATGAATCAGCCGGCCGTTCGCAGCAACTTCTGTGATCGTGTACACTGCGAGCGCAAGGACGGTAAGCGATCCACCCATGGCGATCGGCCACCCTGCGTTTTCATATTTTAAGCCGAAGATGAGTGGCAGAACCGAGATCATAATCGGCAGCGCAACAAGCAGTGGAAGCACAACATCACTCATTCTGCATCACCTCCCGAAGCGAATCGGCACGAAGTGTGCCGTACTCCGTATAGAGCCGGATAATCAGTGCAAGCCCAACTGCTGTAAGGCTCACACCAACAACGATCGCAGTGAGCACAATCACGTGTGGGAGCGGGCTCACAAACGGCCCACCAGACCCGTCTGGTGGGATAACGGGTGCAGATCCACCCTGGACAAACGCCGTCGTTACAAAGAAGAGAAAGACGCCAGTTTGGAACATATTGAGTCCAATAAGCTTCTTGACAAGGTTCTGGTTTGCAATCATCATGTAGAGTCCGATCGATGCAAGAAGGACGAACATGACGTAGGCGTGTCGTGTCGTAAAGACATCAACAAGCGTTGCCTCAGTCATCTGCTCGCACCTCCGCTGTGTGCCCGGAGTCTGCCTCTGGGTCATACCCTGAAGCAAGCAAAAAGAACAGTCCCATCAAAACACCGGCGACAATAAATGCAATGCCGCCAATTTCGATCGTTTCCATTCCCCACTTTGCCCACTCATTTGCAGGAAGCTCAACAATCGCGTTGAGGATCAACAGTTCCGAGTAATCAAGGAAGGCACCACCGAGGGCGATCGTCGCAAGCGCAAGCCCACCGAAGATCAAGACACCAACCGTTGCTAATCCAACAAGGATCGTGTTCGAAACCCAAATCCGTGTTGCGTCGATTCCGAATGCGAATGCGATCATAATGATAACGGATGCAACCAGTGCTCCCCCTTGGAAACTGCCTCCTGGTGAGCCAGCACCGTGGAACATCATATACAGACCGTAGGTGAGCACAAACGGCACAACGACCTTCACGGTCGTCATAATGACTTGACTCTCCGTGTATGCTGGACGTTGTCGGGCAACGCCATCGCTATCAAGTCGTTCATTTTCACGAACAGGGCGATCGGACGAGCTGTCGGTGCTCATGCGAACACCTCCCGTCCAAGGACGATGAGGCTTGCAACACCGGCAGCGAAGACAACGACCGCCTCGCCGAACGTATCGAATCCACGGTAGGCAGCCAACACGGCTGTGACCGCATTCTCAACGCCGGTTTCTTGATATGCGTTCTCGATGTAGTAGACCGTTACATCCGGATTTGTCATTGCAGGGGCGTTTGGATCCCCAACTGCAGGGAATGCGAACATTGTTGCCCCAAGGACGAGTGCAAAGAGCCCGCATACACCTGCTGCCGGCCAGTTGATTTTTTCAAATGTCTCATCGTGACGTGGTCGTGTTGTTTTCGCAATCGTCAACAGCAATAAAATCGTCGTGATTCCGGCTCCGATTGCAGCCTCAGTAAGCCCAACATCGGGCGCTCGATAGAACGTGTAAACAACTGCGAGACCAAGGCTGTAGGCTGCAAAGATGACGATCGATGCAAGCACATCACGGAACAGTGCCGTCATTATTGCGGTAATCAATACGAAGACGAACAGTGTCAACTCAAGTGGCGTAATCATTGTCATCGTCGCTCCTCCCCTTTGGTCCACGGTTCAACGCCCTCTTCATATGCTGCACGTGCAATCGCATGTGCTGCAGTTGGGTTCGTCACGAAAATGAAGAACAGCAAGAGGACCGTCTTTGCTGCAGTTGAATCCCAGCCGATCGTGAGCGCAACCGCTGCAAGCGCAAAACCAGCACCGAGTGTGTCAGCCTGCGATGCAGTGTGTGCACGCGAGAAGACATCTGGGAGTCGAATGACACCCGCTGCGGAGACAAGCGTGAAGAACAGTCCAACCACGATGAACAGCAAGATTGCTGCAATGCGGATGGATTCGATCAAATCACACCACCTCGCTCGACGGTGAATTTCGAGATTGCGATCGCCATTAGAAAGTTCAACAGCGCGTACACAAGTGCGATATCAAGGAACCATGGCTCTGCAAGCGCTGCCCCAAGCAGCGCAAGAATGACTACTGTGTTTGTTCCAAGTACGTTCACCGCAAGCACGCGATCCTGCATAGTTGGGCCTTTGATCGCCCGGTATAGCATGGCGATTGCAAGCAGCACGAAGCCAGCAGCAGCGACCAACATGAGGTCACCAAGCGTATAGCCTGCGACGATCGTTGTTTCAACAAGCGTCATTGTTCATCCTCCGTTGTGTCTGTATGCGCATCGTCTGTTGTCTCTGTGTGGCCACCATCGGTCGCAACAGGTTCCTGTAGAACTTCGGTGTCACCACGCTCCCGTGGTGATGGGAACCGTGCGGCTGATCGGCCGTAGAATACGAACCGAACCCATTTTTCTAAATCCCCATCGAACAAGCCATCTCTCGCTGCAGGGAGCAGTGAATGAACATATAAGTCCTGATCGTTTGCTCGAACAGTCACGGTTCCAGGTGTGAGCGTAATGCTATTTGCAAGCGTCATCAGCGGAAGCCCACTTCCGACGTACATTTTTACTTTTGTCATTCGCGGATCGATCGGCATCCGTGGATCGAGAATAACTTTTGCAACGATAAGATTCGACTTGATGATCTCAAAGAGCAAGTATGGAACATAAATTAGTCCACGAGCAAGGCGCTTTGGTGAAGATGCAAGCGTTGGCTCTCGGTAGAACGAAATATTAGAGAGCGTGAGTGCAACGACGAGCGCGGTGATCGCACCGGTCACAATATCGAATACACCCGGTCCGATAAAATTCGTGAACCCACCGAGCAGCTGGTAGAACAGGAACGAGGTTCCGAAGAGCGCGATAAATCGCCCCTTGCTTGTACGTCCTGTAAGTCGATTCCGACGCGTTGGTCGCTCAACTGGTGCCTCATCGACACGCAAGGATGTTCGGGTCAGTTCATACTCAAGCGGTTGGACAAGTGTTGTGTGTCCAACCAACGAGTATTCTGGATCAACAATGACGCGATCGAGTTCATGCTCGGAAGCGTATGTTGCAAGAATCTTGGCGTAATCTGCTGGATCAAAAAGATATGCCTCCCCGCCGAGTGTGGTTGTAGAGACCGAAACAGATGACTTGGCCCCAAACTCGGATTGGTCCTCGTTGGCCCAGAGTGTTATTCGTTCAAGTAGTTTCTGTGCGCCCTTCTTTTCAGCATCAGTGCCCGGGTCTTCGTCCCGCCACGTTGCGAGAAAGACAAAGTGTACCGGAACCGGACCTTCATCAGTTCCGTGTCGAGCAGCTTCCTCGATTGCGTAAGCGACAGTTTTACGAAGTGTTACTGACCGCTTAACAGGAACAAGAAGCCCGGGTGGGGCTACGTCGTCACCCACGACTAGCCCACCCCCTGTGTGATGACACATGTAGACATCATACGGTTATCTCACCCGTAACGAATAGCGGATGACCCAAAACTATTCTTATCTCGATCGACTGGACGGCCGATTAGTTGGCACGGATGTTTTCATTTCTCAAATTATGTGTCGATATTTGCCACAAATGTAACGATTGTACTATTTACTAGCAGTATCCGAATCTGATAGATTGATTGCAAGTGTCGAGGCAATCTGCCCTGCAACCGTCTGTTTTGAGCCAGTTTGCTCAACAATATCATCCGAAGAAACGAGTAACACTCTTGTTTCATGTTCACCCATGACCGACGCATCATTTGCGACAACAAACTGTAATGAGACGCGATCGAGCAACGAACGTGCTTGTTCGATCATTGCATCATCATCGCCTGTTGTTTCGGCTTTGAACCCCACAATTGGAAGGGTTGGCTGCTGTTCTCGGATTGTATCGATGAGCTTTGGCGTTGGCGTCAGTTNNAGCGTCATTGGCTCGCCCGATCGAATCTTTGATCTAGCTGTCTCGACGGTGAAATCAGAGATTGCAGCCGCAGAGATGAGCACGTCAGCATCGGTCGAAGCGGTCTGTGTCGCAATGAGCATTTCCTGACCGCTTTCGACTTGCTTGACTGTCGCATATGGGACGTCCGGTCCGTCGTGGACGAGAGTTACATCCGCACCGCGACAGTAACAAGCTCTCGCAACTTCTCTTCCAGTGGTTCCGGATGCACGATTGGTAAGCAATCGGATCGGGTCGATCGACTCGCTTGTGGCACCACTTGTAACGACGACGTGCGTGTCCGAAAGCGTCTGTGGTGTCGTTGCACGGGCAACATCGGTGACAATGGCCTCTTCGGTGGCAATTTTGGCTTTCCCCTCTTCGATCCGTGGATCGACGAACGAGACCCCCCACGATTCGACTCGGTCGATCGCATCCAACACACCGGGGTGGTCATACATCGGCTCGTGCATTGCAGGTGCAATCACAACCGGAATATCTGCGCCAAGCGCGGTTGTTGCGGTTGTTGTAACCGGTGTATCGTCGATCGCAGCAGCGATCTTTCCAACGCTGTTCGCAGTTGCTGGGGCAATCAAAAAAACATCAGCCCAGCCATCCCGGCCGCACAGTTCAACATGCTCAACACGGCCAGTAATTTCGGTGACAACGTCGTGTTCGGTCGCAAACTCGACCGCCCACGGATGAATAATACTCGTTGCACTGTGGCTCATCACCGCACGGACATTTGCGCCCTGTCTGCGAAGTTCATGTGCAAGTTCGACAACTTTGACAGCGGCGATGCTTCCCGTGACTCCAAGTGCGACGTTAACCCCCGAAAGCATTCATCATAGATGCGGTCGGGCAGCTACATAGTCGTTCGGCTCTTCAATTCGTTGCTACTCTTCGACCTCAGGGACAGTGATCGATTCAAACGTTGATGTCCGATCGCCGCTTGGGGATTCCCAGACGAGACGGACAGTTTCTCCAGGTGCAACATCTTCAAGTGTGACGCTTTCTGTGGCTGATACAGGCAATGTGAAGGCATCCTCATTTTCATCGCTTGCAATAACTCGAAGTTCACCAGTATTTGACTCAGTAAACGTTTCTCCGTTGGCGTGTGTTGCGGTGACAGTGTAGTTTTCAGTACCATCTTCTTCTTCGTACGACATATCAAAGGATGCACTTGGTGTTGTTTCGGCCGCAGAGTCCCCGAAGCCGAGGACAAACGTGCCAACAACTGCAGCGAGAATAACAGTAATGGCAATCATGAGAATGGTT
>SL_4KL_010_BRINEDRAFT_10000283_pt1 | contig 25453 bp, 26 predicted proteins | sample SodLak_010_BRINE_2_FD_10664 | JGI IMG/M metagenome (IMG submission 10664) | reverse complement strand
GTTTCAGACGAACCCTTGTGGGGTTAGAGCAATCGATACGTCATTTACAACAGGACTTTTTGTTGAGAAGGATTCGGACGAGTTCACAGAGATGGTCGAAGCGTTACTAACCAACAATTGTCCCTTAGGTACAGCTCTGTTGGTTAGTACAAATATAATCATCGACAAACTACCTGATCACGGGCCAGTCTATTTGGTTTCAACTTTTCACCGTCTACAATGAGGGTAAAAAAGTGTTCACTAAATTTATTCATTGCAATCCTTCATTTGTTGTGTTCATTGGTAGCCCGCCAAGAAACACATGTGGAACTAGATCCAAGACACCGGATGGGACCTCATAGAATAAGGCCACAGGGAATCCAAATCCAACACGACTGCTCTCACATCGTGTTCGAGGACTTGACCTATATTCGGGTGAATATTCCGAAGGCAACGTGGCAACACGTCTGGGCGTTCCGACGCCTCTACGAGTATGTCGAATACAAGGCAGAGGAGTACGGCGTGGAGGTCTTACAGGTTGACCCACGAAACACGTCCAAGCGGTGTTCGACATGTGGGTTTACCCACAGCGACAATCGATCTAGCGAAGCGTTCTATTGGCAAAAGTGCGAGTTTGAGAACCACGCTGATAACAACGCTTCCAAGAACATCGGTTTGCAGTATCTCCGTCGTCGGCAAAACGCAAACGACGGAGACGCACCCGTAGATGTGCGTTTGAATCGCGGGACGCTGAACGTGAACGGCGAATATTCGCCTACCGCTCTCAGCGGTTAGAACGGGGGTCCACGCGAAAGCTTCGGGGCTTGACCCCGAGGCAATTTACCGCTCAAGTGTTGTTTTTGCGCTCCCTGCACTCGTCCTGCTGGCCTTTGGCCAGCGCGCAGAGGCAATCCTCCCGAGGGCACGCAACTGGATGACGACAAACGCGTGGGTCGTCAACGAAGTTGTGATCGTCTTTTTATCGGCTTGTTACTCTCGAATCTGCTCAACTAATTCCAGGTAGCTGGAGTATCCGTTCACCGTGAAACGACTGTTAATACGTCTGGTGGCGTACCACACAATTGATCATGAATATTAACTGGACAGCAGTGCTAGCTGGCTTCGTTGCAACGCTCGCCTTCGGGATCATCAGCGGATTCCTGTACACAGGATCCGAGACTGCCGGTGTTCTCGGCTACTGGGGTGTAATCGGTGTCCTCGGTGGACTCGTCGCCGGATACCTAGTTGGTGGACCACTGGGTTCTGGTGCGATCCACGGTGGTCTCGCAACCGTTTTGGGATCGGTCGTCGTGCTCGTCATCGCCACATTCACAACCGTGCTTTTCGGCGGGGTCGTCCTGTCGCTTGGCGTGCTTGGCTTCGGTATCCTCATGCTTGCGTTCCACGCCATTCCTGGTGCGTTCGGTGGTGCACTCGGCTCGTGGCTGAAGAGCCGACGGGCAACCCCCGAATCGGTAGGCACACGAGCGTAAGTTCACCCGGCCGACCCGTTTTTTATCCCTGGTGCAGGTCTCAGTGGATATCTCTTCTCATCGAATAGCAGTTTCTCCGATAGATTCGCGCTCAAATTCGTGCACATTAGGGTTTGATCGGTCTATTGGAAAATCAGTTATCACCGTAGCGAATGTGTCGTCTTTGAAGATTCAATCATACCACAGCTGATGCGTCCAACAGCTCTCCTTCACAGACGGATCACTCACGATAGCTGAGCAACGGAAGACCGTTTGGCGAGATAGATACAGTCGGGCCTTCGTGACCAACCACCGAAAGTGGAAGCGGAATCCCTCGGATCAGAATCGTGCCGATCATAAGTGCAATTGCGCCGAACGCGATAGTGAGGTTGAAAATGAGCGTCCGGCGTGTCTTGCGACCGAGGCCGAAGACGTAAGCGATCTTGCTGAGATCATCGCCTATCAATACTACGTCCGCAGTATCGAGTGCGACGTCGGTTCTAGCGCCTCCCATTGCGATACCGAGTGTCGCGGTCGCCAGTGCCGGTTCGTCATTCACGTCGTCACCGACCATCGCTAAGTTCTCGTGCCGATTTACTAGGTTTTCGATAACCGCCACCTTCTCATACGGGTGCAGTTCTGCCTGCACTTCATCGATACCGACCTCGTCGATGATCCGCTGTGCGACACGATCATTATCACGTGTTAACATGATGATGTGCTCTACACCGAGTGAGTAAGGTTGAATAACCCCATTCTGGTCCGTTTACTTCATCAACGTGAATTAGGTGCTGTAGATATCTTCGACCATCAGTTGGATCCTCCCCTCCACAACTTCGAAACCGAGAGTGTGAACGGTAAAATAATCTATTCTAAAGAGGTGGGTTTCTGCCTATTTTTGCTGTGAACTACGTACGTGCTATTCACAGCAACAGTCGTCACTTTCTCCAGATCCATCAGCGAACGCTTCTTGATTTTCAGTCTTCCACTTGTCGATATCTTTGATTGCGTGTTCTGGAGGGACGTCTATCGCTGGATTCTCTTCGAAGAAGTTCGCCGGTTCCAGTTTGAACGACAGCATTTTGGCTGGCAAAATCGGCCAATCCTCGGGTGTAGAGACGTGTGTTTGATTCATGTTGTACCACACTACGATATCTTCGTTTGCAACCACACGGTCTTGTTCGACCCATTTCGGAAGTCCCTCTCCACCTGGGTTTTGGTTTGGATATTCACCAGCAGGATACAGCTCATCGGGATCATACTGTGTGACCCAAAGGTGCTTGTCAGCCAACCCCAGCCGATTCATATCTGATGAACCTGATTGTGCAGCGAATGCGGTATTGGTGCCGTTTTTTTGTCGGAGACGGTAGCCAACTGGTTGGCCAGTTACGTCGTTGAGTTTGTTTTCGTTGATAATCTCCCAGTACCGCCCCGAATGAGGATTCGTCATCGCGTTAGCTTCAGACTCGGAAGTATATCGCTCTCGGTTAGCGTATGCAGCCTGTCCGTAGCGATTTGTGTGGTGTCGGTCTGGTTCTTCATGTGATTCTGTGCTGTAGCCTCCTGGTCCATATGGAAGCGTTTCCAGATCGACCTGTCGAACTGAATTCTGTCTCCCGTCTATTTCGAAGTCCAGACGAGCGGTGAAGATGTGCTGATGAAGCATCGCTTTGTGATCCGGTCCCACCATTTCAGCAAACCCAGATTCAGTCTCACCCGGTGACATCGGTCCAGTTGCATTGCAGCCTGTGAGTCGAACTTGAGCCTCAATGGCCCCATCTTGGTAGAAGTACCAGTAAAACGCAAAATCATAGTTCCCGATTGTCGAAATGAATGAAACGACCAAGCGACGATTTCGTCGGACTTCATCGTCACCTTCACGCCAGTCGTGGTGTTTCCAGAGCAACCCTTGATCTTCCTCGTGCAGACATATCGCGTTCTCGATGACTGATGGATTGCCATCACCATCGTTGAGGATGGCGTCAAAATAATGCATGTATCCCAGGCAATCACACCCTTCAGTCAACGAATTCGCGAGTCGACCAAGTCCATACTCCCCAACGTCAAACGGGGTCTTCCAGTAGTGGTTTGGATCTGGATCGTTGTATGGAGTGGCGACTTCTGGGAACGACGCACGGTTGATGATTGATCTGTCAGTCCCATCGGTGCCTTCATAACAGATATTGTGAAGAACAAGCCCTTCTCGGTGATTAAAACTCACTCGAAGGTTCCATTTCTGCCAGCTGATTTCTCGACCGTCGACCTCCCAGCTTGGGCCATCGGGTTGGACTACGTTGTATGGTTTGAGATCCTCTCGAAGGTCTCGATTCTCAGCACGGTAGTGGTACGTCCTCATGTTGGTGACGACATCGGGGTTCACTACCCCAGTGTCGACAATCTTGATGACTTCTTTCTCATCAAGATCGACCCAGGCGTGGATTCCTGACAGTGGACGATTGTATGCGTTGGCTCCACGTTCTTCTTCACTGCCTTTCACCCACGCAACGCCATGGGAGAGTCGACGACTCCGATCGATATCTTCGGGGACAAAATCGTGGCCTGCTGACCACGCAGTGACAATGGTGAGATCAGGGTCTGCACCACGTTTCTTGACTGCCTCGCGGAATTCTTGGTTACTCGTAACGACGTGTTCGACTTCAACGAATTCTTCGCCAATCATCCGAGGTTGCACACCTGGAAGATGATTCCACTCAACGACAGACTCCTTGTCTAACGACACGATACCTTCGTACGTTTTGTTGTCGTCTTTATTTCGGAGAACAATTTTCGCGTTTCGTTCTACTGCCTCACCATCCGTTTCATAGGAGTGGAGTACTTGTTTTGATGGTTCTTTGAGCACGATCTCGATGAACCGATCTTGCTCGGTAAGTGATTTTTGATCGGAAAGAATCGCTCGTGCGTTGTCAATCTCATCTGGAGCTAGCGGATCCAACGGATGGTCGACTGGATAGGCTGTCTGTGTTCCCATTGTATGTTATACGTTGGCATACTAACTTAATTAAATATTTCGCACACATGAGTGAGTTTCCATAGCGAATGACCATTAATCGGGCTGAAGAACGAGTGCCACTTCCAAACGGCGAAGCGAATATACATAGCAGGGAAGTATTAGTAGATCGAGAGACGGCTCGGCGTGCCAGATGGGTCGCCTTCTCCGTAAAACGGAGAATCTGTAACTTCGGAAGGGCCTTNGTCTCATGAAATCNCCGGGCAAATATTTAACTCTTTGAGGATTTCAACAAAGCCATATGGTTCTATTAGTTTAATAGTCAGATAGGAGAGGCAATGTGAATTTGATCACGCTCCCCTGTGGTTCATTGTCCTCAATGCGAACATAGCCACCGAGGGATTCAGCACAAAACTTGATAATCCATAATCCAAGTCCCGAGCTATGCGAAACGCTCGTCAGTTTCTCTTCGTTCTCAAAGATTTGCGATTCGATATCTGGCATACCCGGCCCATCGTCTGCTATCTCGATTAGAGCTTGCTCACGTCCCGCAATTTCAGTGACTGTTATTAGAATCGTTGGTTGCTGTTGATCATTGTGCTCAATTGCATTTTCGAGAATTTGTCTGAGTGCAACACGCAAATTGTCATCAGCATTCACCAATATATCTTCAGCGCCGTCAATTACGATTGTGACATTTGGATAGAATTTGCGGAAATCTGACGAAATATTTTCAATTACAGCCATAACTCTGGTTGGTGATCGATCAGCGAGTGTTCGATTCGTTATTTGCTCGATCTCAGTTACAGAATCGCTCAATGATGCGACTTTTTTAGCCGTCTTATTCACCGTTCGAATTTGTGTTTCGAGATTATCATCCTCAATGGCTTGTTCAAGCTGCTCGGAATACCCCAGAATGACATTCATGTCATTCCGAAGATTGTGTCGAAATATTCGATAAAACAATCTAAGACGGCGTTCTTTCTCTTTGATTGTAGAGATATCTTGGCTAGTAGCAACTACACACTCTCTATTATCGATTGAACACGCATGTAATTGAACATGCGCCCAAAATAATTTCCCACTAGGTCGTTTGACGTGCCATTCGAACGATTGTGGAGTTCCACTCGCAGCAGCTTTTATTAACTTAGTCGCTTGTTCGTGAGTATATTTAGAGTCATCAGCACTGTAATCTCCAACAGTCATATCTAGAAGTTCATCTTCAGAATATCCGTAAAGTCGTTCTTTGGTATTATTAACGCCTAGAATAGCCCCTGTCTCTGGATGATGGATAGTAACAGCGATATCGAGTGTGTCCAAAATAGCCGGTGGTGATATTCTATCCATTTTCAAGAGTTATCTATAGGTTATAACAATAATACTCGTATATTAAATACATCGATTGGTTCCATTTGGCCGAATAGCGGGACATTGACCCAATATCGTATTGAATTCTGATGACTGGAACCGACCAGAAGACTCTCTAGATTTGAGATGCGGAAGCAGTTGTCTTTGAGACGAGTTTCCGAACACCTTAGCTCGGTAAACGACTGGACTCGCTAAAGTGTAGAGCGGTGACCACTTGATGCTGTTAGTGTAATGAATGGTAGCTCATTACACTAACTTACGCAAATCAGTACCTGTAGTGTAATGGCGTGGGGAACAGTACAGAGATCACTTGGTCAAATTCAAGACTTCCGTCCGATTTCCTAACTCCGCATGCCTCACAGAAATAGCTGTGTCAGTGATCTACAGCTTATTGATAGGTCGTGTGTTGGTTTTCATCCAGCGATAAGATTTCGGGAATCAATGAATTGTCTGAATAATCTAGTGCGCGCTACCCCACGACCGATACGATTGTAGCCCCGACTACAACCACAATTGCGGACGCGGTAACACGCCATGTTACACGTTCGAGACGCTGGGGAAGAAATAGGGCTGACAAGGCAACGACAATCAATGGAGTTAGTTGAAGCAGTGGCATGACGAGTGCGACTGAACCGATTTCAAGGGCTGCAAAGTACGCTGTGAATCCGATAGTAGTTGATATTCCGGCAGCGACAAACCACGCCGTGTCGGAACTTCGTACCGAGATAAGACTCAACGAGCCGGTCCAAAGTAGATACAGAGTATAGCAGATTGTTGCAGAACCTGCCATTACGAACAGCCCCGGTAAGATTGGCGTTCCTGCCGCGAGACCAGTTGACACGAATATCGGCTCAATCCCGATAGCCACTGCAGCAGCAACTGGCAATAGCAGCGTAGCACCGGTTTGACGGATTGTCTGATCAGTACTCTCCACAGTCGCAGTTTCCCAAGAGACAAACGCGATTCCAACAACAATGAGTACGATTCCGGCATAGTGACCGACTGTCGGGCGTTCTCCGAGGAAAATAACGGCAAACACGGTCGCAAATAGCGCGTTTGACGCAATAACTGGGGAGGTGATGTTAGCACCAAGCCGTTTGATACTCGTGAACATAAGTATCCGAGCGACCACCATGCCAACGAAGCCAGCAGCTGCAAAAGATGCAAATGAACGCGGTGTGAGTAGATCTGAGTAGGGCGGGGCGTGAAAAAAAATAAGAGCTGGTATAATCAGTAGTACGTTGCTCAACAGTACTACTAACACCGCATCGGAGACCGTTCCGGTCTCCGTCCCAAGTCGTATACAGAGAAACTGTCCGGCGAACCCTACAGCAGCAACCACCGCTAATAAAACACCTAGTAGAGAGGTAGAAACTTCAAAAACCATATCTTTCAAATCTATGTGAGCAGTAAGAACCTAAAAACTATGAGGATAACCTCGACGATCTCTGGTGTGAATAGCCGAACTACAAGGAGATATTATTTAGTGCTTCTTTTGCTTCTTTTCGAAGCTCGTTCGGTGAGATCTCGACACCGTCAAAAAAAGTAGCGTTCAGCAGATCGACCCAGTGCCCACGTGGTAGTAAAAGCGACACTAGCCGAGACTGCCGCCCCAGCATACGGGACAAATTGGAATAGGGTTCGAGAAACAGAACGAGCAGTGAACCCGGTGATCGCTGCACCCCCCATGGCACTCATGTACTCAGTAGCAGTTTCTGTGGAGAGTTCACGGCATGAGAACCCACCAATGAGTCCAATAAGAAGGAACTGAAGTCCCAAGAGAACTGGAAGATCTGCGATCGGTGTCGGCACTCCACCGATCCCACCTCCAATTGCAGAGAAGCGATTCGTTGTTCGACGGGAATACTGTCTCATCAACTCCTCTCGCTTTTGTGCTTGAAAAAATTGGAGTTGAGCACTCTCAGGTAAATAGCTTCCAAGCATCCATGACAGCGTTTCAATATTCCAATACGGTTCTTGAAGGAGAAACGTTGGAACAACCCCAATATTATTTTCCGATTCAAACTCATATCCATACAGCGGCTGTGTGGACTGAAATGGCTCTGCAGATTCTTCACCAAGGACCTTAGCAACAAAATCTAAATTCCGCTTGATTTTCCCAGCGACATCAGGGTAGTCCTCTGGCGGCCACTGATTTGGAGCCGCATGAGTATCGACTTTATTTAGGCAGTACAAAACAGGTGGAAACACCGACCCAAGGTCCTCACGGAGTTTCTTGACCGTCCGGAAGTCATCGACACCAGCACGCACCTGATCTGGACTCATTACGTGAATGATCAGATCCGGCTGATACTCTTTGAGGTCCTCTTTGACAAGTTCAATGGTCTCTGCGGGGACGTTACCATCAGGCGAAACACTCTCAAATAAACCTCGAGAATCAATGACGTCCCAGCTCGCATATCGGTCGTCAAATGAGATATGATACGGAGTCGATTTGACAGTTGTAGGCTCAACGGAATCTACTTTGGCGACCTCTTTATTTGCGAGAGCATTAATGAGAGACGATTTCCCAACTCCAGATCGCCCCATTATGTAAAGCCGCGGTGAACGCGATTCATCAATCAACTTTTCCATGTCATCAATAGCTGTTCCTATAGCGGTATCTAAGATGCTTTTTGACCGATTATTACCCATAGGGGCAGCTTCAGCAATTTTAGAAAGCTGACCGGTGAAATTCCGAAATTTTTCGGGATCGATAGCCATGCTAACTGTTAACCAACATACAATAAAAATCTATGTCTACTCAGTTAACCTATTATCAATATGATAAGAGATATAGTAGAATTCGGCTTTATTGGAACGTTCATCAAATAATAGCAGTTGGCGACTGAATACCGGGAGGTCTCTTCCACTTAGCGGTGTGGGAGAATGACGAGTTAGAAATACTCCAAGAGCGGCTTGGTCGCATTAGCTCAACCGCTCAAGAGATTTTTTGCACAATTTCTAAATATATTTATATATCGTCTGGGTGGGGTGCGTTCTCGTACTTGACCATCTTTTCAGACTTGTCGGAGATGGTCTCATATACTTGCTGGAGAGTCTCCTCCGCGGCAAGCAGATTATGTTTCTCAAGGAAGTCTCGCCCCTCTTTTGTGAGACCGTAGAAATTCCAGGGATAGCCTTGGCGACGATGGTCGTCGAGTGACTTCCTTGTTGAACAGGGACTCCTTGTCGGCACGACAGAGTACTTTTCGAAAAGTCACGTGCTTAAGCGGGAATACGACGAAAAAAACATCCATTCGGGTGGATGCAAGACGGCGTCTTCGAGCTATTCGACCGTGAAGGGCGGATATCGTTGGCAGACCGAGGAGGATCTTGTCGGGGGGCAGAGAAGCTCCCGTGACAGCGGGAGGTTTAGAGACGGCTCAAATTGATCAACAGAAACAATGGTTCAGTCTAGTGGAGTGAAACTTAGGATACCGGTTACAACTCAATTGGGCTTCCAGACGCTGCACTCGCATATAGATAATCAATGATACGCATATTTGCAGCTGCTTCAGTAGCATCGGTTCGTGGTTGTGTATCAGATTTAATAGAATCAACAAAATGTTCGATTTGGTGCAGGTATTGATCAGTCGGAGCAAATGTTTCAACTGTTCTTTCGCCGTTGATTTCGTACGTCAGAGAAAGTTGTTTATCGCTCGGAGTATCGAATGCATTGGCAACGAAAATATACCCATTGGTAGCTTCGATACGAAATGATTGGACTTTTGGCGTGTCGAATCCAGAGGATATACGGGCAGACGCACCATTAGAATATGTTAATATCCCTGCAAATTCAGTATCAACTCCACAATCTCGTGAGTCGTTTGTGTAGGCATATACACAATCAGGCTCACCGAGCACCTGCCTAACAAGGGAAACTGGATAACATCCAACATCCATTATGCTCCCCCCTGCTAATTTGGGATTAAGACGAATATCATCAGGTGTGTTGGAAATAGAGAATTTAAACGTTGCTGTGACCGATCGAATCGTATCAAGTTCCGATGATGCGATTTCGAGGACTCGTTCTGTCCGAGGATTGTACTGATACATGAATGCCTCCATGAGTGTAACACCCTGATCATCACAGTATGCTGCGACTGTTTCTGCCTCGGCAGCATCAGCTGTGAGTGGTTTTTCACAGAGGATGTGTAAACCTGCATCTGCTGCTTGTTTAATCCATTTAGCGTGAAGCGAATTGGGAAGAGGAATATACACCGCATCAAGTTTAACATCTGATAGCAAGTCACGATATGATCCATATGTGCGTGGAATATCATGTGTGCTGGCAACGTTCTCTGCCCGCGAGCGATTACGGGAGGCAATTGCACCGACTGTGTGTTCACTTTTTAAAATAGCGGGAATAACTGCTTTTTGACCAATATTAGCTGTGCTGAGGATTCCAAACTCCATGTGACTAAAGACATAATTGTCGTATTTAATAATGGTTATTTTACTATCTTACATGTTTGTTGATTTATAACAGTTATACTGGCCTGCAAAAAGGTATTAAAACATCAAAATATGTTAAATAGCGTGAATTGTTTAATTACCCAGGGATCGGATGTTCTTCAAGTGACTTAGTGTTGCGATTGTGAATAGCTTTGCCAGTATATTGATCGAACAGATGGATTGTTTCCTCTGGGATGTGAACTGTTACTCGTTGTCCACTTTCGAAGCGTTGCATACCATTTACAGTCGCAATAATAGGGTCAATATCTGCGCCACTATTATTGTCACTCTGGAGATAAAGTACGTTCTCATCCCCCATTGGCTCAATAACCGTGATTTCAGCAGTGAACGCATGTGTATCCGTCTCAGAAGTGACTGTCCTCTCAATTTCAATATCTTCTGGACGTATTCCAAACACTAGTTCACTAGATTCGATCGAACCGGCAATCGAATCGGATAGCGCATAATTGAAATAATCAGTCTGGAGTGTTGTTTCATTCGCTGATTTAATTTCTGTTGCGTCAATCAGATTCATTGATGGTTCACCTATAAAACCAGCAACAAACACATTCTCAGGCTTGTGATAGCAATCAAGTGGTGAACCGACTTGTTGCAGGGAACCATCGTTGAGGATTGCAATCTGATCGCCCATCGTCATTGCTTCTGTCTGATCGTGTGTGACGTATATTGTGGTTGTGCCAAGCTGTTCTTGCAGCCGCTGGAGTTCCAATCTCATCTCTGCACGGAGTTGTGCGTCAAGATTTGAGAGTGGTTCATCCATCAAGAACACCGAAGGTTCTCGAACGATTGCCCGACCAAGCGCTACCCGTTGTTGTTGGCCACCTGATAACTCACTAGGGGTTCGATCGAGGAGTTCCGTTATATCAAGCACACCAGCAGTCTCTTCGACTTGTGATTGGATGTCCTCATCCGAAAAATCAGTTGATTCTTCAAGTCCAAAGGACATGTTTTCTCGAACTGTCATATGCGGATATAGAGCATACGACTGAAACACCATGGCTATATCTCGATCCTTAGCTGAGACATTATTGATAATTCGATCATCAAGTCTAATTTCACCATCTGTGATCGACTCAAGCCCCGCAATCATTCGCAGTGTTGTTGATTTTCCGCAGCCAGATGGACCAACAAGGACAAGGAAATCACCGTCATCAATGTCGATGGAAACACCATCGACGGCGGTAATTTTGTTGCCATCGTTTTCTGTGAAGATTTTTGTGACGTCGTTTAGGTTCATTTGTGCCATAAGTTTGAGTTTAATTATGCTTTTTGTGTTATTATGTGTGATTGGACTGTGATACTGGTTACAAATCTATACTTGTACACCCTTTGCGAACTTATCAGCAAAGAGGAGATAGACGACAAGTGTTGGTAGTGCTGTAATGAATGCACCAGCCATCCGAAGTGGGTAGTCGGTCCCCTCGAGTGCTTCTCCAAGTCCGGATAGAATGAGTGTTGCAGACGCTGCTGGATCGCTCACGCTGCCAATGAGGGTAAGCGAAAAGAGGAATTCATTCCAAATCTGTGTAAATTGGAAAATGAAGACAACCGCGAACATGGGAATAGACAGCGGTAGTACAATCCGTTTGTAGATTTTCCACGTTGAGGCACCATCTAGTTTTGCAGCTTCAATCATCTCCCACGACATTGTTTTGTACTGTGCTCGGAAGAGAAGGGTACAAATTGGAATTCCATATGCCGTGTGAGTGATAATTAACTCAATCAGTGTCGCCGATCGAGCAGTCAAAACGAGCCCGAACCATGCTTCAAGGGTAATGTACTGTGACCAGAGCTGTGTTAATGGAACAACAACAGCTTGGTATGGAATGAAGATTCCTGCAATAAAAAGGACGAAGACAAATACCTGTCCACGCCACTTGACCAAAGTAAGGCCGTAGGCAGCCAGGCTGCCGAGAATTGCACATAAGATCGTAGCTGGGATCGTAAACAGGAGACTGTTGACCAGCCCATGGCTGAGAGTGCTAAATGCAAACTCCCACTTCTCTAGCGTCACACCGTCTGGTCCTGGTGGAGCGAACGGCTGTGTCGCAATGAGTGCCTCTGATGTTTTAATCGACGTTACAAGCCCGGATTGAATCGGTAGCAAGTAGAAAGCTAATAGCCCCCCAAGTGCTAAATAAAGACCAATCTGGCCAAGTCCAACGCGCTCTTGAAATTGTTGATAGATTGATTGTGACGTTTTGGTACTCATAGATTCCCTCGCTTGTATTCTGTGTACAGATACGGTGCAATAACCCCGAGCGAGAGGACAAACAGTGTGATTGCAATCGTGGAACTGTATGCCCACTCAGAGTTATTGAATCCCTCCCGCATCATCATTGTCGCTAAAATATCAGCCCCTTGACGTGGCCGATACCCATCGAAAACAGCATACAGGAAGTCAAACGCTTTGAGTGCAAACAGCATGAGAACAACAGATGCACTGACCATTGCTGGTTTCAACTGTGGGATGATCACCCGACGATACATTCGAAGAGTGTTTGCACCATCGATACGAGCGGCTTCATACTGATCACGTGGGATCGACCGCAACGCTGCAAGATAAATAATCATAGTGTACCCACTGAACTGCCAAACAAGTGCGAAGATGACCGACCCTAGGACAAGACGAGGATCGCCAAGCCAGTTGTACGGTCCAAGCCCGACCAGTCCAACAAACTGATTGACAATCCCATCGTTTACATTGTACATCCACCGCCAAAATTGTGCTGTGACAATGAACGACAGTGCAAATGGTAAGAGGTAGATCGTTCGGAAGGTGTTGCCGTAACGAATCTCTCGATCAAGCAAAATTGCTAATGCTAGTCCGATGATTAAACAGGCAACGGTGAAGACTACAAGAAGAATGACTGTATGCCATGTAGCTTGCCAAAATGTCGGATCTTGGATCATGGTCGCATAGTTCTGTAGTCCCAGATTGGAATAATCTGGATCTCCAAAACCCGAGAACTCAGTTAACGAAAGCGCGAAATTCCATGTGACAGCAGCGTAGACGAAAAATCCCATTAGAATAAATGGTGGTCCCCAAAATGGGAACGATTGGACGATGGGTAACTGGCGCCATGAATTGTTCACAGCGGTCTCCTCGGTAACACCGCCGTCGGTTCTTACCTGACGCTTTTTATACACTTTATATAAATACGAGAAGATATCTTTCATGGTGGTACCGGCTTAGACAATGTCCATGAACTCTTCTGTCACAGCATCCACATCGAAGGGATCAGCAAAGTGGCTATTCAGTGCGTCTTCTAATGAGGACTGCGTGCTTTGATCAACTGCTAGCCCGTGTGCGAGCGTTGGTGGCTTCTGTGACGCATTCTCGAAGTCTTCAATTGTATCCGTAAGATATGTGTTGAACTCATCTGTTGCGACACCCTGTCGTGTTGGAATTGAGCCCTTGTATTGGTTGAACGCAATTTGTCCCGATTCACTTCCTGCGTAACGGAGGAATGCTGCGGTTCCTTCTGGCGTTGGGTTATCTGCTGGATAAACAAACGCATCTATGTGGAGACCATACATATCCTCAGTTCCAGGGAAGCGGATGGCATCCCAGTCGCTTCCATATTCAAGTCCTTCATTAATATACGCTCCTGCAACCCAGTTGCCCTCATGAATAAATGCCGCATCACCACCCATAACATTCTGATTTAGCTCGGTGAAATCTGCGGATGTTGCATCTGGACTAATGTAGTTCTCAAAGATTTCTTCGAGTAATTCAAACGTTTCTCTGACAGCAGCTTCATCGCCATTCCCTGAAATGAAGTCCATATAGGCCTCATGGCCTTGGGTGCCAAGCATGGTGACCGCCCACGTTTGTAGAATCGCCCACGATGCAAGTGACATTGCCATTGGGGTCGCATCCGTTTCCGAATCGACAGCCTCCAATGCATCGACTAATGCATCGATATCTGTGATCGATGCAGGATCAACACCTGCCTCGTCAAGGACATCGACATTATAAAACAGGTCGTTCATTCGGTGTGAACCGATCGGCACTGCAGCAAAGCCACCATTGAATTGGCATGCCTCGACTGCCTCTTCAGCGTGTGTTGATGCAAGATCTGATTCATCCCAGACTTGCTCTTCAACATCACCAAGAACACCATCATACCGTTCCAGATTTGCACCCGGCCATCCAGCAAACGATCCGGGAGGATCGTTACTTTGCAGCCTGTTTGCAACAGTTTGATCTAAGTTCTGATTCCCACCGCCACCGATTGGCTGTTCATCAATATCAATATCGGGGAACTCGTCTGCAAATCCACCGAAGAAGGCTTCCGCAGCCTCGGCACCATCTCCCCCGGTCCATCCGTGGAGCACCTCAACCGATCCTTCTTGCCCAGCGCCATCGTCACCAGCACACCCTGCGAGTGCAAGTGCAAGACTTGTTGCTCCAGCAGTTTTGATAATATCTCTCCTAAGTGGCATTTGCTTATCTGACATTGTTGTCCGTTTAGAATGTTTGGTTACCACAACTTAAACATTCGGTTATAGTAAATCATTAGTCATCATCATCATCGGGCAGCGATATCGTGGCTAATACCCTCTGAGATCATCAATATACCAATAATGAATAAATATGAAGCCATCCCTGCAGCAAACACGCCAAAAAAGTCTCCTGCGGTAAGTGAATATGTAAAAGGGGCAACACCAATGCCAATGATGCTGAAACCAACGATCCATGCAGTGAGGTAATCAAGTTCTCGGCTAAGTACAATAAGAACCGATCGGTCAAAGGCCACATCGGTAATCCCTCGGTGTGATACTGCGACAACGGTAATTGGTAGAAAATAAGCTGCAGCAAGAAACAGCAATACTGCCGCAGTTGAGCTAATAATAAATAAGAGCCCATCAGTTTCACTTACGCCAGATAATGGCAGTAATACAGTAGAAAACAAAAGACCGCTTGGGATGAGTAGCAATAACACAGTAATAATCCCGGTACGGCTGCCTAATTGAATTATCGAGACAATTGAACTGTCAAAAATATNTTTAGGTGGAGAAATCAGTATTAGTGAGAACAACCCTCCAACGATACAAACAATACCTACAGCCAAAGCGAGCGGCACGAGCGTTGCAAGAGTTGGAAACAATGCTGCAGTGTACTGCAGAGTAATTGATAAGCCGAGGATCATAGCTAGAACTGGAAGAATCGCCTTTGAGTAAAATGGATACGTCACATTATATTTAGTGAGCATCGAGATCACCACCGTTCAGCTGATTACTACTTACTTCATCAGCTTCAATCGGACGAACATCCAATATTTTTATTTGTGAACTGGCCCATACATGTCGTCTGTACATGTCCGATGTTCCTTGTTCAAAGTATATTAACCACCAACATCCATTGACAAGCATAGATTTGGTGCCATAGGTTAATTATATTTTTACATTAGGAATCTTGTTTTGAGTGAGCGTAGGAAATGAAAGATGCATCTTCCATGACCGCAGACCGTCCACCATCCGCTAGCAGTGAGGATCCGGTCACAAAGGCTGCATCGTCACTCGATAGGAATGCAACGATACCAGCAATATCATCAGGGTCTCCGATCCGACCAAGTGGATGCATTGACTCAACTTCATCATACCGCCCATCGGTAAGCTCTTGCCGTGTTCGTTCAACCTCGACCCATCCCGGATTGACGCTGTTTGCCCGTATCCCAATTGGCCCCAACTCAACAGACATTGCTCGTGTCATCCCGTCAATCCCTGACTTGATTGCATTATATGGGAATGTGTTCGGCATCGTTAGCTGTGAATGATTCGACGAGATGTTGACTATGCTAGATCCTGCAGGCATATATTCCAGTGCATATTTAACAAGAAGCCAGTATCCGCGGAAATTCACCGTCACAAGGAGCTCCCACTGTTCTAACGTAGCAGTTTCAACAGAGCTCTCTGTTTGAACCGCTGCATTGTTTACCACAGTGTTGATTTGCCCGAATTCATCAACTGTCTGTGATATTAGTGATCGTATTTCATCAGGATTAGCCATATCTGTTTTGACAAAAAGTGCCTGACCTCCAGCATCCATTCTATTGATTTCATTGGCAACCGCTTTTCCATCAGATTCGCTTCGGCCTGAGACAACGACGTTCGAGCCCTCCTTAGCAAATCGGCGGGCAATTTCTGCTCCGATTCCTCTTGTTGATCCCGAAATGATTGCTGTTTCTCCGTCAAAACGAGCAGATTGTTTAGATCCAAGCGATGACATTGTATTCATTATTACCACTCCGCAACGCTGCCGTCATCATTTCGCCAAACAGGGTTGTGCCAGTTTACATCCTGTTCGGCTTTTGTTTTAACATAATTTTCATCAATACTGATCCCCAAGCCCGGTTCCGTCGGGATATCCACGTATCCATCTTGGTATGTAAATACATCGGGGTCAGTAAGATAGTCTAATACGTCAGAGCTCTCATTGTAGTGGATATTAAGTGACTGTTCTTGTATCAGTGCATTCGGAGACACTGCATCAACCTGGATACACGATGCAAGGGCAATTGGTCCTAATGGACAGTGCGGAGCAAGAGCCACATCATATGCTTCCGCCATGGCTGCAATTTTTTTGACCTCAGTGATCCCACCGGCATGCGAGACGTCTGGTTGAATTACATTTACATGTCCGTCTTGGAGAATCGATTTGAAATCCCACCGGGAATACATTCGCTCACCGGTTGCAATCGGGATTGTCGTATGCTGTGCAATGTCTCCAAGTGAATCGTTGTGTTCAGCAAGCACTGGCTCTTCAATGAACATTGGATCGTATTGTTCTAACGCCTTGGCTAATCGTTTCGCCATTGGTTTTGAGACACGCCCGTGGAAATCAACACCAATATCAACCTCTGGACCAACACGATTGCGGACCTCAGCTAGCCGATCTTTCGCATCTTGGACCGAAGCAGGGGTATCAACACGACGCATTTCAGATGTTGCATTCATTTTGAGAGCAGTAAATCCACTCTCGACCTTTTTCGTTGCCTCGTCGCCCACATCTGTTGGCCGATCGCCGCCAATCCATTGGTATACACGAATGCGATCACGTGCACGTCCACCAAGCAACTCGTGTACAGGTGCACCAAATTGTTTGCCCTTAATATCCCAGAGTGCTTGATCAATGCCTGCGATAGCCGACATCAAAATCGGCCCACCACGATAGAAACCACCACGATACATTGTCTGCCAATGATCTTCAATTCGGTGGGGATCTTCTCCGAGAAGATAATTATCCAATAATTCCTCGACGGCGGTTTTGACGGTTTTTGAACGTCCTTCGATTACAGGCTCTCCCCAGCCAACAGTCCCATCGCTAGTTTCAAGACGCAAAAATAGCCACCGGGGTGGAACTTCATACAGCTGATAGTCAACAATAACGTTCCCGTCTTTCTGGTTTTTGTTAGTTGTATTGGGTGTCATGATAATGCTGTATATATACGGTCTGGGTTGCTAAACCACTAAATAAGTGGTATAACAAATGAGACTGTAATTTGTATTTATTTCGTCTAGGTACTTTTAGTGACAGTATTTATACGTTATGTTAGTTATTTTTAGTTAAAAGTAGATACACCCACCTGTTTAGTAATACGAAACAATTTGTATGCTGGTAAGATAATGCCCTAATATGAGCGAACAACCGTACGCGGTGAAATCTGTTGGAACAGCATTCCAAATTATTCAGACACTTAATGAACACGGACAGATGGGCGTCACTGAAATTGCTGACGGAGTAGGTGTCACAAAAGGAACAGTACATAAACACCTCAGTACTTTAAACAGTCTTGGATATGTAACCACAACAGCTGGTCAGTACCAACTCAGTCTACGATTTCTCGGAATCGGTTCGCGCACCCAAAATAGAAGCAAATTGTTTCAACGATCGAGAGCAGCAATAGATAATCTTTCAAGTGTTGTTGAGACAACAACAAATATCATAATAAAAGAACAAGATACCGGGGTTTATCTTTACCGTGCTGGAGAAATCACTGAAATCGGACAAAATGTATCAGAAATTGGAGAGCCGGTTCCACTGCATGCCACCGCTGGGGGTAAAGCAATTCTATCCCAACTCCCCCGAGAGACTGTAGATTCGATTATCGAGTCAGCTGGACTCACACAATTTACTGATAAAACAATCACAACCCCAGAGAGATTGTATAGTGAATTACAAACTGTCAAGGATCAAAGACTAGCATATGAACGTGGAGAGCACGTATCCTCGATCCAGTGTGTAGCTGCTCCAATAAATATACCTACCGAGCCTGTTGGTGCGGTAACTATTTCTGGGAGTACCGATCAGATGAGTGGCAAAATACTTGAAGAGGATTTTGCTGGCCTTGTGACGAGTGCTGCGAAGGAGATTGAGCTGGCTGTGCTTAAAGAATAGCTATTTTTTGCAAAGGTTAACACACCCTCAATTCGTTTCTTATTACGAAACCAAATTTGCGATGCAATATGCCTTTACAATACTAGCAGTGTAATGAATGACTGACCAATATCAGCACCAGAGCATATATTATCATGAATACTACCCTCATTATCAGCAAAAACGGCTATGTTTCTCATAACGAAACAACACTCGTTAATTTTAATATTGGTCTGCAACCCCTGAGAACGCTACTGCATTGTCTTCAATTATCCCAAACGCTCCTGATTCGATTGCTTCTCGATCGACAAGTGATCCTCCAACGCCAACTGCTGCAGCGCCAGCTTCAAAATAGTCTCCAGCACTGTCAAGCGTTACACCGCCAGTTGGAACAAGTGGGACCTGTGAAAGTGGTCCGAGAACTGATCGGACATGTGCAGGACCACCAGTGCTTGCGGGGAACAGTTTGACTGCGTCAGCACCGTGCTCATATGCAGTTAGTACTTCAGTTGGTGTGAACGCACCAGGAAATGATGGTGCACCATATCGATTAGCCATCTGAATAACATCCAGATCAACTGTGGGTGTTACAATAAATTCAGCACCGCTTAGCAAGACCGACCGTGCTGTTTCAGCATCTAAGACCGTACCTGCACCAAGAGTAATCTCATCGCCAAACGATAATGAGACCTCAGAAAGTAACTCAGTTATTTGTGCAGTGTCAGCTGTTATCTCAACAGTCGACACACCACCACGCTCAAGAGCGTCAATAATCTCGATAACTTCATCAGCTGAAGCACCACGTACAATTCCGATGATTTTACTATCAATAATCGTTTTTGCATCAGCAGCCATATCTCCAATTTCCAACGATCAATGTATAGTTATCCCGATTCCCGTCGAGTCACCTGGTGAATTTATCGATCAATAGCCTGTGCCTGAGAACGGATGACTTTGTCTACTTCAGCAGGTGTGATAACCGCAAGATCCCCCTGAATAGTTCGCTTGAGTGCTGCAGTGGCAGCAGCATATTTGAGTGACAAATCAACCGACTCATTTGCGATATATTTAGCTAAATACCCACCAACAAATGCATCGCCAGTACCAATTGCATCAATAGTTTCTGTATCGTATGCAGACTGCGTGTGTATTTTATCACCAGTGTAAGCAATTGCACCATTTTCACCACGTGTTAAAATAACAACTTCACAATCATACATTTCATGAAGCGTTTGTACAATTGTTTCTGCAGACCCATCCATCTGTAAGATTGACCGGACATCCCTTTCAGGTGCAAATAGCAAATCAACATGAGGTAACAGTTTCTCATACGCGCTTTGTGCATCTGACTGCGACCAGAGTTTACTGCGATAATTAAGGTCAAATCCGACTGTCGTATCTGTTTTTAGTAGAGAGAGTGTTGTATTAAATAGGGTATCCGATAGTGCAGGTGTGATTCCTGTGGTGTACAGCACTCTCGCGTCTTTAAATTCTTGTACTGGTATCTCGCTTGGAGTAAGGGTTGTTACTGCTGCATCCGCTCTGTCGTATATTACTGTTGTTTCCCGAGGAGTGGACCCCTGCTCAATAAAATAACTCCCTTGCCTATGCTTGGTACTCCAACTGATAGTTGGTGTCACACCATGTTGTCTAATCTCATTTCGAACACGACGACCAAGCGGTGAGTCCGGTAGCTTTGAGATCCACGTTGATTCAGCGCCAAGCCTCTCTGCAGCAATCGCAACGTTGCTTTCTGCACCTGCAGTTCTGAAATCGAGTGCTGTCGCCGATTCTAACCGCTCGCCAGACTGTGGCGAGAGTCGTAACATCGTCTCGCCAAATGTTATAAGATCACTCATTGTACCAATTGGTACTACGTACCATCACATTTTATTACTAGTAACAATGAAAATAAGCCTGCTGGTTACATTTTTGAATTAGTTTAATCAGGATTAGTAAATAAATATACATAAGATTTATAAAAATTGGATGAAGGTGTAGATTTGGGGTAAAAAACTCATACCGTAACTGTGAGTTAGTATATACCATTACACACCCCTTTATAAAATGGCTTAAATAACTGATATCAGTTTTAATGTTGGATAGCAATGTGCTTCCCTGATGTCACAAAAGGGCTTGGAGACCATACATTAAAATGAAGCAGGAGGTTCCCGAAATCCACCCTCATATGGTGTTTGCCGATAATTTAGGTGATACAAATAGGAAACAGAACTTTGTGGATTACTCGATACAGCGCGACAGGATGGGATTTTACTAACCGAACATCTGCCTACAGAGGGCCTCGAGGAAATCACTGTCAGAGACGCTTGAGACACAACGTATAATTGGGTTCATCTCGCTCGATTCCGTAAATTAGAAAACATAAATTAATGCTACATATTGCATACTGAGCTGGATCTTCGAGAAACAGCTAACAGCGTGACTTTGGATACACCTACATAGTGGAATATCGATGCAGATTCAGAATTGTTCGAACAAGGTCCGAACCATACGATTGTGATTCCGACTGACTTTTACCTTGATTTACCCCCGATCTTCCGATTCAGCGGCTTCATCAATGACTGAGTAGGCTTTGTCCCGAAGACTCCCAGTCATGTGGAGGCCGTGGGAGTCAATTCGGTCGATGAGCGTGTATGCTTCCTCTCGATTAAATCCCTCCTCTACAGCCCGGACAACGACACCAACCGTCCCGGTGACTACTGCCCCGAGTCCACGAGCTGTAGTACGGACACGACGATCATCGGAGACGATGCCGACTGACTGGTCGTCCGCAGTATAGCCGAGGACAGCACCTGTCAGATAGACGTCGCCACTCTCCTCTTCCTCTCCAAGGACCTCTTTTGCTTGTTGAAGGTAGTCATCAACTACTGAGTCCGTTGTCTTAACCTCGTATTGATTGATAAACCGACCCAAATTTGTCTGTGCGGGTTCCGTTGTGACTTCATTTTCTACTGCCGGAAGGACGACAAGATCTCCTGAAAAGCTTACGAGATGTTCGAGTTCACCGATGGTACCGAGTGCTATGAGCGTCGTTGCATCGACAAAGATACGCGTCATAGCTCACGTGCAGCCGCAGCATCGGATTCGATATCTTCTGGAGTGAGTTGGGTAGTAAGATTGTGTTCACGGGCGATATCGAGCCACTCTGCAAGGCTCACATCGGCAAGCCGGGCTGCTTCGTTGACTGAGATTTCGCCACTCTGGTATCGTTCAATGGCAACCCGTCGACGGATCGACGAGAGGCCCTCCGAGAGTGCTTTGCGAATGACGGTGCTTTTGTCTTCGTCGAGGAGTTCACTGACTGCTTCGAGTTCGTTTTCGTCATCATCGGGAACTCTGGCACTAATCGAGGGCATGTATACATGGTAGTACATTGTGTCACATAAGTGTATCTCACACTGGTTCGGGGCGGAAAACCGCGATTTCAGTTTGTCGACGGTGATGGACCGCTCGTGATGAGCGTGTATTTTTGATCTCGATCTCACTGGGGCCAAACCTGAAGCGGATTCGATCTCGGACCTCTGTTCAGCGGTCGAGCAATTGTTCTTGGATCGTAATGTAATGTCACCACCAAATTCGTTGCCTAGCAAGCGAAGAGATAACTGACCTCTAACGTCAGCAACCTCGGTGGCGGCCTCTGCACTACCAGGACTACGCCATTTGTCTACACCACCGTCGTCGACTCCAATCACACCAACGCCTTTTGATCGAACCAGGTCTGTATGCGGTGCTACTGCACTGGCATCGCCTGCATGATAGGATACATGTGCACCCTGCTGGTAAGTCAGTGCTTGCCCAATCCTCCGTAACTCAACGGTCTAATTTCTGTATATCAGTATATACTTTATAGACAATCACTAAAACCACTGAAATGCCGTATTCTCAGGATAAAAGGATTGTACTTACGTTCTAAATTTCTCAGATTTGTATTTTAGACCACTACACATTAGTGTAGTAATGTCCAGTAGATTTACTAGGGTCGACGCTGTACGGTAATCCAACAAGATGGAACGCACAACCGACGGGGCTTCCCCCCGGAGTCAAACACTCGAAAGCACCATCCAGGAGTTCTTAGAGTCGGGCTCGAAGGCTGGCAACTACAAATCGAACCTGCGGTATGTGTTAAACAAGTGGCGTGGCTATCTCGCCGACCGTGGCGTAACGACGCTCGATCAGGTCAACGCCCGTGTGATGGCCGACTACGCGAAGTACCTCCATCAGCGATTCAATGCTCACCAGGCGAGCAACGGTGACGACGGGATCAGCGCGTCGACGGCGTGGACGTACTACGATAACGTGAGTGCCTTTCTCGATTACTGTCTCAAGTGGGAGTACCTCACCGTGAATCCCGCCCAGAAAGCCAACGCCAAAGACGAGCTCCCAGAGCGACCCAAGACGGTGAGTGGTGCTCAACAGTTTTGGTCGCCAAGCGAACGGACGGCGCTGCTTGATTACGTCGATGACGTTGCAACACAGGCCATTGACGAGCAAGGGTTGGCCGCCGTGGTCGAACTCCGAGACCGAGCCCTCGCATACGTCCTCGCGTACACGGGCGTCCGTGGTGGTGAGATACTGAAAGACAGTCGTGACACCCGACGAGTCGGGCTTCGGTGGGCCGACGTTGACATTGAGAACAACCAGATTACGATTCTTGGCAAGAACCAACAGCGCGAAGCGGCACAACTCCCCGGCCAAACCCACCACCCACTACAGCAGCTTCGCCGGGCAGTCAACCCCGCCAGCGACGAGTGGCCGGTGTTCATCTCTCACCATGCGCCGTCGATGTACCAGGCGTTTGGTGAGGGGTTCGAGCGCCCCAATAATGACGACCGCAGTCTTCTCGATCACTGCCGTGAACTCGGTGTGACGCCGCCAGCACTGTCGACCAATGGGGCACGGTCGATCTTGAAGCGGCTCTGCTCGGATGGCGAGATCGTCGTCGACGGCGACAAAGAGTACCTCACATTGCACGGCGCACGGCGTGGTGTTGGTGAGAAACTGTATCGAGAACGCGGGGCCGCCAGCGCCCAACGGACACTTCGGCACGCTGATCCGAAGACAACTTCGCAGATGTACTCGCATATCGAGACTGCCGAGAACGCCGAGAACGTAACCGAAGTGTTTGGAGACGAACGATAGAATACATTTTAATATATCAACACTCTTATGTTGGTAAATAAGTATTCCTCAATATGAGATCGAGTGACGTCGATCGTTCTTCAAGCGACGGTCGGCGATCGAGCAGGACGGGAAGAACTCCTTCTGGGCTCAAATACCTTACCGGATTGACTGTGCTCGCTGCATTGGTCGCTGGTATTTCGGGAATTGCCTCACTCGTTGGTGCCCAAGGTGGGAGTGCAGATGGAGTAATTGGCCTCATTAGTATTGGTGCTGCTGTCGGCCTCTGTTGTCTCGCATACGGATTGTGGACCGTAGAGCCATGGGCATGGCGCTGGGGCCTGGCTCTCTATGGATTACTCACGTTGGCAAATATCCTCAGTGGGAACATACTCACCGTATTTTTCTTACTTGGAGTTCTTGTCTATCTCATCTACGTTCGGTATGATTTCCGTAGAACGCGACATTCAAGAGCTCGTTAATACGGAACTCAGGCGACTGTTCTTCAAGCATCAGCGTCATTATGTCGAACTACATCTCCGACAACGAGAAACGGAAGTGCCGTCTTGAGGCCATTTAACAGCATACGTCAACATAATCACCACTCAAAGACAGCCGAGACCGCCGACGAACGGGCATCCGCTGGGCCGATATCGAGGGCCGCACGATGACCATACTCGGCAAGAACCAACAGATCGAACCCGTCCAACTGCCGCCACAGACGCACGCACCGCTCAAACAACTCCGGCGAGTGGTCGACCCAGCCAGCGAGGAGTGGCCGGTGTTCGTCTCGCTGCACGCGCCGTCGATGTACCGTGTATTGCCCGACGACTTCGAGAGGGCCGATGACGACGAGCGAAGCCTCCTCGATCACTGCCGTACCCTCGGGGTGGTACCGCCAGCACTGTCGACCAACGGGGCGCGATCGATACTGAAACGACTCTGCGAGGACGGAGAGATCGAGGTCGACGGCGAGAAAGAGTACCTCACGCTGCACGGCGCACGGCGTGGGATTGGCGAGACACTGTACCGAAAAAAGGGGCGGCCTACGCCCAACGCGCGTTGCGACACAAAGACCCGAAGACGACCTCCGATATGTACGCCCACATCGAAGCTGGCGAGATGACCGACGGTATTGGCGACGTCCTCGATAGCGAGTAGTCCGTACTGATGTGTGGATTCGCTCACTGACGCAACGAAACCAGTAGCTCGCCGTGGCGATGATCGGTGTTGGAGTCGCTGCCTGCGGGGGCGTGACGTTCCGGGGAGCAGCGCGTTTCTGTTCTTGGTTGGTTCAATGGCTCTGTGGGCCTTCGCCTATGGGCTCCAGATCGCCGGCGCAACTGAACAAACAAAGCTACGGTTCTAACAGTATATCGGGTTGATTCCATCGTCATGGCTGACGGTTGGCGATAATTATATTGCTCGGTCGCTCTTATTTGTGATCATGAGATCTCACGACGATGAACACAGCCCTCCCGAATCGGATTTCTCCGAAGGACTCGCCGAACGGGTTGAAAATATACCCACTGATGAGAGGGTGTATCAGACTGCCCTCGAACTTTACGAACCAACGCAGGTTTCCGAGGTCGCTGATCGTGCCGACTGCTCGAAAAACGCCGCCCGTCGACATCTCAAACGGCTGGCTGAAATCGGCCTGTTGAA
>SL_4KL_010_BRINEDRAFT_10000282_pt1 | contig 25461 bp, 20 predicted proteins | sample SodLak_010_BRINE_2_FD_10664 | JGI IMG/M metagenome (IMG submission 10664) | reverse complement strand
CGCCAACTCCGCGAACCCCGTCCCATTTTCCGTCTCAATACGTCAGCCGCAGAGTTAGAACTTGTGGGTAAGAGACAGGAGTTCAGTCGTGGGTCACTGACGACGCAGTCATAATATAAAAACGGCATATAGGAAGGATCACTGCTACGAGTCCGTATTGTTTTTCGACCGCTATGCCCTCTAGAGACGACGCCGATGCGAACGACGGGTCCGGCGACGCTGGCTCCGTGACGACGTTCGATCCCGAAACCGACGCGGCGAGTCAGGCGGTTGTCACCGCGGTTGCGGCGCTGGCAGATACTGACCCGTCTGCTCTCTCTCCGCTGTACGACGTCGTCGAACCGGACGCGATCGACTCGCTGTGTGAGCACGCACAGCGGGTCGGTGACGGGACGGTCCACCGCCTCTGGTTTGGATACGAGGGGTTCGACGTCTGCGTTCGCAGCGACGGCCAGATCCGGGTCCTCGAATCGTCGTCGACCGCGAGCCAGCACGCAACGAGTTCCTGACCCGATCGGCGCCTGGTGCCGGTGGCAGGCGGCGACAGCTCACTCGTGGTCGCGCAGGAACGTGGTGAGTGTCTCGGTGACTCGATCGGCCGATTCGATAAAAAACATGTGTGACCCCCCCTCGACGAGTTCGAGACGGCTGTCAGGGATCTTCTTCGCGAGCAGTTCGCCGTTTGCGACGGGTATCACGCGATCGGCCGTTCCGTGGGCGATGAGCGTCGGCACCCGAATCCCGTCGAGCCGGTCACTGACGTCGAAATTCAGGGCCGCGGTGGCCTGGGCTTCGCGTGCGGGATCGCTTGCGTCCTGTTCGAGTCGCCACTCGATGATCCGGTCCATCAGATGGGGATTTCGGTTCGTAAAGCGCTCGGTGAACGCGGGTCGCATCCGATGGCGCAGCGTCTCGCGTTTGCTTGCCCCCTTCGGGACGTCGAAGACGTGATCCTGGGTCTCCTCGGGGATCGGGACCGAATCCGGCCCGCCGTGGGTCGTACACAGCAGCGCCAGCGTCTTGCTCCGGGAGTATTCGAGCGCATAGCGCTGGGCGATCATCCCACCCAGACTCGCACCGACGATATGGGCGCTGTAGATCCCCGCGTCATCGAGGACCGCCTCGAGATCGGCGGCCAGCCCACCGATCGAGTAGCCCGCACGCTTGAAAATCAGCGGCGCCCGGAGTTTGCGGGGGAGTCGTGGAACCAGCGGCGGGAGCCCGGTATCCGATCGGCCCGTTCCGCGGTTGTCGGGCGCGATCACGCTGTAGTCGTCGGCGACGCCCTCCCGCTGCCAGCGCCACATCCATCGTCCGTAGCCCAACCCCTGGACGAACACGACGGGCGTTCCGTCGCCATCGTCGTGTTCGTAGTAGATCGACACGCCGTCACGAATCGCCCGTGGCATACCGCTACCAACGTGTCGGGTGCCCTTGAAATCGACCCTCCCGTCGTCGGCCAATCAGCTGTTACGCTCCCTGTCGACGACCCCACTGTTCTCGACTGCCCCCTCATCGCAGGGTGGTAACACTGTGTTGCCGGTTCGGCTGGCAGTTGCCTGTGTGGCCGCTTCGGTTGGGTCGATAGCACGTTCAGAAATCAGAGTAATGTGGCAACCAGCACGTTTACCCTCCCCCGGAAATATCCTTTTACCGATGCAGCGACTGCACGCCCGGTACCCGTTTCTTGAGACTGCCCGCGATGCCGTCGCGACTGAGGCCGTCGATCTGGCCACGGTCGTCGAGCAAGATCGGGCGGTCGTCGATCGCGCTCGCGAGCGCGTCGTCGCCGCACTGGAAGACGGGACAACCGGTGTCCCCGTTCGCGAGACGCGCGTCGAACTGCTCTCCTACCCGGTCGCCCGGGTGCTCGTCTCGCTGATCGACGAACAGGTGCTCGTCCGAAAGTACGCCCGTGGGGAGGCTACGACGGCCTACGATCGGTTCACCGACGATCTGGCCGACACGACACAGCTCAAAAGCGTCGACACGACGGGGCTTTCGGTCACGGACCTGCTTTCGGAGTTCGATCTCGAGGCTGGAGTCAGGGAGACGAGTGTGGGCTACCGGATCGATGTTGGGACGTATCTACCGCTCGCGGCCGGCCTGTGGGACGACGAGTGGCGACTCGTCAACCGGGCGCTCGACGACGGCGAGGTTCCGGTGACGGACGATGAACTCCTGGCACTCCTTCGGGAGGCGATTCGCGATCGAATCGAGGACGGCCTCCCGTTCGAGGTTCCCGACGCGATCGCGACGGCACTGGAAGACGACGCTGCCGAGATTCGTGACGTCCTCGCCGACCTCGATCTGACACGCGAGATCGATACCGTCGTTCCCGACCTGTTCCCGCCGTGTATGAAGGCGCTGTTGGATCAGATCCAGAAAGGCGAACATCTGCCCCACCACTCGCGGTTTGCGATCACGTCCTTTCTGGCGAGCATCGGGATGACGACCGACGAGATCGTCGATCTCTACCGCGTCAACTCCTCGTTCGGCGAGGAGATGACGCGCTACCAGACGGACCACATCCGTGGCGATAGCTCGCCGACGGAGTACTCGCCGCCATCCTGTGCGACGATGCAGTCTTATGGCGACTGCGTCAACAAGGACGATCTCTGTGAGACGATCCCCCACCCGATGGCCTACTACGAGGAGCGGATCGACGACGCGGACGAAGACGAGGTCGAAGACTGGCGGGACGCTGACGGCGGAGAGGACGGCAGTGAAAACGTATCAACTGGTGACTAGCAGGCCTGTCGACTGGTGTTTCGTCCACCTGACCTGTCTCCATACCGATCGCCACTGATACGGACCGTTGTAACTATTTACCGCCGATCGACCAGACGGGTCGGCGATCAGCGTGGCGCGACGCGCCACGAGCAGTCGGGCGTAGCCCGACGACGGCGGTAATTGATGACACTAATCCGTCTCAGACCGCGTTCTGGCTATCGGCGTCCTCGTCCGATTCGCTCCCCTCGGCGGGATCGTTCAGTGCGTACGCCAGTCCGACGCCGACCGCAGTGAGCAGGAGAATAAACCCGACGATTGCACCGACCAGCATCTCTCCGCCATCCGAGGAGAATCCGCCGTCGGCACCGCCGTAGGTCGTCCCGATCCCGATCATAATGCCGAGCATTAGGAAGACCGCGGTGACGGCCACGACAATTTCGATAATCCGCTCGCGCGCGAGCATTATTCCTCCGCTTTCTCCGGCCCGGGCAAAAACGCTTCGATGGGCTGCTCACACTGCGTGTGTCTGCCGGTGTCACCCTCGGCACACAGCGGCGTTTCGGGTCCGCCGGGCCGGCCGATCGCGATCGGCCGGATAAACGGTCGGCAGGAGCATGCAGGGGCGTTCGTTATGACTGTCGGTCCCCTACCACCGCTGTACAGCCAGCGAATCGATTGCCAACCGTTTGGGGGAAGATATCGTACTCGATCGCCGACCTGTCACGAGCGACCGCTGGCGATCGAGTCCACCACTTCCCCACTTCCGACGCATCATGAACACACCAGCGTCACCGAAAACACCACTGCCAGTGCCGTCCGACGACCACCTCGAAGCGCGATCGCGCCGGGCCCACACCGAGCCGATGTCCGTCCGGCCGCTCGGTCGCGGCCTCTATGAAGTCGAATCTACCAGCGACCACACCTACCTCGTCGACCTCGATGCGGGCCGCTGTACCTGTCCGGACCACGTCTTCCGTACTGTCCGGTGTAAACATCTCCGGCGGGTCGCGATCGAGATCACTGCGGGCCGGACCCCACCGCCAGGCGAGACTGCCGTCCCGTGTTATGACTGCGGAACGACCGTCTTCGTCGACGACGACGCTCCCGAGCCGGTCTACTGTGACCGCCACACTATCCGGCCGGGTGACACCGTCGTCGACCGCGAAACGGGCGATCGGCTGACCGTCGTCGACGTCTCCGTCCTCCGAGCCGACGCCGTTCGCATCGACGCGGCCGGGTGTACCGTCGCCGAGTACGGGTCCAACGAGGCCTACGACCCCGACGTCCCAGTCGTCGGCGCGGTCTACCCCCATGCCAACGTCGCCCGCCACGGCGTCGTCCCCGAGTCGCTGCGGGTCTACGTCTTCCCGCGAACGCGCCTCGAAAAGCCGATCGATCGCGCCTGAGACGGAGTGGTGACGTCCCGTCCCACCGATCGGTAGTACCGACCACAGCTACCGCCGGACGAGCTCCATCGGCATCCCACCCTCCGGATGGGCGGTCAGCGAGCCCCGGAGTTCGATCGGTCCCGACTCGACGCGTCGAAGACGGAACTTGTGGGCGGCGATCGCCGCGATAATCGGTGCTTCGAGCATCGTAAACCCTTTTCCGATACAGCTGCGCGGGCCGGCCCCGAAGGGGAAGTAGGCGTAGGTCGGATGCTCTGGATCGGTCCACCGATCGGGGTCGAACTGTTCTGGCTGCTCGAAGTGTCGCGGATCGCGGTGGGTCGCCCACTGGGACAACAAGAGTAGTGCGTCTTCGGGCAGCTGGTAGCCCGAAATCTCGGTCGGCCGATCGACCTGCCGAAAGAGCGCGTAGACGGGCGGGTAGAGCCGCATCGTCTCGCGGAGGACGTTCCGGAGCGTCGTGAGCTCCCGGACATCGGCTGCAGTTATGGCGGCCGGCCCGTCGATCCCCTCGAACATCGCATCGACCTCCGCGTGAACCTTGCGTTCGACGTCGGGATGCTCCGAGAGAAGCGCCCACATGTACGTCAACACGAGCGCAGTCGTATCGTGGCCCGCGAGCAACATCGTCAGCAGTTCGTCCCGGATCCCCGTCTCGTCGATCGCGCCGGCGTCGCGGGCCTGTAACAACAGTGCGAGCAGATCGCGGTCGTTGGGATCGATCCCCCGTTGTCGTCGTCGATCGACGAACAGGTCGACGATCCGTTCGAGTTCGGCGATCGACCGATCGAACTCGCGTCGGTCGGGGGTCGGCACCCAGTCGGGAACCAGTAGCCGCGTTGGATCGGGCTCGAACCGGCGGCCAACCGGCTCCAGCAAGAGCCGGATCTGGCGGGCCCGGCCGGGATCGAGTTCGATCCCGAACATCGCATCGACGATGATCTCCAGTGTCGTTCGCGTCATCTCCCACTCGAGGTCGCGCTCGTCGCCGTCGGCCCACCGATCGACCATGGCGGCCGATCGTCGGGCCATCGTCGGCGCGAGGTTCGTGATCCGATCGGGGGCAAACGCCGGGCCCGCGATGTCGCGGCGCTCGCGCCAGGTGTCGCCTTCGCTTACCAACAGCCCCTCGCCGAGGAGTTCGCCGATCGCGTCGGCCTGGAAGTCGGGTTTCGAGAACGACGATTCCTCGCTCACCAGTACGCGTTCGATCGCGGCCGGCGAGGTGAGCAGGTAGGTTCGGTTTGGACCGAGATCGAACGCGGCGACGTCACCGTAGCTGTCGCGAACGTCCGTGACGAACTCGAAAGGATCCTCGGCGTACCGCGGCAAGGAGCCGGCGATCGGAACGCCACGCGGACCGGGTGGCGAGGTGTGAGAACTCATCACGATCGAGTTGGACTGGATAGTAAAGAGGGTTTGGCCGCTCTCGGCTGGAACGGGCCCGCTACCCGACTAGTCGAGAACGTCTGCAGCTTCCTCGACGTCCATCACACCCTGTTTGACAGCGTTGAGCACGCGGATGACGTCCTCGTCGGGGCCGGCGTCTCTCTCGCCGATCGCGTCGAGGGTCACCTTTTCGCTCTCGCCGACGAACTCGGGGAAGTCGGTGCCGTCGGCGATCGCCGTCTCCTTTTTGACCCGGTAGTTGCCGCCGTCGGTGACGTGGAGCTCGCCGGGATGAAAGAAGTACCAGTCTTCGCGATCGAACCGGACGCCGATTCGGGGTTTCGCCCCGAAGTTCTGGGCGAAGTAAATGAGTGCTTCGACCTCTTCTCCCGTGAGATAGATCGGGTCGCCAGCGCTGGATTTGGCTTCGATCGCATAGAAAGTCTCGCCGTCGCCGGCGAGGACGTCGGGGAGTTCGCGTTCTGTCGCGGAGCCGCTTGCGGGCGCACGCATCACCGCGAACCCGGCTTCGTCGAGTGCGTTGACGAGTTCGCGCTCGCGGCGGTCGCCCTTCGCCTGAGACATACTCCGTTCTCACCGCCGGCACGTAATAAATGGACGGAGGTGTGGCTACGCCAGCGTCGCCGCGAGATCGGTACCGACAGCAACGACACCTGTGACGGCGTCGACGTCTTCCGGACTCCCATAGCGGAGCACGAGATAGAGAAGCCCGAACTGGATCCCGTTGAACAGGGCGTGAGCGAGAGTCGGGACGACGAGATTGTCGGTCCGCGCGTAGACATAGCCGAAAATAACCGAGCCCGCGAACAGGACGACGGAGGGAACGAGGATCGCGCCGGCCGGTGCGACCTCGCCGGTGATCGTGACCGCATAGGTGGGGACGTGGGCGACGACGAAGATCACGCTCGTCACGACGATGGCCCCCATCCGCGAAAAGGCCTCGTAGAGGCGCTTCTGGATCACGTTCCGAAAGAGGAACTCCTCGGCTGGCGCGTTGAACAGGAAGACGATCACGAGCATGATCAACACCAGTGTCGCGTCGTTGCCGACGATTTCAGCGGCCTGTGCCTCCGTCGAGGGGAGATCGAGCACCGCCGCGAGAACGCTGACGACGATCACGAGCACGTATGCAACCAGCGCGCCGCCGACCGCGTAGCCGACCTCTCGCAGTGTCGGCCACCGGAGATCGATAAACGCGAGGCCCCGATCGGTCGCCACGAGATAGGCGACACCGACGAGTGCAAACCCGACAAAGGACAGTGCCATCATCGCACCGATCGCGATCCGATCGGCGTCGGCCGGCGACTGCATGATCGCTGGATCGAGAAAGATCGCCGGAATCGCCGTAATTTGGGTCGCAACAAGCCCACCGACCGCAAGCAACAGACCGACGACGATAGCTCGGGTCTGGCCACTCGAACGAGGAGCGTGTTCCATACGGGGACGTATGGAACGACTCCCCTTGGGCGTTCCTCTCTTCGACGCACTGTGAGCGGACGCTCACTGCCGAGATGGGGGCCCTCACGCCTCGTCTCTGCTGTCGACGATCGCGTGTCCCCCGGTCTCGAACAGCGCTTCGAGCAGGCGCTGCTGGCCGATCCGGAGATGGCGGTTGATCGTCGGCTGGGAGACGTCGAGCATCGCTGCGATCCCCTCGCCCGTGGTCGCCCGTGGCCACTCGAAGAAGCCGGCGAAGTAGGCCGTCCTGAGCACTTCGAGCTGACGATCGGTCACCGTCTCGAACAGCGAGGACACTAGCTCGCCTCTAGTATGCATCGTCCGTTCGACGTTCCGACGGCCGACCAGTTCGACGCTCGACGTTCGCTGGGCAAGCATCTCGACGAACTCGCGGACGTCGGTCGTCGGTGAGACGTCGAGGACGGCTTCCAGGATCGTCCCGGTGGCGGTGATCGACCGTGGGTGTGCGCTGTGTCGGAGCAGTCGTGAGACGAGCGCCGTTCCGGTGGCCGTCAGCTCGAACAGACAGCGATCGTCCGTCTCGGAGACCAGCCGCCAGGCGGTGACAGTGACGAACTCGTCGAGGACCGTCTCGACGGCGTCCGGTGGCGCACCTTCGGTCGTCACGAACAGCCGCGTTTCCTCGTCCGAGTGGGCTCCGAACCCCTCGTATTCGACCGTCGCACCGGTCTCTCGGGAGATGTGTGTGAGGACGTCGTCGGGCTCCTCGAACCGGAGGCTGAGTTCGAGTAGCGTATCCGCGTGTAAGGCGTGGCGCGTCTGGACGGCCGTAATCGAGTTTGCAATATTCTCTCCGAGCTCCTCGAACACCGTTCGCTCGAGATCGCCGAAGCTGTTCGGCTCGGTGGCGTACACCGCGAGCACGCCGTATGAGTACTCGTCGAACGCGATCGGGACACAGAGACAGGAGGCAAACTCGTGGGCGAGTGCGGGTTTGCGCCACGGCTCGGACTGTAACTCGGCGACGACGTTCGAGACGACCGTCGACGTCCCGGTGTGTGCCGTGGCTACGGCGGGCTCCGGTGGCTGTTCGTCGGCAGACAGCGAGACCGCATCCAGGTACTGCTCGCCGTCACCGTCCCACGCACGGGGAGTGACGGTCGTCTCGTCGACGTCCAGCCCGCCGATCCACGCGAACTCGATCTCTTCGGTGTCGACCAGCCGTTCACAGACGGTCCGTTCGATCGCCTCTTGGCTCGTAGCACGGACGAGCGACTGATCGACCGAGCGGATAATCTCGTTGACGCCGATTTGGCGTTTGAGTCGCTGGTTCCGTGCCTCGAGTTCCGCGTCGCGTTCCCGCAACCTCGCTTCGCTTGCGAGCCGATCGAAGGCGGCCTCGGTCGTCGCCACTAGCGTCTCGACCAGTCGCCGTGTCTCGTCGTCGAACGCCGATGGCTCGGCGACGAAGACGAAGACCCCGTGGTCGCCGATCGGCGCGACCAGCCCACCCGGAACGTCGTCCCCAAACAGCGTTGACCGATCGACGGCCGATGGGTCGTCGAAGATCGTCTGGACGTCGGTCACGAACGTGTTCCAGAGGATGGAGTCGTCATCACCAAGCGGGACCGACGGCCCATCGTTGCAGAGACGTCCGAACCCGTCGGTGTACGCGGTCGGCTCGAACGCGTTTGCCTCCGCATCGACCTGGTAGACACCGACGCCGTCGACGTCGAGTACCTCCCTGGCCGTCTCGACAACCAGCCTGGCGACTGCCGACGGCGACTCGGCTTGCAACAGGCCGCGGGCAGTTTCGTGGAGGGATTCGAGTGCGAGTTCGTACTCCTTTTGCTCGGTGATATCCTGCAGCGAGCCACGGAGCTTGACGATTTCCCCGTCTTCTTCGATCGGTTTGCCTGTCGTTTGTATCCAGCGTTCGTTCCCGTCGGCTGTACGCAGGCGTGCCTCGAGGTCGTAGCTCTCGCCGTGTTCGATCGCGGCTTCGAGAGCTGACTGAACGCGCGGTCGATCCGCTGGATGGTAGAACTCCAGTCCCGTTTCGTGGTCGAACTCCACGTCGGGAGGGAGATCGTGGATTCGACACAGTTCATCCGTGACGAGCCCACCGTGCGGTGGCCCCTCTCGCACGTCGAGTTCCCAGCCACCGACGGATGCGATGCGCTGGGTTTCCTGGAGCAAGTCACTCGTCAGTTCGAGTTCCCGTTCCCGTTCCTTGCGCTCGGTGATATCTCGGACGACGCCGGCGGTCCCGGTGAAGCACCCATCATCCAGCGGGAGCAACGCCGTATGGTTCTCCACTTCGACCGCGTCCCCGTCGCTCGTCTGGAGCGCCATCTCGAACGTCCGGTAGGGGGTGTCCGTTCGGAGCAGGTCACGAATCAGCTCTTGGGCGGTCTCGAGACCGGCATCGGAGATGACCGTCGTGACGTGTTTGCCGACGAGCTCCGATGGCGCATACCCCGTCACTGGTTCGATCGCGTCGTTGAGGAACTCGAAGTAGCCGTCCTCATCGAGCGTATATACCGGGGCACCGAGTGCCTGGACGACAGTTTCGTAGCGCTCGAGTTCGCGCTCCCGTTCCTTGCGCTCGGTGATGTCCTGGATCGAGCCACGGACGGCGACGATCTCACCGTCCTCCGTGACGGGTTCTCCGATCGATCGGACCCATCGCAACTCGCCGTCTGCCCGACGAAGCTGCAGTTCGAGGTCGTACCCGTCACCCGTCTCGATCGCGCGATCGAGTGCGTCTTCGATCTGTTTGCGGGCTTCAGGCGCGTAGAACTCGATCGCCTCGTCTACACCGACGTCACTGTCGGTCGGGAGCCCGTGGATCCGGCAGGTCTCTTCTGACCACTCCAGTTCGCGTGGCTCACACGTTACGTCGAGTTCCCATGCACCGACGTTTGCCACCTGCTGTGCCTGGGTGAGTAACTGGCGCGTCCGTTCGAGTTCGCGCTCGCTCTCGATCTGCTCTGTTACGTCGGTTATGACGCCTTCGATCGCCTCGATGTCGCCGTTTTCGTCGACGATTCCTCGGCCCTGTTCGGTCACCCAGCGTCGCTCGCCATCGACCGTTTCGATCGGGTACGTTACCTGGAACGGCTCTCGATCCCCGACGGCCTGCTGGATCGTCTTCTCGTACTCGTCAGTTCCGTCGTCAACCACGTCTGTTTCCCAGTCGACGGTGCCGTCGATCAGTGATTCGGGATCGTAGCCGGTGAGTTCGACACAGCCATCACTGACGAGTTCGATCGGCCACCCCGGCGCATCTCTGGCACGGTAGACCATCCCCGGAATGTTGCTCATCAGCGTTGCAAGCTGTCGCTCCGTTTCCGTCCGTTCCGTGACGTCCTGCTGGAAGCCGACGTAGTGTGTGACTTCGCCGGCGTCGTTTGCCACTGGGGCGATACGGACGTGGTTCCAGAACGGTGTCCCGTCGTTCCGGTAGTTGCGAAGCTCGACAGTCGTCGGCTCCTCGGCGTCGACGGCCGCACGCAGTTGTTCGATCGGCTCCGCAGTAGTCCCCTCACCCTGCAGGAACCGACAGTTCCGGCCGCGAATTTCCGCCGTCGAGTAGCCGGTGATGTCTTCGAATGCAGGGTTGGCATAGATGACCGGGTTGTCCGGCTGTGTCGGGTCCGTGATCGTCAAGCCGATCGGTGCCGCGTCGATCGCCCGCTCTTTCCACCGCCGGACGCGGTCGCGGCGCCGGCGCTCGTAGACGGTACTTGCCCATCGTGTCAGCTGCTCCATGAACGCCAGCTCGGCGTCGGAAAACGGCCGCTCACGGGGCTCCCGGTCGAAAAAACAGAGCGCGCCAAACTGCTCTCTCTCAACCCGAAGCTCGCTGCCCAGATAGCAGCGGACGCCCTGCTCTCGGCTGGCAGGGCCGTCTTCGTCTTTCGCCTCGACGGTGTCGTCGATCGCCACGAGGCCGTCGGACTCGATCGTCCGCCCGCATCGCGTCTTCGGGAGCAGTTCCTCGCGGTCGGCCTCGAACCCGACGGCACGATCGATCCGCCACTCGTCGGTCGACTCGTCGATGCGGACGGCGACCCCGCTTTCGATGTCGAACGCCTCACGGCCGAGGTCGAGTAGCCCCTTGATCTTCGCCGACGGATCGAGCGACGTGTCGGCCATGAGCCGGGAGAGGTCCCGGCGAGCAGCGTCGAGTTCGGGGGCGTTTCGCTCGGCGGCCGACTCCGCGTTCGGTCGATCCCGCTGCGGTCGACGGTCGTGATAGGTCGCGTCGAGCGCCGCAACTGCCTCGGTGAGCCGATCGATCTCGTCGGCCCGATCGCACTCGTGGTCGTCGTCCGTCCCGCCCTCGAGCCGTTTGGCTGCCGCCACGACACGATCGATCGACGCCTCCAGTCCGTCCCGTTTCGTGAGCCCGAGCAGCCCGAACAGCTCCACTCCGGAGAGTGGCGGCCTCACACCGGCGAACTGCTCGATCGTGGCGAACTGACTCGCGACGGCAACGATGCCGATGCCGATCGCCACCAGCCCCAGCCGTCGGCAACGGTCACTGTCCGCTACCGACCCCGTCGTCTCACTCATGTCTACGATAGCTATTCGCTGGACGTTCATTACATCCCCGGACGATTCTTGCAAGTCGATCACTATCACGCTTCTATATGTATGCCCCCGTTTGCAGAGGTAGTATTATATGAATAACAAACACTGGAATACCCACCGTCGACATACCAACTGCGCATGAATGGGACCACAATGGCACAGCAGCGCACACAGGTTAGCGTCCGTGTTGTCGAAGCGATCGCGGACGCCATGGGGACCGATCCCGTCGATCTCCACCCGCCGCTGTACGACGCGATCGATCCGAGTGCGCTCGATCAGTTATTCACCACCGATGTCGATGTCTCAGTCGAATTCGAGTATCAGGAGTATACGGTGACGGTCAGCGGTAACGGCACCGTCGCGATCGACGGCCGCGTCTACGACTGAGACGGAGTCGTGTCCGTCGGTCCCAGCGGAGTCGATCGCGAGACTGACGAGCGTGACAGGAATACGTTTTCGGGGCTGCGATTCGTGTACACGACGAGCGCCGAGACCCGCGATTGGAACTCGCATTCGGAATCTCGCAGGTACGACTCGGTACCCTCGTGGGTTACACGTCGGCGGTCTCGCATTGGGGTCGGTTTCGGCCGGGCGTTCGGACGCTCCGTTCGCTCTGATACGGTATAACCGCGGTCGTGCCCTCGAATCGCTGGTATCGAGCTTACGTTCCGTGGTCCCAGGAGCCCATGTACTCCTCTTGGGTTCCCGTCAGCGAGTCGTACTCGACGCCCTCGGCGGCGAGTTTGATCTCGGCGATCTCCTCGTCGAGTTCGTCGGGGACGTCGTGGACGCCCGCATCGTACGTCTCGCTGTTGTCGAGTAGTTCCCGCACACAGACAGCCTGGACGCCGAAGCTCTGATCCATCACCTCGACGGGGTGGCCGAGCGCGATCGGCGCAGCGAGGTTGACAAGTCGCCCCTCGGCGACCACGTTCAGTCGGCGACCGTCGTCCATCTCGTAGGCTTCGACGCCGTCTCGGGCCTCGTAGCGATCGACTGCGAGGTCGTCGAGTGCATCAAGGTCGATCTCGATATCGAAGTGGCCCGCGTTGGCGAGCAAGACGCCGTCTCCCATGTTCTCGAAGTGTTCGTCGACGATGATGTCCCGGTTGCCCGTCGTCGTAATGAACACGTCGCCCACCTCGGCGGCCTCGGCCATCGGCATGACCTCGTACCCCTCCATGTGGGCTTCGAGTGCGCGCCGTGGCTCGACTTCGGTGACGATGACGGTTGCGTTCTGGCCAGTGGCCTTCTTTGCGACGCCTTTGCCACAGTAGCCAAAGCCGGCGACGACGACGTTTTTGCCGGCCCACGAGAGGTTTGTGGTCATCGCGATCGAGGCGAGCGACGACTCCCCGGTACCGTGGACGTTGTCGAACAGGCGTTTCATCGGCGTGTCGTTGACCGCGAAGACTGGGTAGTCGAGTGCCCCGTCTTCGTCCATCGCACGCAGGCGGTGGACCCCGGTCGTCGTCTCCTCTGCGCCGCCGACGATCCCGTCGATCAGCTCGGGGTAGTCCTCGTGGATCGCGGCGACGAGATCCATTCCGTCGTCGACCGTGACGGTCGGTTCGTGGGCAATGACGGCTTCGATCGCGGCGTAGTACTCCTCGTCGTCGACGCCGCGTTTCGCGTAGCTCGTGATCGAGTCGTGGGCGTCGAGCGCTGCCGAAACGTCGTCGTGTGTCGACAGCGGGTTACAGCCAGTGACTGCGACGTCGGCTCCACCCTCCGCGAGCGTCTCGACGAGAATCGCGGTCTTGGCTTCGACGTGCATCGCCATCCCGATTCGTTCGCCCTCGAAGGGCTGGTTCGCAACGAACTCCTCGCGGAGTTCATCGAGGATCGGCATATGCTGTCTCGCCCACTCCATCTTCCGTCGCCCTTCTGCTTGAGCAGTCTCGAGGTCGTCGAGTTGCCCACTGATCGGCGGATACTCACTCATACCTCAACTGAGTGGGAGCGGGGGGAAAACGCTACCGAAGCGGTTCCGGGAGCACCACGGGATGTGCTGCCCCAGCGGTCACCGGGCGCTCCTTGGGATGAAAAATACGCGGACAAAACGACGCGACACCGGCGTTCAGATGCCCTGTGTGAACGCGAGTGTCCCGGCAGTGATCCGACAGCGGCGACGGCGACTCAGTTTGAGTGGGGGTGCCTCTGATCTATGGGTGGTGGTAATGCCGTCGGCCGCGATCGGGTAGGCAGTCGTTGGAGGTCCGATCGTCAGTTCGGTCCAGCGTGGTCCGGTGGACCGCCACCGCCGCCGTTGCCGTTGCCGTTGTCGGTCTCGTCGTCATCCGATTCGGAATCAGCTGACTGGCCTGCGTCGTCCGGTGGACCGTCGGCATCGGTTTCGTTGCCGTCGTCGGACGGACCGGCGTGGGACGGTGGTCCTCGATCGCCGTCAGTCGGTGGGCCGGCGTGGTCCGGTGCGTTACCAGGATTGTTTTCGACGACAAAGCTTGCAACTGCGAGGCCGAACGGACCGTCGGTCTCGTTTTTGTTCTCCTCGACGAACTCCGAGACGAGGTCGCCGAAGTTCGAGGACTCGTTGGTCTCGTTACCGTCGTCGGTTTCGTTGCCGTCGAGTTCGTCGTCAGCGTCGTCAGTTTCGTTCTCGTCGAGTTCGTCGTCAGCGTCGTCGGAGATCGAGGGAGCTGGTTCGTCTGCGGCTGCGCCTGCGGCTGCTGCGCCCGGCAGTGCAAACACTGACAGGACCATGAGGGCGGCAAGCGCCGCCACGAGCAGTTTGTGTCTGTTCATTCCAGTCGAGACATTCAGCGAGCCATGAATAAACCCACCCGGCAGTTCGACACGTTCGTGCCGTCACGAGACCGGCTACAAATAGTTTATACCGTTTACAACGAACGCTCGACGTTCAGCTAGCGTTCGATCGATGCTGTTCACAGCGCCCGGTCAGGACTCGGCGCGGTCCACCAGCGCCCCGGCTTCCTCGCTGGCCCGATCGCGAACCGCCGCTTCGTCGAGTGTCAGTACCTCCCGATCGCGCATGAGCACCTGCCCGTCACAGACGGTGTGGCGGACGTCGGCCGCCGTGGCCGCGTAGGTGAGGTGGCTGACGAGATCGTGGGCTGGAGTCAGGTGTGGCTGCTCGAGATCGATCACGGCGAGATCGGCGGGTGCGCCTTCGGCGAGTCGTCCCGTCTCGAAGCCGATCGCGTCTGCCGTCGCACTGGTGAGCATGTCGACGACGGTTTCGGCGGGGACGGCGCTTGCATCCTCTGCGGCGAGTTTGCCGAGCATGGCCGCGTCGCGGGCTTCGTCGAGCATGGAGAGATCGTTGTTCGAGGCTGCGCCGTCGGTTCCGAGACCCACCGTCACGCCCGCATCGAGCATGCGATCGACCGGGGCCATCCCGCTTGCCAGTTTCATGTTCGAGGCCGGACAGTGGATTACGCTCGTCCCAGCCTCGGCGAGCAGACCGATTTCGCTTTCGTCGAGATGGACGCCGTGGGCGAGGAAATCTTCGGGTTCGAGCATCCCCTTCTCTGCGGCGTAGGCCAGTGGCCGCATCCCGTGGTTCTCGACGATCGGCGTCACCTCGTCTGTCGTCTCGTTGGCGTGGTAGTGGACCGGAACGCCGAGCTCGCGGGCCTGTGGAACGAACTCTTCGAGGTACTGCCCGTCGACGGTCGTCAACGAGTGGGGCATAAACGCCGACGAGATCCGGCCATCGGCCATTCCATCGACCTCCTCGGCGACGGCGAGTCCCTCACGGGCGTCCTCACGGGCCGCTTCGTCGTCCTTGGCAACGGAGATCACGCCGTGGCCGAGTCGGGCACGCAGCCCCGCTTTGTCGACTACGTCGGCGATCGTCGGCACGAAAAAGTACATGTCTGCAAACGCCGTCGTTCCCGATCTAATCATCTCGAGGACGCCGAGTTCAGTGCCGGCCCGGACCGAGTCGGCCGTCAGTTCGGCCTCGACGGGCCAGATGTCCTCCCGGAGCCAGGCGTCGAGCGGTTTGTCGTCGGCGTACCCCCGCAGTAGCGTCATCGCGACGTGACAGTGGCCGTTGACGAAGCCGGGTGTCACGAGCGATTCGGACGCGTCGAGCGTTTCGTCAGCGTCGGCAGCCAAATCGTCGCCGAGCTCGCGGATCACGCCCGCGTCCGTGTCGACCAGTACGTCTGTGCGTGTCACCGTCGCGTCGGGGAGCAGTACCTGTCCGCCGGTGAGTGCCAGTGACGTCATTGGCCGTGCGTTCTCGCCGGAACGACTTATACTGTCGATTCGAGGCTCGGCCCCGATCGGGGCTTCTACTGGCTTACGATCGGCGTGGCTCACATCGCCAGTAGCCGTCTCGATCCAGGATCGTGTACCCACAGTCCGCGATCGCCTGCCGCGTCTCACCGGGCACGTCCCCGGCGAGCCCTGCCTCGTGAATCTCGACGAACAGCGTCGGTGCGTGACGATCGAGCGTCGCCTGGGCACCGCGAACGACTGCCGGGGCGGCTCCCTCGACGTCGATTTTGATCGTATCCGGTGCCGGAAGCTCGCCAGCAAGGTCGTCCAGTCGGACGATCGGAACGGTGACCACCTCGTCGACCGTCGCTTCCCAGCGGGTCGCACTCCCCCGATCGAACCCCGACAGCTCCGGGTACGTCGAGACGTAGAAGGGGCGCTCGCCGGTCTCGTCGCCGATCCCGCAGGCCCGAACGTCGATCCGATCGGCGACGGCCCCGTTCGCCCGCAGGTTGGCCCGAAGCCGATCGACGACCCGCGGGGAGGGTTCGAAGGCGACGATGCGGCGATCGACTCCGTCGCTCGCGAGGGCGAGCGCGTAGATGCCGACGTTGGCTCCGATATCGTAGACGACGTCAGTGGGGCCACAGCAGGCTGCCAGGTCGGCCAACATCTCGTCGGTGCCGTGGCGATTGAGGGGCTCGTAACACCGACACGAGCCCGCAGGCGTCCGGTTTCGGCGATCGACGAGTTCGCGATCGTAGTTCACGCGGGCGAGTCGGTAGTAGCCACGGTAGCCAAGCTGGCGAAGCCGCGTTGTCGCCCGCCTCGCAGTCGTCGCGATCGACTCCCGAACTGGCGTCTGCATCGTCGTACGCTTCGAAAGGTGGCCGGGCAGATTGTATGTTCGGTCACCGGACTGTCGCCACAAGGGAGAGGCCGATCGCCGGCGTCCCGACTGGACGGATAGACGTGTCGGTCGTGGAGTCGATCGTCGAGACCGCACTGGGGACAGCTGTCGCCTCGGCCCGACGGCCCACTGATATGGATTAGTGTCCGTCGGTACCGCCGATCGGCAGCACCATACCGCCGATGGCTCGTCGCCGATCGGGGCCGGCTCACGACCATCGTAGACTGGGGGAACGCCCATGTCACCCACGCCAGCTATGTGGTCGCCCGCGCTGAGGGCCGGTTCGTCGACGTTCACGCGCGATCGCTCCGCCGAGACGAACGCAGACGGCTCCGTCGGCGAATTTATCCCTTGTTTCTGCAAATAGCAAGCCATGAGCGATCGAGATATGGACGAGGAGGGTGAGGAATCGTGGGAGTTCGAGGTCGAGACCGAGCCAGTAGCCACCGAGGAAGACCGATCAGCCACCGACTCGGAGCCCGTCGATACGCCCACAGGTGCGGATCCTGGACGAGAACCGGATTCGGGTGCCGATCGCGGACCGGCCCGTAGACCGAACGCGAGCCGACACTGGACTGGGGTGACGGCCGCACTCGCAGTCATCTCGGCCCTATCGGCCATCGCGATCGTCGCGATCCACGGGGCGACGACGCCGGCACTCGGGGCAGCGATCCTCGCCGCCGGCTTCGTGGCGATCGCTGGGAGCAGTCGGGTGACCGAGATCGACCTTGTTGGGCTGCTTGCCGACGGTTGGGCCGAACACCGACGCTACGTCGGGTTCTCGGCCGGGCTATTCGCTTTTGGCGGGCTCGTCGGTGCAACACTGTTTGCTGCTGGCATCGACCTGACGGAGCTCTTTTTCGAACTGATCATGGAAGAGCTGGGCGAGGGCGAACTCGACGAGGGCGGACCCACCGGCGAGTTCGAACTCTCGGCGAGCTTCTTTATTTTTCAGAACACGCCGCCGTTTCTGGTCTCGATCGCCGGCGCAATCACGCTTGGGCTCTTGACGACGCTGATCATGGTCGTCAACGGCGTTCTCATCGGCAACATCATGTTCGCAGTCGGCGTGGAGACGGGAGTCGGCGTCATCATCGCGCTGATCGCGCCCCACGGCATCTTCGAGCTGCCGGCGCTGTTTATCGCCGCCGGCGTCGGCTTCCGACTCGTCTATCGTGCCGGCCAGCGACTCGCCGGCAGTCGTGGGACCCTGTTTACGAGAGAGTACGTGCTCAGGACCGCCGTCCTCGTCGTCTTCGGCTGGCTCGTCCTCGTCCTCGCCGCGTTCGTCGAAGCCTATCTGACGATCCCGATCGCCGAACTGTTCTTCCCCGAGCAGGCGGGCTAGTCCCTACCTGCGGAACCGATCGAACGGCCGCAACACGGCGAGGCGGTACTCGTCGTGTGGATCGTAGTTCGCAAACGAGAGGCTGTTTGCCATCACGCTCACGCTCGACATCGCCATCGCGAGCCCCGCGAGTGCAGGATTGAGCAGGCCAAGCGAGGCGATCGGAATCAGCGTCGTGTTGTAGGCAAAGGCCCAGAACAGGTTCTGGCGCACCTTCGCGATCGTCGCCTCGGAGATCCGGACCGCCTTCAACACGTCGGCAGGGTCGTCACGCATCAGCGTCACGTCGGCAGACTCGATCGCGACGTCGGTCCCCGAGCCGATCGCGACGCCGACCTGGGCGGTGGTCAACGCGGGGGCGTCGTTGACGCCGTCGCCGACCATCATCACTCGCGCCCCGCCCGTCTGCAGCTCCTCGATGTGATCTGCCTTGTCCTCCGGCAACACCGCCGCGCGGACGTTGTCGGGATCGATCCCGACCTGTTCGGCCACGGCACGCGCCGTCCGCTCGTTGTCGCCGGTGAGCATCACCACCTCGGTGCCGCGCCTGTGGAGTGCGTCCACGGTCTCTTTTGCACTTTCGCGAACCTCGTCGGCCACGGCGAGCACGCCCGCCAACTCGCCGTCGATCGCGACGGGCATCGCCGTCTTCCCCTCGCGTTCGAGGCGCGTCAGCGTCTCCTCGGCGGGACCTGTCTCGATCCCGTCGTCTTCGAGCAGCTTTCGCCGGCCGACGAGGACGCTCCCGCGATCGGTCTCGGCCCGAATACCGTGACCGGGGACGTTCTCGAACTCGCTAACCGACCCGATCTCGATACCGCGATCGTTTGCGCCCTCGACGATCGCTCTGGCGATCGGGTGTTCGGAGCCGGATTCGGCCGCGGCCGCCGCACCGAGGACGAACGCTTCGGCCGCCTCCTCACGGGCCGTGAGAGTTCCCCCGTCGGCCACCGCTCCCCCGTCGACCGTCACGATGTCCGTCAACGTCATCTCGCCGTGCGTCAGCGTCCCGGTCTTGTCGAAGACGATCGTGTCGATCCCACGAACCTGTTCGAGCACGTCGCCACCTTTGAACAGGACGCCGTTCGTCGCCGACAGCGTCGAGCCGACCATCGTCGCGGCCGGCGTCGCAAGCCCCAGCGCACAGGGACAGGCGATCAACAGCGCCGACGCCAACACGACGACCGAGAACTCCAGGACGGGGACGCCGCCGACGACGGGCCCGCCACCGACGGGATCGAGGACCGGAATCACACCCCCGAGCGTCGACGAGACGCCGAACATCGCATCCGGGAAAAGCGCCCATAGCACCGACCAGAAGACGGCGTTGACGATCACGGCCGGAACGAAGTATGCACTCACCCGATCGACCAGCCGCTGAATCTCGGGCTGGCGCGACTGGGCTTCCTTGACCCGATCGACGATCTGCTGGATCGCCGTCTCGGAGCCGACCTGCGTCGCCTCGACGTGGAGGACGCCGTTCTCGTTGATCGTCGAGCCGACGACGTCGTCACCTGCGGTCTTTTCGACGGGGACCGACTCCCCGGTGAGCATGGATTCGTCGACCGCGCTCTGGCCGTCGACGACCACCCCGTCGGTCGGGATCTTCTCGCCGGGACGGACTTTCAGCACGTCGCCGACCGCGACGTCGTCCAGTGGAACCTGCCGTTCGTCTCCATCCACGACGATCGTCGCCTCGTCGGCTTCCAGCTCCAGCAGTTCGCGCAAGGCACTGCCCGCGCGGGCTTTCGATCGAACTTCGAGCCAGTTTCCAAGCGTAATAAACCAGAGGATGAACGCAACGGCCTCGAAATAGAGCCCGGAGCCAGCGATGACGCCGGCGAGAACGGCCGTACTGTAGACGTAGCCTGCCGAGGTCCCCATCGCCACGAGCGTGTCCATGTTCGCCCGGCGGCTGTGTGCAAACGCCCGGTAAGCACCGGCGACGAACTCCTTGCCGAGCGTGGCCATCAGGGCCGTCGCGAGACCGAACTCCAGAAGACCCGGCGGGCTGGCGAGCACCGCCGGAATCGGGGACGTCGTCCCCACGAGGCCAAACAGCATCTCGATCATCATCGGCAGGAACGGCAGCGTCAACAGCCCGCCACCGATCACCAGCCGCCGCTGGCGACGCAGTTCTGTCTCGACGGCGTGTTCGCGCTCGCTTGTCGCTCCGCCTTCGTCGCGGACGGGGTCGTAGCCGGCCGCCTCGATCGCGCTGTGGATCTCACCGAGTGAGACGTCGGTCGGGTTGTACTCGACTCGGGCCTCGTCGGCGGCGAAGTTGACGTCCGCCCGAAGCACACCCGGCAACTCCTCGATTGCCTCGCTCACCGACTCCGAACAGGTCGAACACGACATCCCCATCACGGTGAGCGTCTCCGTTTCGGTGGCAGCCTCGTAGCCTGCGGCGTCGATCGCCTCGTAGATCTCCGCCAGCGAGACCGCCTCGTGGTCGTACGCAACGGTTCCCTCGTCCGTCGCGTAGTTCGCACTCGCCGACTCCACACCGTCGAGCGCACGGACGGCGTCCTCTACGCTCCCCGAACACGTCGAACAGGACATGCCCGTAATCTCGAGGTGGGTTCGTCTGGTCGTCATATGTACTGCTATGGACTACACGTTCAAGCGAATTGTGTCTTTAGAAATAAGGTGTTTCCGATCGAAAACCTTCGAAAGCAAAGCGTGAATGCGACGATGATTTATTTCTATCCGATCAGTCCGATCGAATCCCGATCGTATTCACTCTCTGGAGATTGGATTCGAATACAAAATCGATCAGATACTGATGGGCACCGACGAAAGCCGGCGCGTTCTGTGACGCCTACACTCGACGGCCAACCAGGCCGATCGCGGCGACGAGGGCGACGATCGCTGTGGCCACACCGAAGCCGGGCATCGCGAGCGGTCCGTCGTCGTCATCGTCATCGTCGATCAACTCTTCCGGATCCGCTTCGTCATCGTCTTCTTCTTCCTCCTCAGCGTCTACCGGTTCGAGTGTCACGTCGTATGCTTCGTCGGGGATGTCTCGATCGTCTTCCCACTGGAAGCGTGGGTATTCGTCGGTCGTTTGCCATGGGAAGTCGAAATCGAGGTCGGTCGTCTCAGCAACGTTTTCGCCGGTTAGTTCGTCCATGTCAAGACCAGTAATATCAATCTCGTCGTCGTCGTCGAACTCTTCTTCGTCTTCGTCGACAGCGAACGGCTGACTCTGACCGGTCGTTTCGACATCCCAGTAGGCATTGTTCACGATGCCATCGTTTTCAGAAATCAACCCTCCCGCATCCATGTCGCTGCTGACGGATCCAGCTGCGTACGCTCCTGTCACAGTTCCCGTGTGAGTACCGAACAACCCTCCCGCATTGTATTCACTTTCGATATGTGCGTGAGCATACGCATTGTTGAACGCGTCCTCGTTCTCGCCTGCCAGTCCGCCAGTCATAAATTCGCCGGTGACGTCTCCAGCGAAGAAAGACGCTCGAACTGGGCCCTCATTGTTGCCAACAATGCCGCCAACGTCCCCTTCTCCCTCAACGGTTCCCGCCGCGTACGATTCGCTTACTGGTCCGTCGTTCCAGCCAACGACGCCACCAACGCTGTAATCGGTACCCTCAACGTCTCCGACGAAGGATCCCTCACTGAGACTTCCTTCGTTCGCGCCGATGACTCCGCCCGTCTGTCGGTCAGTTCCCTGGACATCCCCTGTGACGGAAACCTCACGAACCGTTCCGACCCTCTCTTCGTCCTCATTGATAGCGTTGTATCCGACGACCGAACCAACGTAGGTACCACCACTGATGTCTGCATTCTCCAGGTCAACGTTCTCGACCGTTCCTTCGGAGTATCCGAACAGGCCAACACCCTCTTCAGAGGGACGATCGATTTTTAGATTAGAGATCGTGTATCCGTTCCCATCGAAGGAGCCAACGAACGGTTCGAAGTCGTCTCGATCGCCGATCGGGTCAAACCCGGCACCACCTTCCCACGTTGCTGTATCACTTGCGTCGATATCATTTGCAAGAACGTAGTGATAGGTATAATTCTGTTCCATCGCCTGTAGTTCGTCGACGTCAGTAATCACGTACGGATTATCTTCAGTCCCATCCCCAACCATCTCGTCGAGTTCCGCCTCTTCGGCGGCTACTCCACCCGTAAATAGTACACCAACCCCAAGCAGGACCGTGATCGCAAGGAGCCCCCATTGAATTGATTGCGTCATACTATACCTCTTATAATTAATTGAATCAAATAAAAGAATCGAAAACCCATAGCCAATAATATCTGGTTTTTACTCGGCCGAGATGGTCGGCTGCAACGGATCTGAAAGAGTGTACTTGTCAGATCATCGCTGCCGACGGGCCACCAGCGCGATCGAGAGAGCGACGATCGCGGCGGCGACACCGAAGCCGGGAAGCCCATCCGAGTCGTCGGCATCGTCGTCGGATTCAGTCTCGGCGACGGTCACCGACGCAGTCGTTTCCTCGTCGTCAGTTTCGACAGTGTACTCGTAGTCGCCCGTCTCAGTTTCGGTCACGGCGATCGAGACCTCCTCGCTCGCTCCCGACTCGATCGTGAGTTCTTCGCTCTCGATCGCACTCTCGTCGTCCGAGACGCTGACCGTCTGCGTGCCTTCGACGCCGCCGGTGTTTTCGATCGTGGCTGTCAGCTCGAATTCTTCGTTGGGTTCGACTTCGTCCGGCGCGTCGACGGCATCGATCTCGAACTCTGGCGGATCGGTCACGTCGCTTGTCCCGGTGAGCGTTTCGTCGTGGACAGTGACTTCGTGGGCGATCGTCAGACCGACATCGGCGTCCGTCTGGTCACTAAGGATTTCGGTCGTTCCGTCAGGATCGACCGCAACAGGTTCGGTGACAACGGATTCGTCGTCGCGTTCGTACGCGACGGTGTCGATCACTGTTTCCTCAGCCACGTTATCGAGGTCGACCGTGAACTCGTACGGTGCACCGGAGCCGACTCGATCAGGGAAGGTGGCCTCGTCAAGCGTGATCGTTCCGGGTTCGACGATTTCGATCGAACCGAGATCGGTGTCATCGATCGCGAGATCGTACTCGCTTCCGACAGTGCCATCGGGCGTCCACGCGAAGTCGATCGTCGTCTCGTCGTCGGCGTCGAGCGTTACTGTCTGAGAGTCGACGACGTCGCCGTCGGCGATCAGTTCTGCGGTGTGGCTCCCTGGGCCGCCGTCGTTCTCGTAGGTTGCCGTCGCCGTCAGCGAACTGCCTTCGACGACAGCGTCAGCGTCGAGTTCGGTGCCTTCGAGTTCGATCTGTGGCGGTTCAGTAATCTCGAGTTCGACACTATCGCTCTCACCAGCGACGGTAGCAGTAATTTCAGCTGTTCCCTGTTGCTCGGCGTTGACAGTACCGGCATCGACGTCAGCAATCCCGCCGACGTCGTAGTCGGCAACCTCGGACGCTGTGACCGTCGAACCATCGTCCAGGGTGAGCGTCACGGTGGCACTCGTCGTTTCGCCCGCACCGACGGTCGACTCGTCGAGTGAGATTGAGACGTCCTCGACTTGCCATTCGAGAACTGGGTACTCGTCTGTGAGCGTCCAGAAGTTGTCGAAGTCGAGGCTGGCCATATTTGTTGACGCATCTGCGCCAGTCATCTCATCTACGCGGAGGGCAGTTCCAGTGTCTGCATCTGTCTCTGATTGTCGACTAACCTCGCTATTCCAGTGGCCGTCTGACAAGTCTCCGTCTTCGTTTCCAACTAAACCGCTAACGCTATTCCCTTCAGCGGCGACGTCGCCTGTCGTGAACACTCCATTGATCGTTGCTTCATTGTGACCAACTGTCCCACCAGCCATAATTCCATTATCTGTACTGTCGATTACGCTTCCTGTCGAATACGAGAGTTGGACTGCCGAATTGTCGGTGACATATCCGATTAGTCCTCCCGCACGTCCGCCGATCGCTTCTACCTCTCCATGGGCGTACGACTCCGTCACCTGAAACTCTTCAGATAACCATCCAATTAGCCCACCAGCGGTTGCACCATTCACAGCAACATCTGAACCTGTTTTTTTTATTTCACCATTGGTTGAGTCAGCGCCAACATATCCGACGAGGCCCCCAGCATCACCGTCTGCAACGACTTCACCACTCGCGTACGATCTGTGAATGTTTCCGTCATTATTCCCGATGAGGGCACCGACTGATGATGAACCTTCGATGTTTGCATCCTCTATATTGGTGTGTGTAATCTCTCCGTCAGAGGATCCAAACAATCCAACATTATTTTCACCAGGTCGATCAATTGTGAGTCCGATGATCTCGTGTCCATCTCCGTCAAACACCCCTGTAAACGGACCCTGTGATCGATCACCGCTATCTCGATCGCCGATTGGTTTAAATCCAGCACCTGCGTCCCAGGAAGCTGTTTCACTGGCATCAATATCGTTCCCAAGAACATAGTATGCGTCCAGATCGTCATTTACAGCCTGTAGTTCTTCAACATCTGTAACAATGTACGGGTCTTCTTCAGTTCCCTCGCCGTCCATTTGATTAGCGAGGCCGTTATCTGCTCCGACAGATCCAGCAAAAAGCACAGATGTGGTTATCAGTAGACCAAACACAAAAAGCGCCTGTTTTAATTTTCTAACCATTATTATAGCTTGATAACGGTGGAAAATCAGTCGTCTGTCACTATTATTTCGGGATTTGGCTGTTCATCAATATAATTACTATCTGAAGGAGGAACAACATCGATTTCCAATGTGCCCATATCTTGATCGGCACGAAGGCCCTGATCGCCATCAAAATCAAATGTTGCCTCATGCTCGGGGGTAGAATCGCCAGTCTCCACATCGTTAACGCCATCAAGTTGCGCCGAACCTGCGGATGCGATTACCGTTGCATCCTCTACGTCGTTCCCATTCTCATCAATAACCTCAACTGTGACTTGCGCGTCACTTCCGGTATCGTCTGAATTAATAGTTTGCCCATCAATAATTTCCACAGTAACCTCCGTATCACCAACCTCTCCGATCGTCCCCAACATATTCAACATCAATGCAAGCGCAGCGACACCGACCACCAGCGCGATCACGAGGCGGATCGGTAAGCCTTCGATCGCCCGATCGTCGCTACTAAACGATCGCGAACGGGCGTTGGTATCCGAACGGTTCGATGTCAGTCTGTCTGGCAGCATGCCCCTTCTTGGTTGCGCCATCTGACTTAAATGTTGGACCAAAGATTCAAAAGAGAAGGAGAGTCACAATTCGCTATGAGCTTCGTAATCGGACGCGGGGACGATCTCGAAAGCGGGCCGGTCGGCCAGCTCGGTGCCTATCGGGCCCGGGACGGGAGCCGGGGGGCGGAACTACAGATCGACTTCGATGGGCCACACGCCATGTTGATCGTCGGGAAACGGGGGTACGGAAAGTCGTACACGATGGG
>SL_4KL_010_BRINEDRAFT_10000281_pt1 | contig 25531 bp, 27 predicted proteins | sample SodLak_010_BRINE_2_FD_10664 | JGI IMG/M metagenome (IMG submission 10664) | reverse complement strand
AACAGACACCGGATCACTGACTTCATGTAGACCGAGTGCCAAGCAATGTTGATGTCAGATATTATCCTGTATGAACTGCCCGGCTGTCCGTACTGTGCGAAAGTCATCAACAAACTCGAGGAACTCGGCGTTGAGTATGAGTCCCGAACGGTTCCGCGTTCGCACAGCAAACGAACGGAGGTCAAAGAAATTAGCGGCCAAACCGGCGTGCCGGTCATCATCGACGAAGCCCACGATATCCACGGGATGGCCGAAAGCGACGATATCGTTGCGCACCTTGAGAAACACTACGTCTAATTAGGCTTCGCTGGGTTCAGTCGATCGCTCGCGGATTAGCTCTCGAATCCGGTCGGGGTCGTCGATCTCGGCGAGTTCCTCACAGGAGACGATTGCGGTATCCTTGATTGATTCTTCTTTGACGCGGTTGGTCGTAAAGTAGATCGAGCGTGTTTCGGTGACTCGGCCGATCGAACTCATCAACCGGGCTCGTTTTTCAGCACTCGGAGTAAACGACGAATGACCGGTCAACACGGTTGGCTCGCGGCTGTCGCTGTCCTCGCTAACGGCCTTAAACGGTGACCGAGTGGTTGGATGGACTTCGAAGCCGGCGTTGGTCAGCGTCGTCAGGATGTGTTTGTCGTCGGGATCGACAGCCGGGCTTTCGGGAATCGGCTCGGCATTCCGAACCTCTTCGGCCCCATCGAACACGGAAACGGGGTTCGAAAACGGCTGGTTGAACAGCTCTTCGAGTTGGATGGCGACCTCAATTGAGGCGTTCATCCCGTCTTCATACTTCGAGACCGTCCGTCGAGAGACCCCGAGTTCGGTGGCCAGCCGCCCCAGCGACCAGCCGCGTTCTTCGCGTTCGTCAGCCAGCAGGTCGCCGTCGATGCTGACATACAGCCCACCCGGTGCGGCGTAGATGAGCGGCGGTACCTCTTCGATAAACAAATCGTAGGCCGTATCCGGGTTAAACACTGGCACGCCGTGTCGGAAATAGACAACGCCAGGCTCGAGATCCTGATTGCGGGTTCGCAGGCCGATCACCAGCGGCGTCGCCGACAAATAATCACCCAACCGCCGCAACTCGGCACCCGTTTCGCCCGTCAGGGCGTCGATATTGCCGAGAATTTTCAAGAGCACGAGATCCTCGCCGCGTCGGGCTGCAAGGTCGAAGCTCTTGGGTCGAACCGAACACCGCTCGCTGACGAGAAACCCTGCATCCTCGAGCATCGCGGCGATGTTGCCGACCAGTGCCGTTCGGGACATACTGGAACGTAAGCGATTTCAGACGTATATGTGTTGCGTCGACTCGACTCGGCGGCCACCCCAGCGTCACCGGGTTTTCCAGACTCCTTGAGACCTACATCTGCGTTGGCTCGTGGACTCGACTCGGTAGGGTACTGGATGAAACACAGACTACGGCAAACGCCTCGAGCCGTTCGGCGATGAGTTAGGTGGAGTCCCACTCGGCATCCGACAGCGTCCGTTGAACGGCCTCTTGGCCCACAGCAGCAGCCAGTGACTCGAAGCCAGCCCGCTCGGCACGGTCGGTTGCGTTGGCAACGAGTCGAGAGACAATGAACTCGGGTGTCGATTTGCCCACGGTTCCGAACCGCGGTTGGTACTCGACTCGAAGCTCGAGGTTCGGTGTCAGCCCCTCGGCGAAAATGCCGTCGATCCGGGCAGTCTCGGGCAACGGACTCAGGTCGTCGGCGAGATGTGTGACATACACACCGAGTGCAGACTTCTCGACGGTCAACGAGACCAACCCGTTGAGCAGGTCGGCTGCCCGACCCGGTTCGGTGATCGCCTCGAACTCGTCGACTAACATGAGCGTCTTGCCTGTTGTCGTCAGCGGCGGGACGATAGATTTCAGCGTCGACTCCAAGACACCCGCATTGAACGAGGCGTGCCGACGATGGAACACGATTGTATCAAACAGCCCGACTTCGGCCTCGTCGACCGGAACCGGCAACCCCATCGCCGTCAAAAGGGCAACCTGGCTAAGTGTCTCGAGCAGCGTGGTTTTCCCACCGGAGTTGGCCCCTGTCAGTACGGTCACGCGGTCACCAGAGGGTGGTGTGTTCGCCCGCGGCTCAGTGAGGGTGTGGCTCCCAACGCCGTAGGTGATCGGCTGGATCTCGCCGTCCAAAAACAGATTCCGCGCGTTGCGAACCGCCAGGCCGTCTTCGACGATCGTCGGGCGTTGAAGCTCGTATTCGGCCGCAAACCGTCCCAATGACAACAAAAACGCGATCTCGCTGACAGCTTCGACCGCGGCCGCCACGTCGCCGTCGGCGGTCTCGATCCGATCACGGAGGATTTCGACAACAGTCTGTTCGCGGACGTCCACGTCGGTCGTAAGTTCTTCGACCAGCGTTCGGAGCGTTGTGCTGACGAAATCCGCCGCGTCGACTGCTTGGTCAGGAGCGGCCGCCCGAATGGTTCCGTGTGGAATACGAGTCTCGCTGGCTATGTGATCGACAACGCCGCTCTGGAATGCCTGCATGTCCTGGACGCCGCCCGAACGAACGGATTCGATAATGTCGAACGCTGCGTTGTTCAACTCGCGGGCGGCCTCGAGTTGTCCGCGGAGTTCATCAAGTTGGTCGTCGGCCCCCTCAGTAACAGTCGGGCCGTCGTCGGTCTCCCGAATGTAGCCCAACGCGCCCGCAGCCTCCGAAAGCGCATCTTCGTCGACCGCGCCCAGCGCGTCGAACGTCGAGCCCTCGAGGCCGACCGACCGGAGTTCGAGTGCAGCCTCGACGGCCGCGCGGTCGGTGCCACCGGCGGCATCATAGCGTTCGAACGCCTCGAGCACGCGCTGGCGGTCTGTCTCGCTGCGTTCGTCCCAGACGGCTTTGGCCGCCAGGACGTCCTCGAGGCGGCGTTCGATGGCACGCTGGTCGGTCAGCGGTGTCAGCACGCGAATTCGATCCGCAGCGTGCTCGGAGATACCGTAGCTGCTGGCGAGCGAAAGCAGTTCGTCGTAGACACTTCGGGTATCACTGGTTCCCAACACGTCGATGCCGGCAGTGCCGTTGGCCCGGCGGAGAATTCTTACGGCTCGCCCGCGCGGGACACCTGCGGCAGCGAGCGTCCGGATGTCTGCGTTCTGAATGGCCTCGAGGGCCGCAGTTTCGCCCAGCGAGTCCCGGAGTGCCTCGGCCGTTTTCGGACCGACACCCCAGTAGCCTTCGAGTCGCATAGTTCAGTCTGCACTGCGGCGGATTTAGTGATTGTCACTCGGCGAGTGTGATCCGACAGGAATACTTGTGTCTAACACACTCCAGAGAGTGTAGCTCACATGAGCAACTCACGACGGCAACTGCTGTTAACTGCGGCATTCGCACTGGTTGGTGCGTTTTTCGGTATCGCAGGCACCGGCCACGCCTATCTCCAGCGGTGGAAACGTTCGATTCTCTGGTTTCTGTTGACACTTGGATCGCTGTTTGCGCTGATGTCGGTGTACGTTACCGACCCAGAGGCCATCGATCCGCTTGATGTAACGACGGTTCCTGGGGAAGTTCTCATCCCGATAGTCATTATACTGGGCTTTAGCGTGATCGATGCGCTCCTGATCGCCTATCTCGACCAGCAAGAACGCGAGTTAGCACCGGGTGTCGACGCCAACGGCGACGGTGAGGCCGACGAAGGAACGTCCTGTCCCCACTGTGGACGATCAACTGATCCGGAGCTAGACTTCTGTACATGGTGTACTGAGCCGTTGTCGGCCGAACAATCAAAAACGGAGTGACTGTTCGGTCGTATCCGAGACTGCTGGAAAAAGAGACACCCTCGTTTGTGTGGGACTACCGGCGAAGAAACTGACACCCCTGTTTGTATGAGACTGCTGGCGAAGCGGTCTGGTTCGACGCGCTCACGTTGGTTGCGGCAGTGTCGGTTTTCTCGAGAGGGCCGGCAGGTTTGCTGCTGGCCCAGCGGCGGTTCCCGGCGACGAACGCGGCCAACAGCACAACCCACTGTCCGAAGGACGCTGTCATTGTGCAGATTGGAGACTGTTTTCTCGATGTCGACCGTTCCGAATGTGGTTCCAGACGGTATTAACAGCATTACACGACACAGACCGACGGCCAACACGCTGGGCATCTTATTTTGTATCGTAGCATAAGATTTATTGAAACAGCATCGACCGACTCGTCGGGCTTTTAGGAACCGAAGGCTTCCAGTGAGTATGGTTCAGAACGTCGCAGCGTTCTTTCGGGAGCTCGAGCCCGAGGATTTCTATCTGTTGTCGGGCATCGAGCAGGGAATGCGCTTTTCGGAGTGGGTCCAGCGCGAACAGCTGCCAAAGTACTCGAGTCTCACTGCCGAGGAGGTTACCTATCGCCTTGATCGGTGTATGAAACACGAGCTACTCGAGCGCAAAACGATCCAGTATGAGGGCTATCAACTCACCTTCGAAGGATACGACGCCCTCGCATTGCGGAGTTTTGCCGAACGCGAGACCGTAGACGGAGTTGGCGCACCGCTGGGTGTCGGCAAAGAAAGCGACGTCTATGAGGCAATGTCATTTCAGCCACTCGCGTTGAAATACCACCGCGAGGGAATCACGAATTTCAGAGAAGTTACACGCGAACGCGAATACACCGCCGACCACAACCACGTTTCGTGGCTGTATACTGCCCGCAAGGCTGCCGAAGCAGAGTACGACGCCCTCGAGACACTGTATCCGGACGTCTCGGTGCCACGACCTGTCGATCAGAACCGCCATGCGATTGTCATGGAGAAACTCGACGGCGGGGAACTCTCACGGGTACGACTCGAATCCGAGCAGGTCGTCGGCGTGTTGGATCTGGTTCTCGAGGAACTAACAGCCGCCTACCACGCGGGGTTCGTCCATGCGGATCTGAGCGAGTACAACGTCTTTATCGACGAATCGGGAGTTACGATCTTCGATTGGCCCCAGGCGGTGCCGACTGACCACGACAACGCCGGCGAACTGTTGGCTCGAGATCTCACAAACATCTATGGTTACTTTCGGCGCAAATACCCGAGCGAAACGCCCGAATCTGCCAATATCGAGGCACTCAGCGATGCTATCGCCAGCAATGACCTCGAGTCGATTCGATCATACTGCAGTTCATAAATTACATACTGCAATATAGAATTGATAATCTTATCAGGCAAGCATATGATCTCTGAGTCAGTTAGTTGAAGTATTCAGTCACAGCAATGCAGTCGAACAAAACAAATACAAGACGAATTACATCTAATCATTTCAAAATCAACCGAAGACCCGACTAAATAACAGGTTCTTCATAGACCTGCAGCTCATCAATCACTGAACACTGAGTGAAACCACGACTAATCAAGGAGGTCTAAGTCATAGTACTTCTGGGCTACCGTGAGAAATTGATTTGCATCAATATGAGGGGCATACGCGGCGTTCTCTACTTCAATCTCCATTTTCACCAGCAAATGAACTATTAGCTGTCGGCCGAGAGTCGGACGCGGTCGGCTTCGATCGTTTCGAGAAACGCACCGTAGCCGCCGACAGTGTAGGTCTCTCCGGCAGCCTCAACAGTCAGGCTGTGTTCGACTGGAAAGGAGTTGTTCGTCGGCTCGATGAGTCCCTGGGTGACAGCAGTGATTCGGGCGGTCAACTCGAGGGGCTCACCGTCGGCAGCGGTTCGACCCAGAATGTCCACCGAAAGATCAACGTCTGCCCGAGACCAAAGCGTTGCCTGAAAAACTCCATGCCGAAAGTTCTCGTAGGAGACGGGCAGTTCGGCGGGGTCGGCGACCGATACCTCGTGGGCAACCGGCCAGTAGTTGCCGAAAAACGAGGCAACGACAACGGGCCCGAGATGTTTCTGGGCAAAGACAATCGCCTGGGTGTCGCTGTGAGCACTCGAGAGCATCCCGATGGGCGCAACAACGCCAACCTGGTGGTCGGCAGTCAGCATCGTGGGCATCTGTTCGCTCCAGACGCGGGTGACACTGGCGATGGCAGTTGTCTCGCAGTCGAGTTCGGTTGTCCCAGAGACCAACAACACGACCAACACACCCCGGTCTCTGGCTGCCCGGAGTTCCTCGTCGAGTTCCTCGAGGAGGTCGACCGGAACCGAGACGGCGAGTTCGTTGTCGGCCTCTGATATAAACGACCGAATGCGTTTGAGGACGGTCACGCGGCTTTTGATTACCTCGAACTGTTCGTCGGAGGGCTCGATTCGGGTATGACGAGCCGTCAAGGCGGGCCGCATCGCCTCGGCATCTCGCACGAGTTCGTCGATGACTTCATCCGGCGGCAGCGCCCGAATCGTCGTCGGCACCGCATGGTCGGCGACTGTCACAAACCCTCGGTCTTCGAGTGTTTCGCTGACGCTGTAGACGTAGCGTTTCGAGACACCAGCGACATCAGCAATGGTACTGGCAGTCGCTGCACCGTGTTCGAGCAGCGTGAGATAGGTATCGACCTCTTTTTCCGAAAGGCCGAACCGCCGTAGGTGTGCCCGAAGTGTGGCGTCGTCCATACCCCTACTGCTCAGCGGGACTACTTAAATCGGCCCACGAGTTCAGTGATCTCGGCGAAACAGCGGCGAGACGTCACCGGTGGCCGTCTGTGGGTCGTGACTCAGCCGCTCTGGATGTGCATCACAGCAGAGATAGATCGCGCTGTTGATCAACCCGAGATGGCTGAACGCCTGCGGGTAGTTGCCGAACAGTTCGCCTGTCGATGGATCAACACGTTCAGCGAGCAGTCCGAGCGGTGAGCTATGAGAAAGTGCGGTCTCGAACAGTTCGGTAGCCCGTTCGATCCGGCCGGCAAGCACGAGTGCGTCGACCAACCAGAACGTACACAACAAAAAGGCGTTGGGTTCCGGCGGGATAGCGTCGGTGTATTTGGTTCGATACACCAACCCATCGTCATCCAGCAGTTCGTCGAGGACGGTCTCGAGGGTTGCTTCGACACGCGGGTCGTCGGCCGGCAGGAACTCGTAGATTGGAATCAACAGACAGCTAGCATCGAGCGCACGGTCGGTGTCGAAATGTTGGACGAAGCTGCCGGCCTGCTCGCTGTAGCCCGATTCGAGAATGGCAGTCCGGATCGCCTCGCGTGTGGACTCCCAGCGGTCGGCCGGATGGTCACACTCGAGTTGGCTCGCCAATGCGAGACCACGATCAACCGCAACCCAACACAACAGTTTCGAGTGCAGATAGTGTCGCTGGGAGCCTCGAAACTCCCAGATGCCGGCATCGGGTTCGTCCCACACCTCACAGACGTGATTGATTATCGCCCGCAGTGACTCCCAGTCGGTATCCGAGAGACTCTCGCCGTGTTGGAGCGTCTCGTAGATCCCCTGGACAATCGCGCCGTACACATCGGTTTGCTGTTGGGAAAACGCCGCGTTACCGACTCTAACGGGTTCGGAGTGTCGATAACCCGCGAGATGCTCGAGTTCAAACTCAGTGAGATCCGTCTCACCGTGGACGCCGTACAGTGGTTGGATCGCTGCAGGATCGTTGTCACTGACTGACCGAAACCACTCGAAGTAGCGTTCGGCCTCCTCGGTTCGGCCGAAGTTGTACAGTGCCTGAACGGTGAACTTGGCGTCTCGAATCCAGTTGTACCGGTAATCCCAGTTGTGCTCGCCACCGTATCTCTCGGGCAGCGAACTCGTCGGGGCCGCATAGATTGCCCCCGAGCCGCTGTTGATGAGCAGTTTGAGCAGCAGTCCCGACCGGACTACCTGGTCGTACCACGGGTTGTCGCCGACGATCTCTGTTGCTGAGGCTTCGAAGGCGGCGACCCACTCTTCCCAGTACTGGCGCGTCTCAGCAAGGAGTCGTCGGCACGCAGCCGGTGGCAACTCGGTGTACTCATCGTACTGCAGGCCAACCCAGACCGTCTCGCCTTCGGTAAGTCGGTGAAAGCCAACCGCACGGTGGTCACCTGTCGGCTCGAGTTCAAGCGGGCCATGAGACTGGACGAACAGCGTCTTATCGCCACCGCGGGCAACCAGCCCGGAGGCCGTACTGTCAGCCGATTCGACAGTCGTCTCGGCTCGAGCATAATCGAACCGTGGGACGAACTCACACTCGATGCGGATCGTTCCTGCGGTACATCTGAGCCGGCGGTAGATCGCCGGCTGAAACGTCGGTTGAGAACCCTTGCTGGAGACTGGCATGAAATCGGTGAGGACGGCCTGCCCAGAGTCGGTCTCGAAGGAGGTCTCGAGAATGTTCGTGCGCTCGAGATACGCCTGTGTAGACTCATAGCTGTCAGTCGGCCGGAGTGCAGTGTGGCCGCCACGGTCGGTATCGAGCAGTCGGGCAAACACACTCGGCGAGGCGACGTGTGGAAAACAACACCAATCAATCGAGCCGTCGCTGCTCACAAGCCCACACCGATCGTCGTTGCCGATGAGTCCGTACTCGGCGAGCGGGGTGTATCCCATCGTAAGCGATTACGGCAGTAGATACTCGAGTCCACGCGGAGCCGAATAAGGATACTGGCCCCCAGAGCTAAGCCGCTGTTTGTCGAACCACTGTANTCGGCCAGCAGACTGGCTGGCATCCTCCACCTATGACTACACTCGGCTACCACGCCTCCCACGAACAGTTCGCCCCCAGCGCTCTCCTCGAGTACGTTCGGCTCGCCGACCACCACGGCTTTAGCGAGGTACTTGCCTCGGATCACTTTCATCCCTGGAGCCAAACGCAGGGCGAATCTGGCCACGTCTGGTCGTGGCTCGGCAGCGCACTTGCGGTGACCGACCTCACGTATGGGACGGTCAACGCTCCGGGCTACCGGTATCACCCCGCAATCATTGCCCAGGCCGCAGCCACACTCAGAGAGCTGTATCCCGAGCGGTTCTGGCTAGCGGTCGGCAGCGGCCAGCGACTCAACGAGGCCATTACAGGCACACATTGGCCTCCAAAAGCCGAACGCAATGGCCGACTCGAAGAATGTGTCGAGGTGATGCGCCGACTCTGGGACGGTGAGACGGTCAGCCACCACGGCCGGATCACACTCGAGGAGGCGACGCTGTACACCAGACCAGAGACGCCGCCGCCGGTGGTCGGTGCGGCCCAGTCGACGGCGACCGCTCGCTGGCTTGGCGAGTGGGCCGACGGCATGATTACCGTCGGCAGCCCGGATACGGCGGCGGTTGCCGAGCGTATCGAGGCGTTTCGAGCGGTCGCTGCCGACAAGCCAGTGTCTCTCAAACCCGAGGTGGCCTACGATCCAGACGAGACACTCGCCCGCGAGCAGGCCGCCGACCAGTGGCTTTCGAACTGCCTGCCGGGGCCAATCACCCAGGAGTTGCGTCGGCCCGAACAGTACGGCGCGCTCGCCGAGCAGTTGGCTGTCGATGAGATTACAGACCATGTGCTGGTGTCGTCTGAGCCCGAACGATACGTTGAGTGGCTCAACGAACTCATAGCGTTGGACGTCCAGAAGCTCTTTGTCCACAACGTGACACCAAAACAGACCCAGTTCATCGAGACGTTCGGCGAGGCAGTGTTACCCAACGTCGCTTAACTGATTGCTGTACAAACAATTGTGTTCGCCAGACGATCCGGTGTGGATGAGTTATTCGACGTCGATCTGATACCCACTGGTTGAGTCAGGATCGAGCTTTGGAAGCTGTACGGTCAACACGCCGTTGTTGTACGTCGCGGTGGCGTCTTGGGCCTGCACTGCTTCGGGCAGTTGGATCTGTCGGCGAACCGACTCGCGGCGGCGTTCTTGGCGATGATATCGGGCAGAATCATCAGCCTCCTCAGTCTCGTAGTCGGCGTTGATCGTCATCGTCTCACGATCCACGCGGAGATCAATGTCGTCTTGGGTGTATCCCGGCAGATCAACCGACACGACCAACTCCTCGCCGTGGTCGGCGACATCCGCCGAGACGGACGGGAGCATGGATTCGGTCTCGAAGGTTCGGCTGAGCTCGCCGAACTGCCGGTTCATTCGTTCGATCAGTTCGTCGAGTTCGCGGAACGGATTTGGTCGTCCAGCCATACCAGCATATTGGCGTTTCAACGACATGAGTATTGTTGTTCTTGACCCAACAGGACTGGTAGACGACCGGTCAGTACAGGACGTGTTTCGTGTCGTACGACCCGAGGTTCCGAATCCAGCCGTCTTCGACAATGGTTTCGATCTCCGCTGTGGCCTCGGCCAAGCGACTCTCATAGAGACCTGCCTCGAGGTCGAAATGAAACAGATAATCCCCAAGCCGGTTGCCGCTGGGGCGGGATTCAACCCGCGAGAGGTTGATGTTGCGGTCTGCAAACGCCTCGAGCAGTTCTAACAACAGCCCCGGGTAGTTGACGTTCGGATAGACGACCAGCGTGGTTTTTCCACCTGCATCCGACCGTTCGTCTATCGGCGCAAGCAAGAAAAACCGGGTAGCGTTCGAATCTTGATCCTGAATGTCTTCGGCAAGCACCTCGAGTTCGGTTCCGTTGGTCGCATTGGATGGATGGCCAATCGCTGCCACGGTTGGGTCTTCACGGGCGCGTTCGACACCACGGGCAGTGCTGGCGACGGCCTCTTGGTCGGCGTCGGGATAAGTTGTCTCGAGATAGCTTCGACACTGTGCGAGCGCCTGGGAGTGGCTGGCGACCGTCTCGAACGTCTCAGACTGTGCAAGCAGCGCGTGTCTGATCGGCGTGATAATCTCGCTGACAACCGCAACCTCACGGTCGGCAAGCGCATCGAGCGTTTCGGTAACACTGCCTTCGATACTGTTTTCGATGGGGACGACGCCGCGTTCGAAGCTTCCGTCGGCGACGGCTTCGATAATGGCGGTCACCGACTCGCGGAACGAGACCTCCTCAGCGACAGCACTGGCGGCACGATGCGAATAGGTTCCAGCAGGACCCAGTGTTACGGCCTTCATTGAACCGAGGTTAGACCAGCCATCCCAAAAGGCCGTCGGCACCAACAAGACAGTCGAACCGTTGGCCAGCCGGCGGAAGTGTCTCTCGGTGTATCGCTTGCGGGAGTACCATACAGCTGAAGCCGATCACAACTGGAGTTGGCGTTCCAGTGCAGCACTCACCGCTAAGACAGTCTCGTCGGCGTAGCGTCGGCCCACGACCTGTAGGCCAACCGGTTGGCCCGACGGTGTCAGGCCGGCTGGTACCGACGCTGCCGGATGGCCGGTGACGTTGAACGGCCAGGTCAGCAGGTCTTCCCACTCGACAGCCCCCGAGTCAGCCTCGAGATCGAATCCACGGGTGGCCAACGTTGGAGTAAGGAGGATGTCGTAAGACTCGAAGACGGCTTGAACTCTGTCGTAGAGCCGCGTGCGGACGACCGCCGACCGTTCGAGATCACGCGCCGTCCAGTCGGCTCCGGCTTCGACCATCGCCAAGAGGCTGTGGCTTACCTTGTCTGGATGCGCCCTGAAATCGACGCCGGTCGTTTGGGCCATTGTCTCGACGGTTCCAGCTATCGCGGTACTGAAGGTGATCTCGAGGGCTTCGGCCAACTCGGCCATCGAACAACCGAGGGTAATCTCGATAGTCTCGAGGCTCCCACCGACGATCTCGAGTGCACCGAGGGCGTCCTCGATAACGGCCTGAACGGCAGGATCAACCTCAAAGACGTCCAAGTTGGGGCTGTAAGCGATGCGGTAGGAATCAATCGGTTGGCCGACTGCCGCCCGGAAGTCGATCTCAACGGGAACGCTTCCAGGGTCAGACGAATGTGGACCGGCCAGCACCTCGAGCATGAGCGCGCCGTCTGCGACCGTCCGGGCGAGCGGCCCACTGGCAGTGTGGTGTCGCTTTGCGCCAAACCCGTTTGGACGCGAGTCGTTCGGCACCAACCCGAAAGAGGGTTTCATCCCGAAAACGCCACAGCAGGCCGCTGGAATCCGAATCGACCCACCCGCATCACTGCCGGTTGCCAGTGCGGCGAGGCACCCACCAACGGCCGCCGCGCTGCCGCCCGACGACCCACCCGCATTCTGCGAGCGATCAACTGGCGAGGCTGTCGGCCCAATGAGTTTGTTCGTGGTGAGGCCCGCATGGCCCAACTCGGGCGTGTTAGTTTTCCCGAGAACGATTGCGCCGGCAGCCTCGAGGCGCTCGACGATCACAGCAGTCCGTTCGGCCTCGTAGTCAGCAAATAGCTTCGAGCCAAAGGTGTGCCGAACACCTTCTTTCATCGCTCGTAGATCTTTGAGCGCGATGGGAACACCGTGGAGTGAGCCAACCGACTCACTGCGGTCGAGTGTGCTGTCGGCCTCGCGGGCGGCCTCGCGTGCCAACTCGTCGGTGACCGTAATGTAGGCATTGAGATCGGTGTTTTGTCGGTCGATCCGGTGTAGATACGCCTCGACAGCGTCGGTTGCGGAGATGCGCCCGGTTCGAATCTCGGCGGCCAGCCACGTTGCTGGCTGTTCGCAGATGTCGGTCACATCAGCCTACTGGCTCGCCGAGAGCAAAAAGCCCGCCGCCGGCCGAAACGTATCTGACCGCCGGCCGCATAGATCATATGATGGCCGACCATGACGTCTCATCCAAGACCGTATCTGAGACAGAAAGTGACCGAACAACAATCCGGGCTGGCCGGAACTTCGAACAGTGCTATCGATTGGACGCACGCGAGGCTGGCGAGTTTCTGATTGCTCTCGGCGAACAACTCCGGGATGGCGACGAACTCACACTGTCAGACGACGAGTGGGAACTGCCTTTCGAGTTCGGCGAGCCACTCGAGTTGGACATCGACTTCGAGGGCATGGACGACCCAGAATTAGAGATTGAACTCGAAATTCCAGCCCGGAGTGACCAGACGGCCCCTCGAGTCGAATAACGCAGGCGGCTGTGGAAACGCTTATGCGCGCGCCTCGGCAAGCCGAGACTGGGATTACAATGACGGTTCGACTTACAGACTTTTACGCAGACTGGTGTGGCCCGTGCAAGACCCAAGATCCGATCATCGAAGACCTCGAGGCCGACTATGAGGACGTCGAGTTCGCCAAAGTCGACGTCGACGAACAACAAGATGTCGCCAACCAGTATCAGGTTCGCTCGTTGCCAACGCTGGTAATCGAAAACGACGACGGCATCGTCGACCGCTTTGTCGGCGTTACCCAGCGGGCTGATCTCGAGGCTGCCCTCGAGGAAGCCGGCGTCTAATCGCTGTTTTTCGCGACCGTCGCTGCAGCCTCTCGCAACGCTTAAACAGCGACGCCCACAACCAGCGGGCATGCCAAGCAACGAGAACGCCACCGAACGAACCCTCAACAAACAGATCTGCATGCGCTGTAATGCCCGTAACTCTCCGCGCGCCAACAGCTGCCGGAAATGCGGCTACTCGCGACTTCGTCCGAAAGCCAAAGAACGCCGCGCAGCCTAACGTCCGGATTTGTTCTGTTGTCTCTCGCGGTCTGTAGCAGCCGCGTTGTCGCTCCGAGCGATGTTCTGCGGCGGTCTTTCCGGCATGAGCCTGTGGTGGGCTTACTCAGGGTATTTGGGTTCGCGTCGCTCGGCACGCTCGAGGGCGCGCTCGATGACCGTTTGGACCGTCTCGCCGCCCGTCTCAGCATCGAACGGCTCGCCGTGACCCGGATACATCACAGTCACCGACTCGGGGAGTCGCCGGAGGATCGTCTCGAGACTCTCAATAAGACGTTCGCGGGACTGGCCCGGTCGATCTGTACGACCGAAACTGCCGTTTTCGAACGCCCCGTCGTTGTAGACGACTACATCGCCACTGAACAGCACAGAATCACTGATAAGCGAGACGTGGTCGTCGGCGTGGCCGGGCGTGTAGACGGCCTCAAAGGCGTCGTCGCCGATCTGAATCTCATCGCCGTCCGCAAGGCTGTGGGTTCGGTGGGGGTGGTCGGCGTAGGCGTACACCTCAGGCTCGAACGCCGAGAGAATGGCCTCGAGTTCGGCGACGTGGTCGCCGTGTTGGTGGGTGACAACGACCTGGTCGAGGTCGGTGACGTGGTCGGCAACGACGCGTGCGACACCCGGCATGGCTCCGGCGTCAATCAGTGTTGTTGTCTCGCCGGCGACGAGATACACATTACAGGTAAACACATCGGCGTCTTTCGTGACTGCGATTGGCTCCATACTGACCCGACGGCAGCGAGGATAAAAAAGACGGCTCTGTTGGAATCCATAGATGGTGATCGGTTTCTCTGGTCGGGCGAAATACAGAGTACCCATCGTGCAGATACCTCTACAGCCATTCTGAGATGTGAGAGTAATCGACTGTTGAATACACAATGTGAAGTTTGATGCCGTTACCCTCAAGTGTAAGTGTAAATAGACTGTACAAACTAAAAGTCAAAATAAGCCACCACTGGTTACAACCGAAGGCGAAAGTATGTGTTCAACCAGTTCGCTACCGATGTCGATGACCCACCGTTCGACACACGGAGACCGATGTGGTCAGTCACCGGACGAGTATAACCGACACCGGTGCTCGTTTCGAGACAGTTTCGGCAACGTTTCCGACGAGAAACCGATGTGACGCACGACTCCAATCTTTTCCGTGGGCCCCGATTACAATCGTGTCGTACCCTTCGGCTTGGTCGATAATCTCCCTGGCAGGGTGTCCAATACCGACAACTGTGTCGATCTCTCGGTTCCGCTCGGTTGCTCGTTCGCGGGCCCGGTAACACTGGTTCGGCGAGTTCGGCAGCGGCCTCTTCGAGATCATCCACAAGCGCGAGTGCTGTCGCTTCACCCATCATCCACGACGGAACACCGACGATGTGCAGGACAGTGACCTCAGCATCTGGAAAGGTGTCGAAGGCGTATTCGAGTGCCTGAGCGGCGTGTTCGGAGTCGTCGTCCATCGGAACAAGAATCCGTGAGACCATATCCAGCCCGATGGGTTCTAACCTCCTAACTCCTGCCGTTAGGCGACCCCTGGAACGAGGATGAAAAAGCCGTATGCCAGTGCCGTCGAGACCGTTGGGCCGATAATCCACATCGAGATGTATTTCATAATCGCTCGAGGGTTGAATAGATCGCCTGCCTCAAGGACTTCTTTCGGCTCCGGTTCGCCAATGGGCGCAGCAGGTTGACCTTCCATCTCTTCGGCAGTAATCGCACCAGGGACAATCTCTGTGTCTGTTGACTTTCCGGTCACAACCGCGCGAGTGGTAATCGGGCGGGTTGCTCGCCCCCAGCCAATACCAACAATTGTCATCACGGTTGCCATCACGAGACTGATCGGAATCCCGATCCACGAGAGTGCGGTTGTAATCGTTGAGGCAGTTACCATCACGAACAGGGCTGCAAGTAATGGAATGTCACTCAACTCACTTCCAACAGACTCCATCGTCCGGCGGGCGATCGTAAAGCCGCCAGCACCGATTGCAACGGTGGCGATGACGATTGCAATATTCGGTTCTAGACCGCCCTGACCAACCAGTGGCGCAGCAGCGTTCGGCACGTTGCTTGCCCCCGCGCTGAACGCCATATAGCAGCCAATAACGAGGACAACGACCGTACTACCAAGCTCCGACCACGTCGTGTTCGGACCAAGTGCCGGTGTTGGGATCGTCCCCTCGCGGTTGAGTGTCAGCAGTGGACCATCAGATGATTCGATCTGGACACGTGCGTTGACTGCGGGGTAGATGTACCGTCCAATAACACCACCAATCCAAAAGCCGATAACTGGTGTCACAACCCACCACGAGATTATCTCTGCGATTGCGGGATAGTTGAGCGTGTCTGTCGCCAAACCGAGTCCAGCAATTGCGCCAACAGTCGTCATCGACGTGGGGACAGGAACCGCGAAAACGTTGGCAATGAGAATCCCAATCCCGATAAAAAAGAGCACGGCGACACCTGCGGCGAGGGTGAGTTCGGTCGTAATGATTCCCTCACTCAGCGTGTCCATCACATTACGGCCGACGGTCCAGCCACCAAGAAAGACGAAAACCGTCATTAGTGCCGCCGCGCTTGATTTCGTGATGATACCAGCACCGACCGGCGGCCCCCAAGCAATTCCCGTAGAGGAACCGCCAATATTAAATCCAACAAAAATGGAGGCAATAATCCCGATTGCAAGTAGCGTTTCGATCATTAGAATATAATGCTGATACTGTATCAAAGTACCTGTGGTATGTAATACATACGTTATGCAGAATATTCTACGCGCTACGGCTAAACCACCGAGTCGCCAGAAGAAACGCAGACGTATATCGACCTGAAAGAAGGGTTGGTCCAAGACTCGCGCTGTGTATTCAGCACAGCGTTCCTCTCAGACCTGAAGGGTTACAACAGAGCCAAAAACACCGGGCTGTGAGTGGATTTTTCTGTGCGGCTCGCCTACTGTCGTTTGCATGGGCTTTGGAAGCTACGATGAGTCCGAACAGGCCAATCAGGACTTCGATACCGACTTCGAAGACGACAAGGGCCACGACACCGAGGAAAACGCACACTCGGGGTCGCTCGAGTTCGACATCGGTGCATCGAACGACGAGCTACTGGACAGACTCCAAGAAATAAAACAAGCAGACGACACAGCGGCCGAACCGTAGCTACGTGACCGGTGTATGCAACCGAAACCCGGCTCCCGCGCGCTTGGCATTGCAGCCTCAGACGGCCCAGACCGCAGCCAACTCGGCGGGGCCGTCGTCCGGGCGGATCGCGTTATTGACGACCTCGTGTTTAGCCAGTGTACCACCGGCGGCAGCGACGCGACTGCCGGTTGCTGTCGGCTCTGGGATCGGCTCGCCCGCGCCGACGTACAGTGGCTTATGCTCGCTGGAATCGCACCGGCATGGTTCAACATCATCGATCTGCCGGCGCTCGCCGACTACACCGACCGACCAGCCATCGCCGTTTCGTTCGAACAGAGCCGCGGGCTTGCCAAACCGCTCGAAGACCACTTCGAGGGCGAACCACTCGAGGCTCGTCTCGAGATCTATCGTCGGCTGCCCGACCGCCAGCCGGTCGAACTCGAGGGACAAACGGTGTACGTGCGTGCGGTTGGCATCTCCAAGGGCGAGGCTGCTGGTCTCCTCGAGGCGTTCACACCAGAGGGGCACCGTCGGCCCGAACCCCTCCGCGTTGCTCGCTGTGCTGCACGGGCGGGCCGCCAGCAGTATCTCGAGGCCGAAACCAACGAGAATTAAGCCACCGGCGGCCCCCTGTTTCGTATGGAACAGTCCGATGGCCTCTGTGTGAACAACTGTCGGCGATGTCCGGCGCTTGTTGAGTCTCGAAGCCGAATCGTCAACGGCATCGGCCCCGAAGACGCTGGGTTGCTGTTTGTCGGCGAGGGGCCTGGTCAAACCGAAGACCAACAGGGCGAACCCTTTGTTGGCCGGTCGGGAAGCGTACTAGATGAAGCGCTCGGCGAGGCTGGTCTGTTGCGCGAAGAGATCAGAATCACCAACTGTGTGCGCTGTCGGCCACCGGAGAACCGCGATCCGACGAGCGATGAACTCGCCAACTGTCGGGGCTATTTATACAGCGAGATCAGCGCGGTCGATCCCGACGTTGTAATCACACTCGGAAAGGTACCGAGCCAGCACCTGCTTGATCGATCGGTTGCAATCACTTCCGAGGCCGGCAGCATTGTCGAAACACGGTTTGGTGACCGACCACAGCGACTCTTGCTTTCGGTTCACCCCGCAGCCACGCTGTACGACCGAACTCAAAGAGAGACGTTTTTCGAGACGATTGCCAAGGCCGTAGATATCGCTGGAGTCGGCGGCGGGGCCAGGAGCGGAAACGGACAATCGAGGCTTGGGGAGTTCTAAAGCGAGGGCAGTCCGTAGGTATCACGGACGGTCTGGGCGAGCATGCCGTCTTTGCTGAAAACAATATAGATCAAGACGAACTCCTCGTCAACTGGATTCATCACGAAGACGGCCCGATCTTGTTCGTCCTCGCGTTCGGCTTCGAGACGTTGAATAAGGGGTTCGATGGGTGTTGTGCCGGTTCGAAACTCCTCGAAGAGATCTCGTGGGGGCGTCTGTTTGGCGAACGTATAGACGACACCGTTGGGTTCGTTTCCGGTGCTGTAGGTCGTCCGTGAGTTCATCGCATCGCCAGCGGTCTGGGCGTCGTACCACGTTTCTTGGGCGAGTTCAAACACCCCGCTGATGCCGTCGGCGTACTGAATCCAGGTTTCTTCTTCGACCGTGCAATCGACGAACCGGGCCTCACTTTCGTTCCACGCGAGACGCGCCGAGACAACGTAGCCAGGTTTCAGTTCGCAGACTGTCTCGGTCAGTTCGCCATCGGCGGGTGGTTCGACTGCCAGCGGCTGGAGGTCGGCCTCGTGGTCGCCCGCAGCGGCCTTGCTGGCTTCCTCGAGATCAACCAACAATATCGTCCCATCCGGGCGGCGGTCGAGCAGCCGAAACCGGCCGGTTGTCGTCGGTTCCATACCCAGAGTGTAGAACACAACTCGAATAAGCCCCGCGGCTTGCCTCGAGTGGGTTGCAGTGGATTCCGCAGGAATTAGCTGCCGGCTGGGACAGCCTTGGCGGCCGTCCGCATGGCCTCGATGAGGCTGTCTGGGCGGGCAATTCCTCGGCCGGCGATCTCGAAGCAGGTTCCCTGGATTGTTCCGGTTCGGATGATTGGCAGCCCGATGGTCATGTTGACGCCGCTGACTGCACCGGGGTTTTCGATCATCCCGTTGAGATAGATCGGAATGTGACCCTGGTCGTGATACATCGCCACCAGCCCGTCGTAGGCTCCGTAGGTGCCCCTGTTGAACAGCTCATCAGGTGCGTACGGCCCAAATGCGTCTATGCCTGCCTGGCGGGCGGCGCTAACGGCTGGTTGGATCGCTGTTTGTTCTTCGGTTCCGAGCCCATCTGCTCCGGCGTGAGGATTGAGCCCGGCGACCGCAATCGATGGATCGTTGATCCCGAGCGTTCGGAGCCCGTCTTCGGTGAGCCGAATCGTCTGCAGCACCGACTGTTTTGTTACCCGATCGACGGCCGTTTTGAGCGGTTCGTGAACCGTGACATGGCTCACGGCGAGTTGGCCTTGCAACAACAACATCGTGTACTCGTCGATATCGGTGCGGTCGGCCAGCAGATCCATCTGATAGGTGTGTTTGGAGCCGGCTCGAGCGAGTGATTCGCCGTCTACTGGGGCGGTGACGAGTGCGTCGATTCGTCCCTCGAGAGCCAGATCCGTGCCGGCCTCGAGATACTCAACTGCAGCCGCACCGTACTCGGTGCGAGGCTCACCACGGGCGAGTGTCTCGACGTTGTCGAAATCCAGTACATCCACCACGCCATCGACGAAGGCCGCCTCCTCGAGGGAGGCCGTTGGGTTCACCCCGAGATCGCTGTTGCAGTCGTCAACTGCGGCTTGCAGTACCTCGAAATCCCCGAGGACGACGAGGTTCGCCTTGCCAGCGAGCCGAGGGTAGCTTTTGATAATGAGTTCGCTGCCGATGCCTGCGGGGTCGCCCATCGTCACGCCAAGCAGTGGCGGTTGTGGTGCCATCAACTACCGCTTCGAGTCTATCTATAATAAAAGTCAATTATAGATATGGTTGCAGTGTAGCCAACATATCTATGCGGTGTCGAAGACAGCGTGCTTCTTAGCTAACGGGGAAAAACAGGTGGTCTGCGAACATCACAACCGGCTGTCACGGATGGTCAGTCGAGTTGAGCTCACCCATCTCGCGTTCGAGTTTTCCCACATTCAGAGCATTTCTCAAATACCAACGATCCTGTGGTTTCTACCCCGAAAATCTCATAGTCGTGTTTACAAATCGACTTTCGTATTGTCTTTATCATATTCTTTGCTGTCCCGCCGACGATTATAAAACTATGGATACCACAAATTTATATTCTTAGTAGTGTATCAACACGCACTCATCGACGAGTAGCGATGGGGTTTTGAGTTCGCCGATGCGAAGACGAATGACCCGACGAGGACAGTACTCCCAGCGACCGACACCGGCTCAGTTTGCTGTCTCGAGTTCGGCGGCGGTCTCCCGAAACAACCCATCAAGAATTTCAGGCAGCGTGGGGTGATAGGCTCGGTCCGGGAGCGTCCGGACATCGAGTTCCAACTCGACGATTACCTGCAACGTTTTGGCCATCGAATCCACATGCGCATGCAGTCCCTGATAGCCCAACACAGTCCCTGTCTCACGATCGACAGTCAGCCGTGCCAGTCCGTGGGCCACATCCTTTACCTTGAAGACGCCGTCGTCTGCAGCCCACCGGGTGGCAGTGATGACCTCGTAGCCGGCGTTTCGAGCACTCTCGGGGGTATGGCCAACGCGGGCGAACGGAAAGACGCCTGCAGCGGAGAAAATGACGTGGTGGTGGATGTTGTGGTACTCGGTTAACGGCTCGCCGGCGTGGTGAGCGGCGATGTTGTCGGCTGCGAGATACCCCTGTTGTTTTGCAACGTGCAGGATGGGTTCTTTCTCGTTAACATCGCCTACAACAAACACCCGCTCGTCGTCAGCCGACTGCATAGTGTCGGTAACCCATCCGTCCCGTCGTTCGAGTCCAGTGGTTTCGATCTCGAGGCCCTCGAGGGTAGGCTGCCGGCCGGTAAACAAAAACAGCGTTTCGGCATCAATGGCGCGTTCTTCGCCGTCCTGATCCACGTAGAGCCGAACGCCCTCGTCGATTGCCTCGAGTCGCTGTTCGTCGGTGTTTGTCAGAATTTCTATACCAAATGCCTCGCGGTACAACTCAAGCAACGAATCGCCGAACTCGGGGTCGGCCTCATCAATCGGGCGGTCGTCGTGTTCGATTACGGTGAGCTCAACGCCAGCTTCGGCGAGGTACGGAACCAACTCAAGGCCAATATACCCAAAGCCCATGACAGTTCCCGACTCGGGCAGATCGGTCGCAGCAAGCACGTCTTTGCTGGTCATATAAGAGACCTCGTCCATTCCAGGGAGGTCTGGAATGGTTGGCGACGAGCCGGTGGCGACGACGATGTACTCCGGTTCGTAGCGCTCGCCGTCGATCTCGACAGTGCGGTCATCGACAAACCGGGCAGTCTCGTGGATGAACTCGATGCCATCGCGCTCGCCCATCGCCTGGATTGCTTTCCGACGATGGGCAGCGAAGCTGTTGATGTGTTTGTTTTTTCGTTCGACGACGCGCTCGAGGTTGATCGTCGGCGGCTCGCCGTCAAGCCGGTCGTCGGCGCGCATCTGGAATCTGTGAGCGGCAGCCGACAGAACCTCTTTGGAAGGCATACAGCCGTTGAGAATACAGAGTCCACCGCCCGGCTCGCCGTCGTCAACAAGCGTCAGTTGCTCGATCGTCTCGCCGACGTGTTCGGCGAGTCCTTCGGCGACCGCCGAGCCGGCACTCCCGTAAGCACCGATAACCATAACATGCATGCACAGGCCAATGAGTTGGACACCTAAAGCAGTGTGTGCGGTCGGGGCGATGACTCACCGCGAGATGCCGCCAGCCGATTCCTCGAGGGCGGCTTCGACCTCCGAGCGTGTCGTCACCAGCACATCACCCTCAACGGTCCGCTTGAGCGAGGCCGTCGCCGACCCGTACTGAAGCGCACGGTCGATATCGCTGCCGGCGAGCAGTTCCGCAAGAACGCCGCCGACAAACGCATCGCCAGTGCCAATCGCATCGACAGTCTCGGATTCAATTACGCCCTGTTCGAGTATCTCGCCGTCAGTGTAGGCCAACGAGCCGGTCGCTCCGCGAGTGACCACGACCGTCTCGAGGTCGTAGCTTTCGGCCAACTGGGAGGCGACTGACTCGGCATCGTCGTCGTATCCGAGCACGGTTCGAGCATCTCGGATCGGCGCAAACAACAACTCTACGTCCTCGAGCAGCGACTCGTAGCATGCTCGAGCCTCGGCGGGCGACCAGAGTTTCGAGCGATAGTTGAGATCAAACGATCGCCGAACGCCGGCCTCACCGGCGGCAGCCAACAGAGCAGCGGTCGTCTCACGGGCCGTCGCCGAGAGTGCGGGTGTGATCCCAGTTGTATGGAACATCGAGGCGGACTCGAGGACGCCGAGATCCAGTTCAGCCGCCTCGAGAGTCGTCACCGATGAGCCGGCACGATCATACACAACAGTCGTCTCGCGTGGGTCGGCCCCCCGCTCGAGATAGTATGTACCGAGCCGTGCGTCTGGGCTGTCGTCCCAGACCACCGCCGGAGTGATGCCGTGGGCGTTCAGCGACCGGACGACACGTCGGCCCAGCGGATTCGCAGGGAGCTTTGAAAGCCACGTCGCCTCAGTGCCCAACGCGGTTGCAGCCGCCGCAACGTTGCTTTCGGCACCGCCGACTCGTGCATCCAAAGATCCGCCTGTCTCGAGGCGCTGGCCCCGCGGCGGCGACAGTCGGAGCATTGTCTCGCCGAACGTTACTAGCTCGCTCACAGTCGACCACCAGTCATACCGCAGTATCTGACCGATTGGGTCTTAATACCAGCCCTCTCGGAGACGCCAGCGAGTGGCTGTTTGGCTGCCCCGCTTTTGATGACCGCTCACTGTTGGTACCCAGCGGCTGTTTGGCTACCCCCGCTTTTGCCACCCAGCCACCGTCACCGGACGGGGGGTCGACGTTCGATTGCTCAGAGTTCGTCTTCGTCCAGTTGGATGTCGTCGTCTTCGCGGTCGAAGCCGCGAACCAACCCGAGGCTAACGGCAACAACTCGAGGCTCGTCGTCGTGATCAAGCCCGAGAATGTGGCCGAGTTCGTGTTTGGTGGTGGTTCGAACCGACCCATACGGCCGGTCGGCGGCGACGACGTAGGCGGTCGCTGGCCGCGAAATGCGGTTTCCGGGACGGATCAGGGGCGCACAGCCCAAGACGCGCTCGCTGTAGTTTTCGACGTCACTGCAGGATTCGGGTGTGTCAACGTAGGCGATAACGATATCTGGTGTGTCTTCGACAACGGAAAAATCAATGCTGAACTCCAGGTACTGACTGTGTTCGGCCGACGAAAACTCCAAGGCTTCTCGAGCGTTGGCCTCAACGTCGCGGTCCGTCTCGCCGCGGTTTTCGATACGGACGCAAGCGGTCGAACCAGCAAACGGGTGTTCGGTCGCCGTCGGGTGGTCGAGAGCCGTACAGCCGGCCAACGCGCACAGACAACCGGCTCCAGTGGCCGTACAGAAGTGACGTCGGCGCATCAAACTGGGTTTGGAATCCAGACAGAATACAGTTTGTGTCACTCTACCAGCGGGATGCCGGCCGGCCAAAGCGGCCACAAACATCTGTTTGTGTGTCGCTCGTGGCATGGGTAGTCCGTGACAGTGCGAACGGATTTGGCCCTGCTTCGCCAATGGCGTGTATGGAACTCGTGTCTGTGGCAGCACTCGATGAGTCGGGGCTTATTGGTGACAATGGCGAACTCCCGTGGCCCTCGATTCCGGCCGACAAACAGCAGTACCGCGAGTTGATCGCCGACGAGCCGGTGATTCTCGGTCGCGTAACCTTTGAATCAATGCTGGATGACCTGCCGGGCAGCCACCAGATCGTCTTGAGCCGCAGCGAGCAGTCGTTCGATGTCGCGACCGCTCACCATGCCAGCGGCGTCGACGACGCCGTCAGGATTGCCGAATCACTGGGTGCCGAACGGGCGTATGTGATCGGCGGCGGTGTTATCTACGAACTGTTTCAACCCCATCTCGACCGGATGGTGTTGAGCCGCGTTGTAGGCAGCCACGAGGGCGATACCTACTATCCCGAGTGGGACCGAGCAAACTGGACGGTCGTCGAGACAACCGACTTCGAGCGGTTTCGGCTCGAAAAGTGGGTTCGAACCGACAGCGACTAGCAGCCACTGTGCGACCCAGAAGCCGAAACAACAGCCCTCCACCTCATTTATTAGCTCTCCGAGTCGACAATCCAGCAGCCAAGCGTATCAGCGATAATGAATATCAAATATCGGTTTCTGCTGGTGTTCGTGGTCGTCACAGTCATCACTGCGGGCGTGCTCGTCGCAGCGTTCAGCAGCTATCAGACCGATATTCGAACTGACGCCGTCGAAACAACCGAACGCGACGCACAGACTGCCGCAGCCATTCTCGACAACCGCCTCGAGCAACAACAACAAACCCTCGCTGTTGCGGCAGCAAACCCAACACTACATGCCAACGACGAGCGTGCCCAACAGGCCGCACTCGAGTCGTTCGTCGACGAATCAGCGTTTACTGGTGTCTCGGTGGTCGACAGCGACGGTGAGATGCAAGCGATTTCGGGCGTCGAACGCGAGTCTCGAGAGACTGTTGTTGGTGAGTCGTATACCGACCGCTCGTACGTCCAGCGTGCGCTGAGCGGAGAGACATACATCAGCGACCCGTTTGAGGCAGATACCGGCAACAAGATCGTCGTCATAAGCACGCCACTGTACGAAGACGACGAGATCGTCGGGACGGTTAATGGGGCCCTCGAGTTGGACGAAACGACACTGTTTGTGCCGTTTGCTGACAGCAGCGATGAGACGGCCATTAGTGTCATAGGCGGCGAGACGACACTGTATTCGACAAGCGATCGCTTCGAGGAGTCGCTGACACATACAGCCACGCTGTCGGCGACAGACTGGACAGTAACAGCCCACTACGATACCGCAGCAATCAACAGTGAGATACGCCGCCTGACCGCGATTCAGTTGGTGCTTTCGGTTATACTAATCGGAGCCGTCTCCGGATTCGGCATTTGGATCTATCAGACAGAAATTCGCCAGACAGAACGTCTACACCGACGGATCGACAACATCGAAGCCCGGACGTACGACGACGAGATCACCTTCGGCGGCACCACCGAGTGGAAAGCCATCGGAACCGCCCTCGAGCGACTGTCGACAACCCTGGCACGCCGCGAGCAGATGTTATTGGTTCTCAACCGATTTTTGCGGCACAACCTCCGCAACGACCTCAACGTCGCGGCCGGACATGCAGCCGATATCAAACGTGACGCCGAAAGTCCCGAACTCAAACAGCGGGCCGAAACCGTCGAGCGGGTCGTCTCACGAACGCTCTCGACGGCCGACCGTGTTCGGCTTACCGAACAACTCATCGATCCGACCGCGCTTGTGGGTGAATCGACCGAACTCATGGCGCTGCTGAGAGACCAAATCGAACAGGCAACTCGAGGCTCACCTACACTGTCAGTGTCGCTGGAAGGCCCCGAGTCGGTCGAAGTTCGAGGCGGCCAGACGCTCGGGTTTGCGATCGAAGAGCTGTTGTCGAACGTCGCGGCCCACAGCGGGCCCAGGCCGCTTGCACGAATCTCGGTCTCAACAACACCCGACAGCACGATCCTCGAGATTGCCGACAACGGCCCAGGCATGCATCCCGAAGAGGCTGCGATCATCACCGGGCACAAAGAGATCACACCGCTGTCCCACAGCAGTGGTCTTGGGCTGTGGCTCGTTAACTGGATTGTGCGCCGTCACGACGGCCAACTCAGTATTCCCGAAACCGACAGCGGAACGACGGTCGTCGTGAGGCTTCCTCGAGCAGACAGAAAAGACGACTGAAACCCAGTAAGCTACCACGCCCTGAAGGGCGTGGCATTCAGCGTGGACTCCCGTTCTAACCGCTAAGGGCGGTAGGCGAATACTCGCCATTCACGTTCAAC
>SL_4KL_010_BRINEDRAFT_10000276_pt1 | contig 25612 bp, 25 predicted proteins | sample SodLak_010_BRINE_2_FD_10664 | JGI IMG/M metagenome (IMG submission 10664) | reverse complement strand
GTATCCAGATTATCGGCTTCGCCATCCGCGAGTGGGACTTCCTCGCTCCAACGACAGAGCCTGTTGAGGCCAGCAGCTAACGGATGTCGGTCCCACATCCAGGTGGTGATCCGAACGCGAACCTCTACGCCCAGCTAAAACGAGACGTCCTTGACCGCGTGCCACAGATCACGGCCGTTGAGTACGTTCCAGACGATATCGAGGCAAAACAGCTGCGATCGATTTTCGATCCCGATCGTCTGGATCCCCCAACGGGCCCTGCTTCGCCGGAACTGACCGTCAAGTGGTATCAACAGGATCCACACGACTGGTTCCGTATCAACTACACAGATCCGAACACGGGCTTTCACGCTGGGTGGCATCAGGACGAAGACCATTCCGATCTGGGACGGACGCACTTCCAGTACTCAGCCGCCAATACGGAGGATCACTGGGGGATTACATTCGAGCATGAGACTCCCTCCCTGATTCTCTGGGAAATTGTCGAAGAGCTCCTCGAGGACGTCCGCCCGACGTACCAGTACGCGAACGAGGAGACGCATTTAGCTGAGTGACTGCTTTCTCGATTATGGAGGAATGCAACTCGTGTGGTTGCGGAGCGTTTCCTCGGGAGCCACCATCGTCGAACCACACTTCAGACAGTAATCTTCGATCGCATCCAGATGTTCAGCTGAAAGGCGAACAGTGATACGTTCGTCATAGAGGCGATCGCTCCCTCAGATCCGCGAGATCGGACGCATATGTAGCGATCGATCGGAGTACCTTGGGCGATTGCTTTTGTAAGCCTTCTCGAAGGTATTTTGATGCGCCACTAGATGGATCGGGAAGTTGGCTTACATACTAGCCAACAGCGACTAGTTACAACATATTTTTGTGGTTAGTTTTACGTCTTTCTTACAGTGCGACATCAATAGTTAAGACAGTTAAGACAAACTAACTGGTATATATGTCTACAACAGATAGTCCAGATAAACCACTTAAAATCGCAGTCTCAAATCAGAAAGGAGGCGTTGGGAAAACAACGGTCGCGATTAATGTCGCCGGAGCGTTGGCAGATCGTGGTAACGACGTCTTGTTTGTTGATCTTGATCCACAAGGAAACGCAACAGAGAATCTTGGTATGATGGAGCGGTATGACGATACCGAGCCAAATCTATTCAGTTGTCTCACAGATGCAGCCGAGCGCGATCGTGTTACAGAGATCATTTACGAGCACGACGAACTTGATCTCATCCCGTCGAATATCGACATGACCGCTGCCGAACCAGAATTAACCTTGAGCCGGCGTAGTGGCGAGCAACTCACATTGTTGTTGGAGACGATCGATCACAGCTATGACGTTGTGATCGTAGATTGTCCACCATTCCTTGGTAACCTCATGGACAATGCATTATTCGCAACCCAACATGTACTCATTCCCGCACTTGCCGAGTCCACGTCGAAGCGTGCGTTCGAACTACTCTTCGATCACATCGGGGCGTTAGAGTTAGACTACGAGATTGAGATCGATGACATCGGTGTTGTGATTAACCGTATCGATGTCCGCAAAAAACAAGCCACAGACATGATTGACTGGATCGAGAATGCGTTTGATGATCGACCAACATGGAACGTACGTGAACGAGCAGCAATACAGAAAGCATTAGAGTCTGGCTACTCGCTGTCGCAATTCGACCCAGAGTGTGATATGGTCGCAGTATTTGATGAGATTGCTGCAGAGATTGAACGTGTCGCTGAGAGACAATTTGAAGACACGGAGGTGACAGCATGAGTGACGAGCGAGCGAGCCGACTTCGCGATCGGCGAAGACGCACGAAGGAAAAACTCGACACACCAGATAACCCTGATAATCCAGATAAAATAGATAAACCAGATAATACGTCTAAACCATCTAAATCAGATACGCCAACAGATAGTACTGAGACAAAGTCGGGGGAACCGTCGAACTCATCTACGTCTGTGAAAGCCGATCGGCCAGCACAGATGATGTATCTTCCAGAAGAGATGAAACGAGAGATGGACAGACAGTTTGGAATACTTGAGACAGAGTACGAGTACGAGTTCGGTGATGATTTCGAAAAGAACAGACACTACTTCCCACTTTTAGTCCAAGCTGGTTTAGACAGTTTAGACGAACTAGATGTTCAAGACATCAAAGACAGAGTAGATAAGATAGACAGATAGACCACATTAATGACTGGTCACAGGCCGATCGAATCCAATTTGGTGGACCAATGATCGGACTGCACCTTCAACAATCAATTGTTTACAGAACATCGGGGAGAAAGCCCACGACTTCAGTCGTGCGGAAGATGTCAAACGTGTTCATACCTGAAATTTCAACAGTGCTTCGCTGGTCAAAACTCCGAATTTTTGAATAAATAATTTCGTCTTAACAGATTAAAGTGGCTCCCATGTACGTGGAGAGTTATTTAGTCGCTGACAGCCGCTGTCAGTTACCATCACCAAGTCTTCAACGCGTACACCAAACTCACCTTCGAAATAGACACCAGGTTCGATACTGAATACCATCCCTTGTTCTAATTGTCGGTCGTTGCCTGAAACAATATACGGTGGTTCATGAACGTCCAACCCTACGCCATGACCGGTTCGGTGTGTGAAATACTTTTCAAATCCGTAATCAGCAACGACATCCCGCACGACTCGATCAATTTCCTGTGCCTCAATACCCGGTTCAACAGCCTCAACACCGGATGAGAGAGCGTCAACAACACATCGATGGGCCTCTTCAAACTTCTGTGGTGGGTCGCCTGCAAAAATAATGGTCCTTGTCTGATCACCGGGATAGCCATCAACGACACCGCCAAAATCAAGCACAACTGGTTCGCTGGGATTAATTACGCGGTCACTCGTCCGATGGTGCGGATGTGCACCGTTCGGACCACTTCCGACGATTGTATCGAATGCTACGTGTGATGCCCCTCGTTTAATGAGAAAATCTTCGATCTCATGACCGAGATCGCGCTCTGTCATCCCAATCACCCGTTTTCCCATGGACCGAACTTTCGAACTCACAGCATCAGTGAGGTTCGCCGCTCGACCAAGTGCATCGAGTTCAGTTGCATCTTTTGTAATTCGGATCGTATCTAAGACTGTACTTGCAGGTGTAAGTTCGACATCATCGAGAAACTTCTGTAAGATGAGTAGGTGCCGTACATGCATTGTATCATCAATCAATACGTGGTTAATTTCAGAAAATTGTGACAATGCTAAAATTTGCTCAATTGCAGGGTCTGGTCCTGTTTTGTCATCCCACGTGACAATAGAGTTGATCCACGAGCTGTTGCCAATGTGGTGTTGATACATTTCGGGAGCTAAAAATACCGGATCACCCTCACTCGGAACAAAGCAGAGTAAGCATCGTTCAGAAGGTTCGTCAGTAAACTCAGTCAAATAAAGTAGATTTGTACTCGTTGTGAGTATAAGCGCATCAACATCTTGTTGACGCATTTCATATTGGCATGAACGAGTACGCTCTTCCATTACAGTTTCCATACATAAAGAGTGAGACGAGTATGTATATAATAATTTGGCACAGTGTCAGAGATACCTCAGTTCACGAGAACTCGATATTGATTTCGATAACGTTTGCAGCTTGTGTTAAATATTCTGGGACAATTTCTTCGATTCGCTGTTCAGTCATTCGAGTTGTCGGCCCAGAAACGCTAATTGCACCAAGTACTCGTTCATCACTGAGTATCGGGACAGCAACACACCGAAGCCCTTTGACACGCTCTTGATGACACTGGGCAACACCTTCCTCTCTAACAGAATACAGCTCAGTATAGAGCGATTCTGGATCTGTGATTGTATATCTAGTCTGTTCGGGGAGTCCGTGTTGATCGACGATCTCATCAACTCTCTCACGTGGAAGGTGAGCAAGAATTGCTTTCCCTAATGCGGTGCAGTGGAGGTATCTACGCTTACCAGTTTGTGTATCGAGCGTTACCGCATTTTCCCCCTGTGCCCGATACAAATATACACCTTTTCCATGCTCTTCAACCATCATATTTGCTAGCTCACCGGTCTGCTCAGCTAATTTATCCACTTCAGGGCGCCCAATATCGTATATCTTGTGTTGTTTCCGGGCATACTCACCCATTTCAAAAAACCCAAGTCCTACATAATACGTTCGGCCATCCTGAATAACATAGCCATGGTTTTTGAGGGTATTTAGATGACTGTGGACAGTGCTTTTTGACAATCCGGTATACTCTGCGAGTTCAGTAATTCCGGCACCATCCAACGATCGTAGCCCCTCAAACAGCTTTATCGTATTTTTTGTTGCTTGTATGTCGTTCACCGGTTTGCTTGTCGTCATTAGTCGTTATAACGTCTCAACCTAATTAAAATTGTTCCGCTCTAGCGAACAGAGCCACGAAATAAGTGTAGTTCTGGTTGGTTGTGATTTATATACGGCTTCGGTGAATTATCTAATATGCGGGTTGTTGTCATAGGTGGCGGAATCATCGGTCTCGCGAGTGCATACTATCTAAAAAAACAGGGTGTCGATACAGTACTTTGTGAGCAGTCTACACTGGGATCTGGAAGTACTGATCGGGCAAATGGAGGTATACGAACACAGTTTTCATCACCAGTTAGTGTTGCACTCTCACAACAGAGTATTCAAACGTGGAAAACATTCACAGATGAGTTCGATACTGATATCCATTATCGTCGGCCCGGCTACTTATTTTTAGCACGAAAAAAAGAGACTGCAGCACAGTTAGAAGAGAATGTACGTCAACAGAACCAGCTTGGAGTTAATTCAGCAGTTGTTCACCAAGACAAAATTCAAGAGATCTGTCCTGGAATAGATAGCAATCTGTATACCGCCGGCACTTACTATGAGAACGATGGCTTTGCAGATCCGCATTTGGCACTACAAGGATACTCTATTGCAGCAAATGAGATTGGTGTAGATATCCAAACAAAAACGCCAGTTACAAAGATTCTACAGGAAGATGGCGCTGTGACAGGAGTACGAACAACAGACACGACCATTGAGTGTGACTATGTTGTAAACGCCAGCGGTGCATGGGCTAAAAAAATTGCAGCAATGGTTGGTGTAACGCTCGAGATTACACCAAAGCGGCGACAGCTGATGATCGTACAACCGGAACAAAAAGTTGAGGATACGACACCATTTACCATTGACCTCGACAAAAGCGTCCATTTCCGTCCGGAGCGGAACGGGAATGCAGTCGTTGGTGGCCACCTGTCAGAAACAGACCGGGAGGTAGAGCCAAGCCGTTTAAAGAGCAAGATGGACTTCGACTGGGCAATCGAGACATTAGAGGCAGTGTCAGAATGCACATCGTATTTCGGGCTAGACTCACAGATCCAAAACGGGTGGGCCGGGTTATATGCAGTAACACCGGACCACCATCCAATAATTGAAGAAATAACTCCAGGCTTCATTACGGTGGCCGGGTTTTCAGGCCATGGGTTTATGCAAGCGCCCGCAACGGGGCAGGTTGTCGCAGATCTCGTTGTCCATGGATCCGCAAAAACCGTTGACGTCTCAATGCTAACTGCTGATCGGTTCCTTGAGGGTAGCACACTGACTGAAGGAACAGTTATAGACTGAGAGGTATACACAAAACACAGCCCAATACAGTAAACTCTCGACAATGTGTCACCCGCGTAATAGTTGGGTGTAGCCAAACGGGTGCAGCTGGGACACTATTATTTGAAATGAAGTACCACGCGCCACCACAGGAGGGGGAACTCGCGATTTTTTTTGTTTAGACGAATACGAGTTAGTAAGAGATGATATTGCTCTCAATATCTCTTGGATAGTATGTGAGCTCCTCTACGCCATCGTCGGTGACGACTACTGTATCAGAGTGACGATACCCCGCAACACCAGGTATATAGAGTCCTGGTTCGATTGTATACACGTGACCGACTTCCAAGATTTCATTACTACCTCGGTCTAAGAAACCCCTTTCATGACCCTCCATCCCCATATTGTGTCCAGTATGATGTTGGACATACTCGAGTAATTTGTGCTCGTTGCAGTAGTCGTGTACCGCTTGATCGATCGCAGCCGCCTCTTGTCCGGGTTTAATCATACTAATTGCAAGCTCTTGCATCTCTAGCATATGTGCAAAGTAATGTCGATCATCATCTGTTGCATCACCGACGAACATCGTTCGTTCCAATTCTGTAAGGTATCCTGCAACATTCGAAATTGCACCAGTAATGAGTGCATCACCGTGTTCTAACCGGCGGTTTTCAGTCAGACCGTGTGGGAGTGCAGTATTCGGGCCTGAAAGGAAGCTACAGTATGCGGGAAATCCACCTCGAAGGTGTGATTCATATGTTGTTCCGAGTGTATCCAGCATGGTCATCGACGCGTCTAAGCTTGCTCGTTTTGCAACCCAAAGCTCATGTTTCCCGGGTTCAGCATACTCATCCAGTTTTTTATGTGCAAGATTACCCCATTTTGCAGACTCTCGCATAAGATCAATTTCGGTTGCTGATTTTACCTTCCTGAACTCCAGAATCCAATCGACAACTTCAACGGTAACATCAGTGTACGACTCCATCTTTGGACCACTATACCCCCAGAATCCGGGGGCTTTTGGCGAGTCTGCAGCAATCGTATCTACATCGAGATCTGCAAGCATCGTTGCGATCGTCTCTTCAGGAGTAGCAGATGGGTGATGGTAATAACCCTCGCTTGTTCCACCGGGATAATCATAGTAGTGATAGATCTGATCAATCATTGAAAAAGACTCATCCTCTGCGCGCTCCAGTTCTAACCGTGGGACAGTAATTGCAATTTCAGAGTCAGTAACCGCAAGACAGACTGGACGTTCGGTCTGTAAATGGTAGAATCCACTTACCCATTCGATGTCAGTTGAGGTGTATAAACAAAGTACATCGTTATCTGTCTCAGCAAGTTTATCGCGAACAAGTGAGATACGTTTTTCAAACTCTGCAGACGGAACTGTAGTTATAGGCATCAACTAAGTGTTATTGTCAGTATATATTAAATTTTAGTAGTAGGAGAGATACACAGTACGTAAACGACAACGAGTCACCCGACCCGTTGAGCCCTCGCTGTTTTCTTTATAAACACCAAGCAGTACTGTATGGGATTATTTTAAATAACCTTGCCCCAATCAGTGCGTATGCGTATGCTTCGCACTCCCAGAGAGGAGTATAGACAACGCCAATTAAAATTGTACACGGCAGCGGCAAACGATGGATATGATGGTGTGATACTGTTTGGAACCATTGCAGTTGAATATATTACAGGTATGTACCATCTTCCAACAGAACGACCTGTCGCAGTTGGGATTACACAAGATGAAGTACACGCGGTTGTACCCGAACTTGAGCGCGCACATGCAGAAAATGAAGCATTTGCGATCGATGAAGTTCACTGTTATTTTGATTATCCACAAGGAAAACCAATGTCGGTTATCGCTTCCATGTGCAGTGCACTTGGCATCGATGATGGATTAATTGTTGCAGACAGTGATGGAAGCCCTGAGAGAAATGGATATGTTGGGCCATCGCTCTCGTCACTCATCCCTGGAGAAGTCACGGTTCACGATTATGTAACAACAATGCGTGAACAAAAAAGCAGCACTGAGATTGAGCTCGTCGCAGAGGCAAGCCAGTGGGCAAACGTTGCACATCAAATCTTACAGGATAAGATCGAAGTTGGACGTCGACCTGTTATCATTTCTCAAGAAGTCAAAGCCGAGGCTACGAAGGCTCTACTCGATACATTAGGCGATAAATACGAGATGACAACCCCTCGGTCACCAGTTACATGTAAATTCACGACTGGAGATGTGACGTTTGAGCCACATAGTGTTGATCAAACAACACCGATAGAGAGGGGAGACAACATCGTCTCAATTGTTAAAGCAAATATCGGGGGGTACCAGACAGAGCTAGAGCGTACTATGTTTGTTGGGGGGCCTAATAGTAAGCAAAGACATTTTTTTAAAATCATGTCCGAATCGCAATCGCTTGCGATCGAAGCACTCGAGCCTGGTGTAGAGTACGCTGAAGTCGAACGGGTTGTTGTTGATTTTTACGAAGAGATGGGTGTTATGGAGTTTGCACAGCACCATATCGGACATAATATCGGATTAGACTTCCACGAACGGCCGTTCTTGGACGTCGGATATGAAGGAACACTCTCGGAGGGTGAATTATACACGGTTGAGCCTGGTTTATTCGTCCCCGATGTTGGTGGATTTAGACATTCAGACACGGTAGTAGTTACTGAGGATGGTGCAAAAGAGCTCACATACTACCCAAAAGATATTGAAAGCCTCACGATTGACATATAATCACCTCAGATTCGGAGATAGATATTAATAGTTCTCTACTAAGATAGCAACCATGACGTTCTCCATCGTAGGGATTGACCAAGCGGAGTACAAAGTTGGTATCGCAATTACATCCGTATTTCCAGCAGTTGGTGCTGTCTGCCCATACGTTGATAATGGAGTCGCTGTATCATCACAATCTTGGGACTCGGGTCGTACATATGGAGACCCAATACTGCATATGGTAGCCGACGATATCTCGTTGGGAACTGCATGTGACACAGTACTTAAAGAACGTGCTGGTGCATCGGGAACACAACTCCATGGAATGACGATCGATGGAGATGCTTTTGCGTACACCGGAGAGCGGAGCGTCGAATGGGCAGGACACGTTATTGGAGATGATCACTCGGTCGCTGGAAATATGCTCACTGGGAAAGAAACAATCGACTCAGCCAGTAACGCGTTCACGAACACCGATGGAACGCTTGAGGAGAAGTTACTAGCTGCACTTGAGTCGGGTGAAGATGCAGGAGGTGATAAACGTGGTGACAATCTGAGCGCTGCGCTGTTAATAAAAGGACCAAAATCCCGTCTCTATCATAATTTGCGTGTCGACGAACCCGGACAACCAATTAGAGGACTAAAAAAAGCGTACGAAACTGCGAAAGAAACGGATGCAAATCTTGGTTCCTCTGCAAATGAGATGTGGGGAGAAAACCCACCAGATTCGATTAACAATTACGAAATTAAGCACTGACCCTAATAATATCACTCTGCAACAAGCATAGACGCTGTCCACAGAGGTGTTACTACCAATAACGTCTTGTATCGAGTCTGTGAGTAGTTATATGATGGTATATCCACCACGCCCTAGTAGAGAGTACGGCTTCTTGGACGCAGAACTAAAAGCAAAGGATGCGGATGCTTATGTCCATATTGGGGATTGTTATGACGAACAACTCCGATATCTCACACTGTTTGCAGGCCCAGATCGTGACTGCGCATTTGTCTATGCTGACAACACTGCAACCCTCTGTGCGCCCGATCGGTTTGGGGAGCAAGCGGAACGGGAGTTTCCAGGAGATAAGGTTGATATGACCAATGCAGCCGAACGGCCACCAGCAGAAGAGCGTGCACAGACAGTATTAGACAACCATGGGTCGGTTGACCGAATCCTTCTTCCCGAGGTCTCAAAGTTTACTACTGTTGAGATGTTCCGTGAGTTTGGCTATGAGGTCAAGCTCACAGAGGTCGTTCATGAAGGTCGAATTACGAAAGGTGAAGACGAACATGTTGTCCAGAGACATGTTGAACTCATCGCACAACGGGGGATGGCCCGTGCAGAAACAGTGCTTGCATCCGCAGATATAGACGGAAAGACACTCATTTGGAACGATGAAACCCTTACAACAGAGACGCTTCGACGAGAGATTAATGCGGAGTTAGCAAAACATGGTATCACAGATTATGGAAATACGGTTGTTGGTGCAGGCGAATCGTGTGCAGACCTCCACTTCAACGGCACAGACACAATCAACCCACACGAAACAGTATTAATCGACATCGGACCTCGAGGCCCATACGGATACTACGGCGATATTAGTCGGACGTTTGTTCCGGGCTCTGTAGGCGACTGGGAGCGAGAGACTTATGATATCGTTAACCAGGCATTCGAAGCAGGGATCAAGGCGATTGAAGACGGCGCTGGAGTACCTGCAAGCGCAATTCAAGACAATATTGAGGACGTATTAAATGAACATGGATATAAGCTCGGGGACGTCGACGTGGGAATGTATCACGGTTCCGGTCACGGAATTGGTGTTTGTATTCATGAACGGCCGTTTCTTTCCACTGATGAAGTTATCCAACCAAACACGATACTTACGATTGAGCCAGGGATCTACGATGCGGAGAACGGGGGCGTTCGGTTAGAAGATGTTATATTGGTAACAGAGGGCGGATACGAGAATTTTGTATCATATCCAAAACAGATACGACCGGAAGAGCGATCGATATAGGCAATACGCCTCTATAATTCTATTATTGATAAAAAACGAAGATACTGGGTTAGTCGTAGGAGACTCGAGGGTCAATATACGAGTACGCAATATCTACAGCAAGGTTAGAGAATAGAACAATCACAGAGTACACTAAGACTGTTCCTTGAACGACCGGATAATCACGCTGTTGGACTGCACTAACTAACAGTCGTCCCATACCTGGCCAAGAGAATACCTCCTCAATAATTACGGTCCCCGAAAAAATAAGGGGAATTTGAAGGCCGATGAGTGTAACAACGGGTATCATCGCATTCTTTACACTATGTGTCATGATTACCTTACGTGATCCAATTCCTTTCCCACGGGCGGTTCGAATGTACTCTTTGTTGAGCACTTCGAGCATAGACGATCGCATTAAACGAGTTAAAAGTCCAGCCCTGCGTGTTCCAGTTGCGATTGCAGGGAGCAAGACAAACGACCACCATGTGAGTGATAACAATACACCATCTCGCCCCGATACCGGGAATATTCCCCAATAGACCGCAAAAAGGTAGATCAGCATCAGACCAAGCCAGAATGAAGGCATCGAGAGCCAAAATATTGCAAACAACATCGACGTGTTGTCAAGCCATGAATATTGATTGACAGCACTTACAACACCGAGAGGCAGTGCAAGCAACAGGGTAATAACCATCGCAACGGCTGCAAGTTCAAGCGTTGCTGGCAGTCTTTCAATAATTAATGCCGATACGTCACGTCCAGATTGAACGGACGTTCCGAGATCACCCTGAGCGGCATTTACCAACCACTCAATGTATCGGATATGGGGTGGTTGATCTAGTCCCATTTGACGTTCAAGTGCAAGGACAGCCTCCGGGTTTGCACCCTGTCCAAGTGCAATTCGAGCAGGGTTACCAGGAGCAATGTAAACCAACGATGAGATAACAATTGTAACCCCTAATAGCACAGGGATCATTATCAAAAGTCGTCGGATAATGTACTGAATCATATAATGTTGGGTTTGGGTGCCTATTTATAAATCAACCTGAAGCCGGTGGTGCAAGTGTTGTTCTGGCCACCAATCATGTTCGAACCAATCACCGAGATTGACTTCGTTTTTATACCCGTAGTGTTTCGTGTAACCCATAATCGGGACAACAGGAACTTCTTCGAGAATAAGCCGCTGCGCATCGTACATCGCTTGTTGTCTATCACTCTCTTCGGGAGATGACCGAGCAGTTTGTAGATAACCAGCAAACTCGCTGTTATCCCAAATAGAGTAGTTTGTTCCACCTTCTGTTGCGAGGTTGTCAGGGCTAAGCGTCGGTTCCAAGAGATCAAGTGCAAACTTTGAACGGCTCCAAGCCATCGTTGTGACGTTATGTTCGCTCGCTTCAAGCGTGTCGTACAGCGTACCTGCTTCAAGAACTTCGAGATTTACATCGAAACCAACACTTGAGAGCATCGCCTGCGTCACTTCACCCACACGGGCATACTGTGTGATGGAGAATGCAGTAAAGTAGATTGACAGATCCTCACCGTCTTGGGTCCGAACTTCACCTTCTGAAGAATTTGTCCAACCAGCCTCTTCAAGCAGTTCTCGGGCGCGGTCCGGATCGTATGGGTGAGCGTGTTCTTCAACTTCAGACTCATCAAGAGCGTTCACTGAAAGCGGTGGAACAAAATTGAGAATTGGATATGCCTCACCGTCCATTGCAGCATCGACCACTGCTTGACGGTTGATTGCGTGCGAGATCGCCCGGCGGACATTAACGTCATCTGTTGGTGGACGAGTCACATTCAATGCAAGATAGTCTGCATGTGGGAAGTCCAACCGTTCAAGCGATGTATTTTCGTGATCTGCAATTGCGTCTGCATCATTTGTTGGCACGTATGTCGTGCCGTCTACGTTACCAACAGTGAGCTCGTTAGTTAGTGTTGAAGATTCGGGGATGTACCTGAAGTGAATTTCATCCAAATGTGATGGGCCTGTGTTCTCAAGGAAATCTGGGCCCCACGTATAGTCTTCATTTTTCGTGAACACGATACGCTCATCACGGTCCCAGCGTTCAAATTTGAACGGCCCAGTACCAACTGCAATATCTTGACCATACCCATCGCCTGCTTCTTCGACAGCATCCATGGAGAGGATTGCAGCGTATGGTGAGGTGAGGTTACGCGTGAGAAGTGGGAATGGATCGTTATATTCCATTCTGACGTGATACTCATCAACTGCTTCGATATTTTCTACTGGTCCAAGAAGATACGCTTCTGGAGAGATATCCAACATTCGTTCATACGTTCCAACAACAGATTCCGCGACGAGAGGGTTTCCATCATGGAATGTTACATCTTCACGGAGGTAGAAATCGTACTGTGTTGCATCTTCATCACGATCAAAATCGTCGACGAGGTGCGGATGTGGTTCAAGTTCAAGATTCACGGTGAACAGAGTATCGTGAAGAGACGAATGAGCAATACTGTTTGGCACACGAGGCTCACCGTGAATGTCTAATGTAGAGGTGTTGGCACCCATACCTTCGATGAATACCTTTCCGTCTTCATCTCTTCCGTTGCCATTACCACCGTTACCGCCGTTACCATTATCACCGTTGCCATCGCCTCCGAGACAACCTGCGAGAAGGGCAACAGTACCCATTCCTCCCATTTGGAGCATGTTTCGGCGATTCATCCAATCATTTGTGTTAGACTTGCCGTTTTTGTTTACCATACATCGAGTATGTGAACCGATAACATAAGAAGCTTTGCCTAATCACGGTCTGTATACCGAGAATCGCTATGACCATTGTATTTATATTATGAGACTGTAAATTGTTATCATATGCCCACCCCCAATGTAAATAGGGACCCTCAAAGTGCAGGGGACACAGTGAGCGACTCTCTGACAGATGTCACAGAAGGTGATTCTACAACAGATAAGATAGTATCTGTCTTGGTAGATCTGTCACAAAACAAGCTTGCAGTTATTGGGCTTTTGTACGTTTTCGTTCTCTGTGTTGTAGCGATTCTAGCACCAATCGTGGCACCATACGATCCATCTGCACAGAACTATGAGGTACTAAATCATCCTCCAAGTTTCGCACACCCATTCGGAACCGATAATTTCGGGCGTGACCTCTTCTCGCGAGTGGTTTTCGGTAGTCGGTATGCAATTTTCTTAGGTATAGTCATTGTTGGTATTCAGGCAGTGATTGGTGTGGGCCTTGGGCTTGTTGCTGGGTACTATGGTGGATTTACAGAAGCAGTGATTATGCGTATTGTTGATATTAGCCTTTCAATTCCGGGAATCGTTCTCGCACTGGCTATTGCAGGCCTCCTTGGTGGAGGGATACTGCCGTTGATTATTGCAATAAGCCTTGTTGGATGGAGAGGATTCACACGGATTGTACGCGGTGATGTAAAGAGTATTATGGAAGAAGAGTACATCAACTCCGCAAAGGCTGTTGGACTGAGCGATACGAGGATAATCACTAGATATATTCTTCCAAACGTTGCCTCGAGTATTATCGTATATACAACACTCACACTACCGACTGTAATTCTGTGGAGTGCTGCGCTATCATTCCTTGGAATGGGTGTCCACCCACCAACGCCTGAGTGGGGTGCGCTGATCGCAGCTGGTCGATCGGACCTCCAATCGGCATGGTGGATTGCAACCTTCCCAGGGCTTGCAATCATGGCAACAATCATTGCGTTCAATGCTGTCGGCGATGGGCTCCGTGACGTTCTTGACCCAAAACAATACTAAATCATGACATTATTAGAACTAAAAAACCTACACGTTCGTTTCAAAACCCGTGCAGAGACAGTATATGCTGTTAATGGCGTTAACTTTCAGGTCGAAGAAAATCAAGTGCTTGGGGTTATTGGTGAAAGTGGGTGTGGAAAAAGTGTTACAGCACTCTCAATAATGGGCTTGCTACCGTCCCCCCCTGCGGATATCCATCAAGGTGAGATACTATATAAAGGGACAAACTTGCTTGATCTTAGTGAAAAAGAGCTCAATCGGATTCGGGGTAATGAAATTGCCATGATTTACCAAGATCCTATGGAAGCGCTTAATCCATCACTAAAAATTGGCTTTCAAGTAATGGAGCCGCTGCTCACACATCGAGACATTTCGAAAGCAGACGCACGCGAGCGAGCAATCAAAATACTCAATGAATGTGGTTTAGCAGATGCAGAGCGGATAATGGGCCAGTATCCACACTCTCTGAGTGGAGGAATGCAGCAGCGTGTAATGATTGCAATGGCACTGATTACAGAGCCATCGCTCCTGATCGCAGACGAACCGACAACAGCGTTGGATGTAACGATTCAAGCACAAATAATGGACTTACTAGATAATCTTAGAAATGATTTTAATACGAGCATGGTTTTTATCACCCACGACATTCCAGTCGTGAGTGGAATATCGGATCGAATCGCAGTAATGTATGCTGGGAAAGTTGTTGAGACTGCCACCGTAGAGCAGTTCATGGAGAACCAACTACACCCATACACGCAAAGTCTCATGAAAAGTATACCAAAGATAGGAGATACAGCTGAAGAGCTACCCATCATTGAAGGAGTGGTTCCAACGTTTGACCAAAATCCTAAAGGGTGTGTGTTCGCCTCACGCTGTCCGGAGTATTTGGGCCCAGAGTGTGATAACGAAACACCAAGGCTATCGGTACCAACTGACGCAGCACAGGGCCATGAAACTGCATGTCACATATATGCAGATGAATATCTTGAGACAGTTAGTAAACCTACGGACCAAACTATCGCTCAAACGGAGGAAAAATAGATGTCGAAACAACAGCTGGGCTCCGAAAGAGAATTTACAGATAGCTTGTTGACTGTCACAGATCTTAAAAAATACTACCCAGTCAAAGGTGGTATCCTCCGACGGCGTGTCGGTGATGTGAAAGCAGTCGACGGTGTCTCAATGGAGATTCATACAGGTGAAACATACGGGCTGGTTGGTGAATCCGGATGTGGGAAATCAACGTTTGGAAAAACTATCACTCGACTGGTAGAGTCAACAGATGGGTCAATCATTTTTGACGGGAAGGATATTACTCAGCTATCCAAATCTGAGATGAATGCATTACGGAAAGATATACAGATTATTTTCCAAGATCCAGCATCCTGTCTCAATCCACGAATGAACGTTCGCCAGCTCATTGAAGAGCCAATGAGTTCGCTCACGGACTGGTCACAGGAAGAGAAGAATAAGCGAGTACACAAACTCATCAAAGACGTCAATCTATCTGTTGAACACCTTTCAAGGCCGCCGCACGAGTTTAGTGGCGGACAACAGCAGCGTATTGCGATCGCTCGTGCACTAAGTGTGGAGCCGAAGTTGATTGTCGCTGATGAGCCGACAAGCGCGCTTGATGTCTCTGTCCAAGCAAAAATATTGAACCTATTAAAAAACCTACAAGCAGAATACAACCTTACATATTTGTTTATAAGCCATGATCTGAGTGTAATAAAACACATTTGTGACCGGGTAGCAGTGATGTACCTTGGACAGATCGCAGAAGAGTCACCAACCCAAAAGTTGTTTGAAGCGCCAAAACATCCGTACACAAAAGCTCTACTCTCATCTGTGCCAAAGATTGGCGGATTCCAAGACGATCGAATTAAACTCCAAGGAACTGTGCCAAGCCCCGAAAATCCACCATCAGGATGTCGATACCATACCCGATGTCAAGAGTATATTGGTGAGATCTGTGAAGAGGAAGTACCAAAACTCAAAACGATCGGAGAGGATAACCTCTGTGCGTGCCATCACTACTAATCTAATCAACCGAGATATAGAGTGATTTTCTGAGTCTACCTACAACTATTTTGTCAAGTGTTAAAATCCACAACATTACGTGTTAACTTTTAACACTACATATTCTACGTGATTGCTTACTGAATGTTCCCTCTTCACGAACAACAAAATTAGGAAATAATACGCTTCTATAGGTGATTTTAGAGCAGACTGGGTTTTGATTTAGCTTCTACTACCCAAATTTGTACGTAAAAGTTCTCGATTTTTGTTTGGCCATANGAAACAAACTCTGGGGTGTGATACCATCAATCACGGTGTAACACAGCAATCATTACAAGTTTATATTTGTAATGTAAAAATTTATGATATTTTTAGCATTTCTAATTACGAACAACGACATTTTGTGCAAATAAATTGTTCTCCTGTGCCGAACACTTTCTAGCTTCTACGATTATTTATAAACAAGTAACGACAGTTACCTGAGTCGCATATGTTAAGAGGCAACACATCAGTTGTTGGAATATGGATATAGGAAAAGCCGCACGGATGGACCGAATCGGGACTGATGGACGAATTGTAAACATCCCAATGGATCACGGAATTACAATTGGTGCAACGAAAGGACTGACAAACATTGAAGAAACTATTGATGCGGTCACACGAGGAGGGGCAGATAGCGTCCTTACACAGAAAGGACTTGCTTCCCGAGTACACTCGAATAAAAACGGTGCAGGATACATCATTCACCTCAATGCATCAACAATGCTCGGCCCAGACGCAAATGATAAGCGAATGACTGGAACTGTGAAAGAGGCGATTCAGGCGGGAGCTGATGCAGTCTCATTTCATATGAATGTTGGTAGCAATTATGAACGAGAACAGCTCAATGATCTGGCTGTGGTCACTAAGGAAGCAAATAATTTCGGAATTCCAGTACTTGCGATGACATACGCACGTGGCCCAGAGATAGACGAGACGGACCCCAAAGCACTAGCACACGCGGTTCGCATTGCAGAAGAAGTTGGGGCCGATGTTGCAAAAACCGGATACAGTGGTGATTCAGAAAGCTACAAAATGGTTACTGGAGCGGTTTCAATCCCCGTTATTATGGCTGGGGGGAGCCCAAATACTGATCGAACGAAATTAGAAAACGTCTATGGCGCCATTCAAGCGGGTGCTTCTGGAGTCTCCATGGGCCGATCGGTATTCCAACATGATAATCCAGAAGCGATGGTTACCGCAGTCTCAGCGATCGTACACGATGACCACACTGTGGATGAAGCAATAGCGAAAGCAGAATTGTAACCGTCACGTTATTCATTTATTTGTAGATAAAATAATCAGTGGTATTAACTACGTACGATCGCTCGTAACGCAAACAACGCGTTTTCTTTTCGTTCGCGAACCCTCCGATAAAAGTATGAAAACCACTTGTCACCATATGGCGCATACTGAGAGATAGTAACTCCGTCTTGAGCCAGCTCAAGTTGCGCTGATTCACGAACCCCCATGAGCATCTGTATCCCGTACTCGGTTTCATGCTCACTGGCAAGCGACTGTGCCAGTGCAATCATTTCTGGATCGTGGCTACCGATAGCAACACCGTGAGAGCGGTTCGAAAACAGATATTCAATATCTCGTCTATACGCATCATTTACTGCTGATTTATCAGTATATGCAATTGTAGAGGATTCATTGTATGCGCCTTTGACGATCCGTATTTTTCCAGGAACGTCAATCACATCCGCAAGATCGTCAGCGGTCCGTTTGAGATTCGACTGAAAACACTGTCCTACTGTCCATGGATGTGCTTTTGCGGTTTCACAGAATGCTTGTATTGTTATGTCTGTGGTCGTTGCGTCCTCCATATCACACCAGACAAATGCATCATGCTCGTACGCGTGTGCAACAATTTTCTGATAATTTTCAACGAAAAGTTCATCAGAAATATCTAGACCAATTTGTGATGGCTTCACTGAAACGCTTGCATCCAGGTTCTCCGCTGTAATTTGGGTGATGAGCTCGAGATACGTATCTACATCCTCTTTAGCTTCTCCAGTGATATCGTAGTGTTCACCAAGTAAATTAAGGATCACGTGGACTCCGTTCGTATTCATTGATTTGGTATGTGCTACAGCAGCCGGTACTGACTCTCCAGCAACAAATCGATTCGCTATCGGTGGTATCATTCTCGTCTTATAGTATTACAGTATCTATGTTGTTATAAAATGAACTATCAGTAACTCCATAATGTCTATATTTCACCGCTATACTGAATATTAAATAGAATAGATTAGGAGTATTTTTCAATGTCGGAGATACACAAATTTTCACAGCGAATGGATCATATTCCGTTTTCAGGCATACGGACTATATTTGAAGAGTGCTCACGGTTGGAAGCAGCGGGGACAGATGTTATCCATTTGGAGATCGGGCGACCTGATTTTGATACTCCCTCTCCGATCAAAGACGCCGCAACTACTGCTATCGATCAGGGGCATGTACACTACACATCGAACTATGGGATCGACTCGCTCCGAGAGAAAATTGCGCACAAGTTCGAAAAAGACAATGGTGTTGAGTATAATCCTCATGGAGAGATTATTACCACGTGTGGTGCGACAGAAGCGATCCTCATTTCGGTATTGACGCTCGTTGGTCCGGGTGATGAAGTCCTCATTCCGGATCCAAGTTGGACGTACGCACCAATTATCCGTCTCGCAGGTGGTATTCCTGTTCGGTACGAGCTGGACGCAGAGAACGGATTTGAGCCATCGCTGGAGTTTATTGTCGATGTTGCAACTGATCGAACGTCGGTACTAATTTTGAATAGTCCACACAACCCAACTGGTGGTGTTGTTTCAGATGAACTCGTCACTGACCTTGCAACCGTTGCAACCGAAAACGACTGGTATATCATTTCTGACGAGATCTACGAGAAGATTATTTATGATGGGTGTACACACCACAGTCTCGCAGCAGAGCCCAAACTGTACGATCGAACAGTAACAGTAAACGGTGTTTCAAAAGCATACTCAATGACAGGATGGCGGTTGGGATATATTGGTGCTCCTGAACCAATCGTTGATGGGATTATTCGTGCTCGACAGTATACAACAACCTGCGCACCGTCAATTGCACAACATGCAGCCGTAGAAGCGATTGGGAGTTCGCTACACGAACCAATTCAAAAAGCATTTGCTGCTCGGCGAGACCTCGTGATGGATCGGATGGATGAGATTCCGGGAATGGATTGTCCTGATCCAAACGGAGCATTTTATGCGTTCCCAACACTGCCTCATGGGTACACGGATGATACCGAGTTTGTCTTTGAACTGCTCCGAGAGGCAGGCGTTGCATTAGTACCCGGGTCAGTCTTTGGGCCAGCTGGAAATGGCCGTGTCAGAATTGCATACTCAAACTCTGAAGCACGAATAAACGAGGCGTTCAATCGTCTAACAGAATGGATATGATGAAATCGTAATCCAACATCTTTATATTCGTACCAAGGCTCGTTGTGAATTGATGACACGTGACAAATTTGAGAATGAACTTACGGTTCAATCTCATAAAGACGATGGATCACTGGACCCTTTTCATGAATCATATGAGGAGGCTCTTGATTCCATTAGTGAGACGCTCGGAGGCGAGTATCCGCTCTGGATTGATGGTCAAGCGGTCGAGACCAAAGAGTCATTTACAGTTACAAGCCCAGGTAATTTTGATCAAGTAGTTGGTGAGTTTGCGTCCGGAACTAAGGATGATGCCGTAGCGGCAGTTTCTGCAGCAGCTACCGCTTTCTCAGAGTGGAAAGAGTTGTCTATTAAAGATCGAATAGAGATATTCCGGACCGCAGCAGACAAAATCCGACAAAGAAAGTACGAGATTGCGGCATTAATGGGTGCAGAGAACGGAAAGAATAGAACAGAGGCGATGGCAGAGGTTGATGAAGCGATTGATTTCCTTGAATACTACTGCTACAGCCTTGAACACGAGGATGGTTTTGGTTCAACGTTGACCGAGCCAACGCCGGGGCAGTATTGTGTCAGTGATCTCCAGCCATATGGTGTATTTGGAGTCGTAACACCGTTCAATTTCCCATTCGCAATTCTTGTTGGAATGACAAGCGGGGCACTGATCACCGGAAACACAGCGGTCGTGAAACCAGCAAGCACGACACCACTTACAGCTCATTTATTCATCGAAATTCTAATCGAGTCCGGTATCCCAGATGGTGTTGTCAACTTGGTCACTGGAAGTGGTAGAACGGTTGGTCAGCCATTGATTGAGCACGAAGACGTCTCAGGATTTGCGTTTACAGGATCACGGGAGGTTGGATTGCACATTCAAAATACGTTTGATGAACTGGGCAAACGCGGGCCTGTTATCGCAGAGCTTGGTGGAAAGAATCCTGTAATTGTAACTGATACGGCGGACATCTCGAAGGCGGTATCTGGTGTCAAATTTGGGGCGTTCTCTTTTAGCGGTCAAAAATGCTCTGCAACGTCACGTGTCTACGTTCATGAAGATGTTATTGATGAGTTTACAGACCAACTTGTTGCTGAAACAGATGAATTGACTGTCGGACCGTTTGAAAATCAAGACACAGTCGTCTCACCATTGATTGATGACGATGCGCTCGAACAGTACAACAACATCTGTGAGTTGGCACAAGAAGATGGAACTGTACAGGTCGGTGGCACTGAGGTTGAAGATGAAGAGCTTCCTGATGGACGCTACGTTGAGCCAACAGTCGTTACAGACATCCCGCACGATCATGAACTTGCGACCGAAGAGCATTTCCTCCCATTTGTCACGATTCATCCAGTCAGTAGCTTGGATGAGGGAATTACGAAAGCGAATGACAGCGACTATGCACTCTGTGCAGGAGTGTTTTCTGAAGACGAGGATGAGATCAACACCTGGTTTGGTCAAATAGAATCCGGAATGTGTTACGTGAACCGACAACAGAGTGCCACAACTGGTGCATTGGTGCAGGCACAGCCGTTTGGAGGGTGGAAGTTCTCCGGAACCACGGGGAAATTTGCTGGTGGTCCATGGTATCTCCAGCAATTTATGCGACAGCAGAGTCGCACAGTAGTTGGGGATGTCGGCAGTCCAGAATAACACGGAGTATCATCACCCGCACTTTCTAGTTAGGAACCTCCTTAGCTGGCGTGTTGTATTCGAGTGATTGATGCGGTCGTTGGTGGTTATAATAATGAACTAATTATTCAATTTTATGATGAACACTTCTCTGACTGCCACCCCACGAGTGATCGAAACGGTCGATACGTAGTTAGAGTGTCTGAAACCATTTTTTAATGAGGTTTCTGTCAGTATATTTTTGGCGACCGCGTAACCCTAATCAAGCAATGGCAGTCTGATAGACAAAGATTGACGTGAAAAACGGTATCGGAGAGACCGTGTTTTTAGGCAGGGTAGTGAAGAAATATTGCCGCCGGACTAGTACCATGTTGTCCAAACAGTTCGGCGTCAAGAATCCATTTTGAGTTGAGGTCTATTGCAGTATACCTGCCTTACTTATGCTTCTTTTAAGTATTGTATATATCACTTATTTGCATAACTCAACAACCCATACCTCCATAATCTATGCCCTTTTTAATCCGGGCATAGAATTCATACCGTTACTTGGTCTTCTTAGTCCAACAGAAATTGACGGTGACCGTGTATTGATGCTGGTGAGAGTTAGTTCTGCATCCCAGGGAAGTAATACCAGCAAAAGTTCACAGAAGGCAGCATTAAATGATGCAGTCAAAGAAATTGACGGAACAGTTATTGAGGTACTTGAGGCAGAGGAATCTGCAGCAGACATCGAACGAAACCAACTCACTAGGACCCTTGAAATGGCTCAGGAAGACCTGTATGATATTTTGATGGTGTATGAAGTGGATCGATTGAGCCGAGCAGATCCATGGGATACTCTCAGATATTTGCATGACCTACAGCAGTCGAACATAACACTCTACTGTGACTCACACGGATTTATAGACTGGGCTCAATACTACGACTTTGAAATTTTAACACGGGAGGCAGTATTCGCCCGTCGATGGCTCGATCGGCTTCGCAAGGGACGAGTAGACGGATGCGAGCAAAAATTAAGAAATGGAAAATGGCCTTTTGGCGGAAACCCTCCAGTTGGCTACTGTACCGACGACAAAAATAACCTCAAACTGGACCAAAGATACGCCAAATACGTTCCAGATATATTTGAAATATACCTTAGAACAGAGAACCGGAGCGAAACACTACGGCAGATTAATTCGAAATTTGAACAAGAAAACATAGAAAAAACAACATATCAAAGAATTAAAACCGTCCTTCAAAGTAAATTAGTTCTCGGTCGTCTTGAGTACGATGGGAAACTCGTCACAACCAACTCACAATTACAACTCGTAGACAAAGAACTGTTCCAAGACGCACAAGCGTTGCAATCCAAACAAGGGGGACGACCAGAATCGAACTCAATGAATTACATCAAACACTCCCTCTCCGCTGCCCATACTGTATTGCGACCGAGAAATTCAAAAGTAAAGAGCTGCGGGTTGCCGGATCAAAATTTGATTATGTCTATCAGTGTGAGGAGTGTGAGAACTCTTTTGGATCTAACATGGCACCAGATAAAATCGAAAGGATGCTGGAGCATCCAGAATTACAATTCTCAGTTACATGTGAAACTAAACAGTCAAAACCGAGACACGAATCAACTGACGATGCTCAGCAAACGTTATTTGATAATTTAGACTTGAATGTGCTTGAATAAGACTACTTTCACGAAACGAAGCCGCTTCTGATTAATTAAAAAACAGTGAGTCTTGAACCCCTAATCGACTACGTTTGAGTCCACACCTGTAGTTTTGTGGCCTGTTCTGTAGACCGTGATCCAACCGTCGTCAATGGGGTCAATTGTTCTCTGTCTTCGAAGGTCAGACACGAGTCAATATCTGGGACCTCTCTCGAATCCTCGACTAAGTCATGCACTGTTTATATGCAATGGAATATTATTATAAACGTTTTCAACAGTTACGGAGCACATGAGTACACAATCTTGGCTCCCTCACCGCCGCCTCTTGGACCCGATAATATCGCCTTGGCAAATTCGTGGAGCACGTAGTGTTTTGGGCAGTCCTTCTGGATCTCAGTCGGAACATACAGTACGCTCTTGCCCTTCCTGAGCACATCCGCGTAGGCGGCCACCAATTCCCCGACCTGAAGGCCCGTATCGCACATGAGTGCGATGATTAGATCATTTTGTTATCAATCGATGCCACGTAGAAAATATAAACATACACTGCAGCGGCTCAATCGTTCGATCCCGTAACACAGTTCGAAGAGTGTCAGTGAGGATATCGGCTGCTGGACGAGATTCTCTTCAAGATTGCTCACTCGTCACTTTGATTGTGGAGATACGGGTGCGACGTACTCTGATTTGATTTTATCACCCTCTCGCCACTGATAATAGTAGTAGTCACGATCGTCAATCGTCTTTGTCGTCAACGTAGCACGAGGTGGTGCGTTACTGTCTTTGAGCTGTTCATCCCACTCATCAGCATCCCACCCATCCGGTGTCGTCTCGTCGACGACATCAACAGCCTGTGCGTCGAGTTCTTCCTGGAGCGATCGTTCTTTCGCATCAGCAAGCACACTCGCATACACGGCGATCGACCGTAATATCTCAGGCGATTGTTTCTGCAAGCCTTCTCGAAGATATTTTGGAGTGTCGGTTGGAGGATCAGGGAGCTGACTCATGCACTAACCAACACTCAATGGCCACAAAACCGTTGTGTTGGTTAGCTCATTTCTCTGCGAATCTGTGTCAAATGAAATTCAAATACTGGATACAGAATGCAGATACAGATATTGGATACACATTCAATAACCAAATAGAAACAGCAATACTTGCTAAAATTCGGCTGCTTGTGACGCCATGAACTGTTTTTTCCCATCGATCGCTGCCTCAATCACGTCCGGATCAATCTCCGTTAGTGCAACTCGAACTAACAACCGAAGCGCGGTCGCACGCGTGTATGAGTCGGGCTCCCCGCTCCGATCGAGTGTGTCATGAGCAGCGGAAATGATTTGGTCAAGCTCGTCGCTCTCTTCTAAGCCAGCAAACAACGCGGCGAGGTCGCCATCGCGAAGGGTGAGGTTCGAGGGCTTTTCGCCGGCATCGATCGCCGCATACCCGTCGGCAATTGCGGCGGAGAGATCAACTGGTTCTGGCTCAGGCTCAGCATCCTGTGATTGGCCTGGTACGTCAGTGGTGTGGCGGCGGTTCTGCTTTGCTTCTTGGAGGAGGTCTTCGGCTGATTGTTGGTTTTCAGATGGCATAGTTAGGCTGCTCGCAGTGCTTCGAGGAGTTGGTCAGTGGACGATTGGTACGCATTCCGTGCTCGTTTCCCGGTCGCAGACAGCTCGTCATCAGCGACGCCAAACAAGGTTTTCCCCTCTCCTTGGTAGTCGCTGATATTCTGACTGATCGAGATCGGTTCTGAGGCGCGATTAGGATATTCGGCGTTGATATCATTCACGAATGCTTCGGCTTGATTCGTCCGGAAATCAACCATCGTCGGGATAACCATCGTCACCATCGGCTGTACATCGCCGTTGGTATCTTCGTCGATCGCTTGGAGATCGCGTTCGAGATTCGATAGTTGGTTACGCTCGAACTTTCCTGGCTTGAGTGGTACGACCGTTTGCTCGCTCGCAAACAGGCCATTCAAAACAATATTGTTCTCATTACCGGGCAAATCCATGAGCACCAAATCGTAGCGTGGGGCGATTTCGTTCGATAGGAATCGATCGAGAATTCGATAGCGATCTTCGAGTGGCGTGCTCGCAAGGGTGTTATCCGCGCCGGAGAGTCCAACGTCCGAGGGAATAAGATCGACGCCCTCCTCGGTTTTAAACGTCATCCGATCGACCACGTTCGGAATGTTCTCACGGATGAACTCCCAATTCTCTCCGAATATCGCGCTGATCGGTGCGTCCGGATCGGCAACAGTATCGACGAGCCCGAAGTTCGCAGCCAAATCGTTCTGTGTACCAGCGAGATCGATCAGTAAGACATCGAGGTCGTGCTCTTGGGCGGCACAGACCCCGAGATGGGCGGTCGAAGTCGTCTTTCCGACGCCTCCTTTCCCGACATAAACACTCGCTTTCAATAATTGTGTACTGGATTCAGTTTCCATATATGTATCACGTATCTGTATACAGATACCAGATACAGATTCAAGATACAAATAGATGTTGTTAGATCATGTTTCAGAATCGTCATAGTCGGCGTGTTTTGGATTCATCGATCCGCCTCGCATCCACCATCAGTCACTGCCGGTTGTGGAGACTCGACATTGCGGTCCGTAATGTCGATCGAATATGCTGAAAGTTCCTCGATTACCTCGTGTACGTGGTGCATTTCTAAGATCGATCGATAGATGTTTTGACTATCGTTGAACTACCGTCTGTATTGTTTGGGTGTG
>SL_4KL_010_BRINEDRAFT_10000270_pt1 | contig 25865 bp, 26 predicted proteins | sample SodLak_010_BRINE_2_FD_10664 | JGI IMG/M metagenome (IMG submission 10664) | reverse complement strand
GGCAACTGGTACACGGGCTCGGTTCACGTCGCCCGCACCAGCGCGCTTCGGGACCTCCTCGAACGCGACGGCGACGGAGTCGGCGAGACGCTGCTCGTCGGCTCCTACGGCTCAGGGGCACAGGCGGAGATCCACGCCGAGACGGTGTGTGAGGGTTGGCAAGCGGAGATCGAGGCGCTCGACATCGACGACCAGCTCGCCGCCCGCTATGACCTCTCGTGGGAGGAGTACGAGGACGTCCACGACGTCCACGAGTACGACAAGGACCTCGGTCGGGAGGTCGAGGAGTTCACCCCGCCGGAGGGCGAGTTCGTCTTCACCGGTTGGGGACGGATGAACGAGCGGAAGTACGACTATATCGCGTAAGCCGTCGGTTTTCCGGCCCCTTTCAGCCCGCTGTCCGCATCAACCCTGATATTTTGAGGGACAGGTGTATATTCCTGATCTCACATTCCTCCGGTATATGTCCTCAGTACGTACAGCGGATGGTGGCGGAATCGCTGCCGAGTTCGCCGCGTTCATCCGGGCGATCCCGGACGGTCAGCGCGTCGATGAACGCGATTTCGAACGCCGTCATCGGATGATCCTTCTCGGAATCTTCGCACAGCTTCCGATCCTGTTTCTTCTCAGCCGGTTCGAGGGGACCGGCACGTTCACCGGGGCGGAGTTTCCCGTAATCCCGCTCGTACACGCCATCGTGGGGGTGGGGGTCGTCGGAGCGCTCGCCGCGGTCTCGGCGGTTCCGGCGCTTCCCGATCGTATCCGATCGACGCTCGCGTCGCTCGCGTTCATGTCGGTTGCGGCCGTCCTCGCGTACTTTTGGGGCGGCTACATCGAGGCACACTTCCTCTACTTCGTCGGCGTGGGCGTCGTCGCGCTGTATGAGGACTGGGTCCCCTTCGCGGTGGCGATCCTCTATGTCGTCCTCCAACACAGCCTCTTCGGAATGGCCACCGGGATACACGTCTACAACCACCCGGCCGCGATGAACCACCCGATCGCCTGGGGCGTGATCCACGGGGTCTTCGTTGCCGGTCTCGCGGTGGCGATCCTCTTCCACTGGCGGTCGCTGGAGGCGACCCATCAGGACCTCGATGATCGACAGGCCGATTTCGACGAACTGGAGGGAAAACAGGCCGAGGTCGAACGCGCCCGTGAGGAGGCGGAGGCGCAGCGCGAGCAGGTCACGACGCTCAATGAAACCCTCCGCTCGGAAGCGGGGGTCCTCGCGGACGCGCTCGCGGCGGTCGCCGACCGCGACCTCACCGTGGATCCGCCACGGGACAGCGACGTGGAGGCGATCCGCCAACTCAGCGACGCCTACGGGTCGATGACGGAGGACCTCTCCGCAGTCGTCACCCAACTCCGGCAGTTCGCCGTCGACGTGGAGTCGACGACCGGTTCGGTACACTCCCGCGCCGAAACGCTCCGCGAGACGCAGCGTGAGAGCGCACGGGAGGTCCGTGACCTCTCCGAGCGGCTGCGGGACCAAGCGACGGCGCTCGAGACCGCCGGCGGCGAGATGGGCCAGCTCTCCGCGACGATCGAGGAGATCGCCGCGAGCGCGGAGTCCGTGGCGACGGAGGCGACGGGGACCGCGGAGATCGCGAACGACGCGGAAGCCGAGCTTCGGGAGGCGGTGGGGGTGATGGATACCGTCGAGGAAAGCGTCGGTACCGTCGTCGACCTCGTCGAGTCGATGGACGACCGGATGGACGCCGTCGAGGACACCACCGCCGCCATCGAGGGCATCGCCGACCGGACGAACATCCTCGCGCTCAACGCGGGTATCGAGGCCGCTCGCGCCGGTGGCGGGTCGGTGGCGACGCGGTCGTCGAGGAACGGTGGCGACACGCATGCGGGCGCGGAGGGACAATCGGGCGGCTCAGACGCCGGTGGGGTCGGGGCCGGCTTCGCCGTCGTCGCGGAGGAGGTCAAAGCCCTCGCGGACCGCACCCAGACGCACGCCGCGACGATCGGCGAGAACGTCGACCGGACCCTTTCGGATGTGACGGCGGTTCGAACGGACATCGGCGAGCTCCGATCCTCCGTCGATGACGGCCGTACGCGGGTCTCCGAGGCCGGGAGGACCTTCGAAACGGTGACCGAGGCCATGGACCGGCTCGACGACTCGATGGGTGAGGTCGCGGACGCGACGGACGACGGTGCCGCGTCGGCGACCGAGGTCGCCTCGACGATCGGTGACGTGGCGGACCGTGCACGGGCGCTCGCGGAGACGGGCGATGCGGTCGCGGAGGGTGCCGAGCGGACCGCCGAGGACATCGAGGGGATCGCGACGGAGCTCGAATCGCTACGCGACGGCGCGGAGACGCTCGTCGCCGAACTGGACCGGTTCGAACTGCGTGAGGACGATGGCGCGTTCGTCTTCGACGCCGCGGAGGCGAGCAGCTGAGGCTGAATCGCCACTGGCCGGGTATAGATCAGGGCACGGAGAACGAGGATAGACGCCGTGAAAACGGGTCACACGGCACCTCCCGAATACGATGGGTTTAAACGATGCAAGGCTGAACTTCTCCCAATGGCTACCATCTACGACGTGCCGGCGGACGCCCTCATCGAGGAGGTCGCCGCACGACTTGAGGACCGGATCGACGAGCCCGACTGGGTCGCCTTCGCGAAAAGCGGCGAGGGTCGTGAACTCCCCCCCGAACAGGACGACTTCTGGTACGTCCGCTCGGCGAGCCTCCTCCGCAAGGTCGCAAAGAGCGAGCCGATCGGCATCGAGCGGCTCGCGACCGAGTACGGGACGAAAAAGCGCGGCTCCAACCGCTACTCCGTCCGCCCAGGCGAGCACTCCGCGGGCTCGCGGAAGCTCATCCGCGCCTCGCTGCAGGCGTTGGAGGAGGACGGCCTCGTCTCGACCGCCTCCGGCGAGGGCCGCCGCCTCACCCCCGAGGGCGAGTCGTTCCTCTCGACGGTCGCCGCCGAGGTCCTTGAGGACCTCGACCGCCCTGAGCTCGAACGCTACGCCTAAACCGGCCGTCATCCCCGCTTTTTCGACGTTTCGACCCGTGTAGCCCTCCGGCCGACCATCGGATGTGCCTCGCTTCCGAACCCGAACTCGACGGTTCCATCCCATAGAACCCATCCCGTAGAACCCATCCCGTAGAAACCATCCCGTAGAACCCATCCCGTAGAACCCATCTCGAAGATCCCGCCGCCCACGTCGGACGATTCATACCCCGCGGGACCGAGGTTCCGAGCATGGTTTCGGAGATCTTCGACCCCGACGCGTGGGAACCCGTCACCGAGGAGTTCGACGACATCACCTATCACCGCGCGGTCGACGTGCCCGCGGTCCGGATCGCCTTCGACCGGCCCGCCGTGCGCAACGCGTTCCGGCCGGGAACGGTCGACGAACTCTACGCCGCCCTCGATCACGCCCGCAAGCGGGCCGACGTCGGCTGCGTGCTTCTCACGGGAAACGGACCCTCCCCGAAGGACGGCGGCTGGGCGTTCTGTTCGGGCGGCGACCAGTCGGTGCGCGGCGACTCCGGCTACGAGTACCGCGACGGCGACGAGGCGGGCTCCGAGGACGACGACCTCGTCCGTGAGGCGCGCGCCGGTCGGCTCCACATCCTCGAGGTCCAGCGGCTGATCCGGTTCATGCCGAAGCCGGTCGTCGCCGTCGTCCCGGGCTGGGCCGTCGGCGGGGGACACTCGTTGCACGTCGTCTGTGACTTAACGCTCGCGAGCGCCGATCACGCGAAGTTCCTCCAGACGGACCCGGACGTGGCCTCCTTCGACGGCGGGTTCGGGTCCGCATACCTCGCCCGACAGGTCGGACAAAAAAAGGCGCGCGAGGTGTTCTTCAGGGGAAAGACCTACACGGCGGCGGAGGCGGAGGAGATGGGGATGGTCAACGAGTCGATCCCCCACGAGAAGTTGGAGTCCGTCGCGCTTGAGTGGGCCGACGAGATGACCCGCAAGTCGCCGACCGCGATGCGGATGTTGAAGTACGCGTTCAACCTCGCCGATGACGGCATGGTCGGCCAGCAGGTGTTCGCCGGCGAGGCGACCCGGCTCGCGTACATGACCGAGGAGGCCGCCGAGGGGCGCGACGCCTTCCTCGAAAAGCGCGAGCCGGCGTTCAGGGAGTATCCGTGGCACTACTGAGCCGCCGACGCTGTCCGGTTCGGTGCCGAGCGCGCCGCCCCGCGCGGCGCTCGCTCGAAAAAACGAGGGTTTACCCGGAATCGACCTGTACGCCCGATAATGACTGATCGCTCGGGAGGAGGCGCTCGTGGGAACGGAGTCCGGTACGGGAACCGGGATCCGGACGCGTTGGCCCGCCGCGCGGGGACGCGGGCGAACCCCACCCATGACCAGCACTTCCTCGTCGACGACCGGGTGCTCGACCGCATCCCGACGTATCTCCCCGAGGGAACCGACTGCACCCACCTCCTCGAGATCGGCGGCGGCGCGGGGGCGCTCACCGATCGGCTGCTCGCGACCATCGCGGACACACCGGGGTCCGATCCGGCCACCCCGAATCGGCTCTCGGTCGTCGAGCGCGACCCCGACTTCGCGGCGTTCCTTCGCGATGAGTTCGCCGAGGCGGTCGCGGACGGCTCCTTGGAGGTGATCGAAGGCGACGCGCTGTCGGTGGACCTGCCGCCGTTTACCGCCTGTGTCGCCAACCTCCCATACGGCGTCTCCTCGGGGATCGCCTTCCGGCTGCTGCCGGCCGGTAAGCCGCTCGTGTTGATGTTCCAGCGGGAGTTCGCCGAACGGATGGTTGCCGACCCGGGAACGAGCGAGTACGGTCGGCTCTCGGTTTCGGCGGGGCATTACGCCGACGTCGAACTCGTCGAGCACGTCCCGAAGGAGGCGTTCGACCCCCAGCCGGCCGTCGAGAGCGCCATCGTCCGCTGTACGCCCCGGACGCCCGACTACGAGGTCGGCGACGAGGCGTTCTTCCTCCGGTTCGTGAAGGCGCTTTTTACCCAGCGACGAAAGACGGTCCGAAACGCGATCCGAAACACCGGCCACATCTCCGGGCTCGCCGACCCGGACGCCGTCGTCGACGTTGCCGAGGAAGCGCTGCTCGGGCAACGGCCCGGCGATCTCGATCCGGCGGCGTTCGCGGCGCTCGCGGAACTGGCCCGGGCGCACGGCTCGCCGGAGGGATGAGATGACCGTGGCAGCACTTCCGAGCGCGGCAGCGGCCCCCCTTATCACGGACACCCTCGTTGCAATCGAGCAGCTAGCGAGCGGGAACCTACAGCGGATCGCCCTCTCGCTCGTGGCGCTGGCGGTCGTGATCGCGGTTCGACTCGTGAGCGGCCGGCTCAAAGCCCGAAGCGAGGATCTGTCGTCCAAACGGCGGCTGTTGCTGTCGACGACGGTCGCGGGAACGACGGCGCTCGCGGTGCTCGCGGTGCTTGCCGTCTGGGGGATGGGCGGGGCGCTCGTAAACGCCTTGGAGAACGCTGCGATCGCCGATCAGCTCTCGAACGTCGTCCTGGCGGTCGTGTTGCTCGCCAGCGCGTACGCGGTGACGGACTTCCTCGGTGGGGTCATCCGCGAGTTGTCGATGGAGAGCACGGCGATCTCCGAACATCAGGAGGAGATCCTGTTGCGTACCCTGCAGGTGAGCGTCTACACGCTCGTCGTGCTCGTCATCATCGGCCTCTTTACCGACAACGTCGGCAGCCTCCTCGTCGGGGCCGGGTTCCTCGGGATCGTGGTCGGGATGGCCGCGAGACAGACGCTCGGCGCGGTGCTTGCGGGGTTCGTGCTGATGTTCTCCCGACCCTTCGAGGTCGGCGACTGGGTCTCGATCGGCGACCACGAGGGGACGGTGACGGAGATCTCGGTGATCAACACGCGGCTTCGCTCCTTCGACGGCGAGGTCGTCACGATCCCGAACGACGAGGTGCGCGCGCGGCCGGTCATCGACCGCTCCAAGCGGAACCGTTTGCGCGTCGAGATCGAGGTCGGCGTGGATTACGACGCCGACATCAACCGTGCGGGCGCGACGATCCGCGATTCGGTCCGTGAAATCGACGGGATCGCCCGGATGCCTGAGCCCGACGTGGTGACGAAACGGTTCGCGGACTCCGCGGTCGTTCTCGGCGTTCGCTACTGGATCACCGAACCGAGCATGCGAAAGCGCTGGCGGACACAGACGGCCGCGATGAGCGCGATCAAATCCGGGCTGGAGGAGGCCGACATCACCATCCCCTTCCCACAACAGACGCTGTCGGCGCGCGAATCGGAGTTCGGCGTGCAACTCGACTCCTCGGTGGGCCGTGATCCGACGCGGGCCAAACGGGCCGGGGAGCCACCCCGCGGCGACGGTGGAACCGATGGCTCGGGCGGGAACGACGGGGGCGACGGAGGACGCCGATGACCGATCTCGCCGAGCGACGCGGGCTCGACGTCGACGTCTACCAGCCGGCTGAGGATTCCGGGTTGCTCGCGGAGGCCGCCGTCGAGGTGGTCCGCGAGCGCGCGGGCGGGGAAGCGGTAAGCCCCGACCGAGTGCTGGAGGTCGGCACGGGCTCAGGATGGGTCGCCGCCAGGATCCGCGAGCGGTGCGGCGTCCGGGCCGTCGGCAGCGACGTCAACCCCCATGCGGCACGGGAGGCTCGGGGGCGGGGTGTCGAGGCCGTGCTCGGGAACCTGCTCGACCCTTTCCGCGATGACGCCTTCGACGTCGTCTGTTTCAACCCCCCGTACCTGCCGACCGACCCGGACAACGAGTGGGACGATTGGATGGAGCGCGCGCTCTCGGGCGGCGAATCCGGGCGGGAGCTCATCGAACCGTTCCTCGCCGATGTCGGCCGGGTGCTCGCACCCGGCGGGAGCGTCGTCCTGCTCGTCTCCTCGCTCACCGGCTACGAGGAGGTGATCGGACTCGCGGCGGACGCGGGGTTCTCCCACGAAGTCATCCTCGAGGAGTCGTTCCCGTTCGAGACGTTAAGCGTCGTCCGGTTCGATCGGGCCGTAGAATAACCTACACGCATCAATACGGTTCGCAAATATTATACAACGGCATACCGAAGCGTCGGTGATGACTGAACGAGTCGCGACCACGCCGGGACTATATCCACTCCCGGACTGGGCGAAACGGACGCTTTCGGACCTCAAAGGCCACCAGAAGGGAGACCTCCTGAGCGGCGATGAGGGGTCAGAGATCACGGAGACGTACGACGAGGTTCGCGGTGAGCTGATCGACCACCAACTCGACGCCGGCCTCGACCGCGTCGTTGAGGGCCAGGGCCGCTGGGACGACATGATCGCCCACCCGCTGACGATCCACGACAACGTCGAGACGGGCGGGATCGTCCGCTACTACGACAACAACAACTTCTACCGCGACCCCCGTGTCGTCGGCGAGTTGACCCACTCGGGCGACGTCGCCGCCGACCTCGAGGCGGCCACCGACGTCCTCGCGGGCGACGCCCCGCTGCAGGCGGTGTTGCCCGGGCCCTACTCGCTCGCGGACCTCGCGAGCGACGAATACTACGGCGACGAGGGCGAGTTCCTCGCCGCGGTCGCCGAGTTCCTCGCCGCGGAGGTCGAGGCGTTCCCCGCACACGAGACGCTGTTTCTACTCGAACCGTCGCTCATCGAGAACCCGCCGGAGACCGACACCGAGGAGCGGGCCACGGAGGCGATCCGGACGGTCGCGGAGGCGACCGACGCCGAGGTCGTCGTGCACACCTACTGGGGCGCACTGGACGAGAAGCTCTACGCGCACCTCGTCGACGAGGCGGGCGCGGACGCACTTGGGCTCGACCTCGTCGCCGGCGACCGCGACGCGACCGTATATAACGTCCAGGAGTACGGTTCGACCGACTCGCTGGCGCTCGGGCTCGTCGACGGGCAGAACACGCTCGTCGAGGAGCCGGGAACGATCGCCGAACGCGTCGAGTGGTTCGAAGCGCAGGTCCCCGTCGAGTCCTTCGAGACGACGTATCTCACGGCGAACACCGAACTGTTCCATCTGCCCTCGAACAAGGCGACCGAGAAGCTCGCCGCGCTCGCCGCGGCGACGGAGGTGATCGACTAATGGCCCGAAATCCCGAGAAGAACCGCGAGCAGTTCCGCCCGAACGACCACCCGAACGACTCGTTCCTGTTGACGACCGTCGTCGGCTCCTACCCGAAGCCGAAGTGGCTGAACCGTGCCGACGAACTCGTCGACGATCCGGAATCGAAGTTCGACGAGGCCCACCTCGGCGAGGCGCACGACGACGCCTGCCGGATCATCACCGACGAACACGAGCGCGCGGGCCTCGACACGGTCGTCGACGGCGAGATGCGCCGCAACGAGATGGTCGAGTTCTTCGCCGAGCGCATCCCCGGCTACGACTTCAACGGCCCGGTGAAGGTGTGGGGACACAACTACTTCGACAAACCGAGCGTCGTCGAGGAGGTCACCTACGACGAACCGTGGCTCGTCGACGAGTTCGAGTTCACCTCGAACGTCGCCTCCCGTCCGGTGAAGGTACCCATCACGGGGCCGTACACCCTCGGCTTCTGGGCGTTCAACGAGGCGTATCCCTCGACGGAGGAGTTGGTCTATGACCTCGCGGACCTCGTGAACGAGGAGGTCGAAAAGCTCGTCGAGGCCGGCGCACGCTACATCCAAATCGATGAGCCCGCGCTGGCGACGACGCCGGAGGACCACGCCATCGTCGGCGAGGCGCTCGAACGGATCGTCTCGGGGATCCCCGAGGAGATCCGCATCGGCCTGCACGTCTGTTATGGGGACTACTCGCGGATCTACCCCGAGATCAACGACTACCCGATCGACGAGTTCGACGTGGAACTCTGTAACGGCGATTACGAGCAGGTCCCGGTCTTCGAAGATCCCGAGTTCGAGCCCGACCTCGCGCTCGGCGTCACCGACGCCCACACCGCCGAGGTGGAGAGCGTCGAGGAGATCAAGGAAAACATCCTGCAGGGCCTCCGTATCGTGCCGCCGGAGAAACTCACCGTCTCGCCCGACTGCGGGCTGAAGCTCCTTCCGCGGGAGGTCGCTTACGGCAAGACGAAGAACATGGTCACCGCCGCCCGCGAGGTCGAGGCCGCGATCGACGCCGGCGAGATCGATTTGGACGACCCGCTCGCGGGCTACTGAGCGCCCGTTCGGCCGCGTCCAACAGCCGCGACCCGGTCCCCACGACCGCTTTTATACGGTGCCGACAAAAGAGCCTCCATGACACGCATCGGCGACCTCATCGCGTATCCCGTGAAGTCGCTCGACGGGATGTCGCTCAGGCGGGCGATGGTCGGGACGAACGGGGCGCTCCAGGGCGACCGGACGTACGCGTTCGTCCGCGCCGGGGTCGACCCCGCCGAGGCGTCCGTCTCCGGCGGTGGCGGTTACGTCAACGGCAAGAGTGAGCCCGCGATCCACCGTCTTCGGGCGAGCTACGAACTCGCCGGGCCGGGCGATGCGACCCCGACGGCTCTCACCCTCCGACGCCCCGCACGCGACGGGGTTCCGGCCGACGAGCGACGGTTCGAACTCCCCGAAGAACGCGACGCCGTTGAGGAATGGGTCGGCGAGTACCTCGGCTACGGGGTCGACCTCGTTCGCGAGCCGGACGGCGGGCTCCCCGACGACCGGGAGCTGCCGGGCCCAACGGTCGTCTCGCACGCGACGCTTGAGACGTTCGCCTCGTGGTTCGACGGGGTCGCGGACGCGACGGAGGCCCGGCGTCGGCTCCGCCCGAACGTCGTCCTCGCGGACGCCCCCGCCTTCTTCGAGGACCGACTCTACACGGACCACGGCTCGCGCGTTCGGTTCATCGTTGGCGGCGCGGGCGACGACGATGGCGTGGCCTTTCTCGGCGTCAACCCCTGCCAGCGCTGTGTCGTTCCCGGCCGCGACCCCGACACGGGGGTCGAGACGCCGAACTTCCGCGAGACGTTCCTCACGAAGCGCCGGGAGACACGCCCGCCGTGGCTCGACAGCGACCGATTCGACCACGACTTCCGGCTCATGGTCAACACCGTCGTGCCCCGGGAGTCGTGGGGACGGTCGATCGCCGTCGGCGACGCGGTCAAGATCGATGGCACGGTTGCGGTTGAGGGCGGGTCGGACCCACCACCTTCACAACCGGAGGCGGAGCGATCGTGACCCGCCGACGGGGACCGCCGGGGCGTGAGACCGCCGCCGCCGAGTCCAACGAGCGTCGCTCGTGGTACGGATACGGCCATCTTACCCGCACCGAGAAGGACGGCTACGGGCTGTTCCTCCACGATGCGACCCGGATCTTCACCGAGGTGACCGTCTTCTCGCTTCCGGTGTTGCTGTTCGTGATGGACTACCCCGCCAGCGGCTGGTTCGACGCCAAGGCGACGGGGCTGCTCGCGTGGGCCGTCGCGATCATCGTCGGAACGCTGATCCGTGGCGGGTGGGTCCGGCCGTGGGGTTCCGAGACGCTCGGCTGGGTGTCGCTCTCGCCGTCGCTGCTCGCGTTGCGGGTTCCCTACTTCAACGCGGTCCTCGCACTCGCCATCTTCGGCGGCCTCCAGGTCGGCACCCTCCTGACGACCGTCGGCGCGTCGTCCACGGTGATGGTGGCCGGGGGACTGTCCGTCGCCGCGGTCACGCCGCTCATCGGCTTTCTCGTGTTTCCACGGTTCGCGGAGGAGTGCGTGGCTCGGTTGCGGTGACCCGAGATCGGGAGTATAAACGGGACCTGACGGGGCGGCTATCGGCCGCCGTCGGTCAGCGCGATCGGTTCCTCGTCTGCTCCGACGTCGACGCCGTCCTCGGCCGTGTCGGCCGCGGGGTCGGCGAGGACCTGCGTCCAGAGCGTCGCGCCGATGACGGCGTAGGCGACGAGGTCATAATGGACGCTGCCCCCGAAGGCGGTGAACGCCGCGAGCGTGCTGTAGACGTAGATGAGGAGCACGCCGCCGACGAACGCCGATTCGGTCGTGAACTGACGGTCCAGCGCCGTCGTCCACGCCCGGCGGATGATCGGGCCGCAGGCGACGAGGAAGGCGATGCCCGACAGCGCCGCGAGGTTCACATAGAAGTGGGTGGCGACCCGTGAGTCGAGCAGCGACTGGAGGTACGCCACCGTGACGGGGTCATAAAAGAGCCACTCGACGCGGGTCGGATAGAGGACGCCGATGTAGGGTGTGGCGACCATCAGCCCGAAGAGGACGGCGACGGCGATCCTGGCGGAGTTGAACTGCGCCGCCCGGCGGCTCTCGAACGCCTCGTCGCCGGGGGCGACGATCAGGCCGTAGGATTCGAGCGTCCCGCGAAGTTCCTCGCGGTCCGTCTCCGGATCGTGGTGGATCCCGACGGTCCCGTTGCGTTTCGTCGCCGAGGCGGCGCTCACGTCGTCGTGGTCGACGAGGACGGCTTCGAGAAGGCGTTCCCGGCGTTTCGTTTCGATCCCGGAGACGTCGAAGGTGTCGTGGACGTGGGGTTCCGGCACGCGCGACACCCGCGGCCCCTCGCCCGGTTCGGGCGGTTCGATCCCGCGTTCGCGGGCCGCGACGTCGAGCCGCGTCGTCCCGCCGCGGTGGTCTTGGCCGTGCATGACACTACCTATGGCTCCAGAACTATCAAGATTCCCCCTCCGACCCGGGCTATGCGTCGGGTTTGTGATTCACGGGGGTACTCGATCAGCGTCCCTCGCCGCGTGTCCCCCTCGACGGTCCACCGGGTGGGTGGGTCGCCGTGGATCCCTTCTTAAGGCTCGCTCGTGTGATCCCGGACCATGCGCTACAAGGCGGTCCTTTTCGACCTCGATGATACCCTCTATCCGTATCCGCCCTGCAACGAGGCGGGCAAGGAGGCGGCCTTCGAGGTGTTTCGCGATCTGGGCCACGACATCGACCGTGCACGGTACGACGAGCTGTACGCCGCCGGGAGGCGGGCGACGAAACGGGAACTCACGGGGACGGCAGCCTCCCACGAGCGGTTCATCTACTATAAAAGGGCGCTCCAGCAATACACCGGCACACACGACGCGAGTGATGCCCTCCGGTTGGGCGAGGCATATTGGGGGGCGTATCTGGACGCGATCGAGCCCTTTGCTGGGATCTCCGGCCTCCTCGCCGATCTTCAATCCGCCGGGGTCGACGTGGCTATCGTCACGAACCTCACGACGCGGATCCAACTGGAGAAACTCGCCCGACTCGGCATGGACGATCGGATCGACCTCGTCGTGACCTCCGAGGAGGTCGGCCGCGAGAAGCCCAGCGCGCTCCCGTTTACGACCGCGCTCGCCGAATTCGACCGACGGCCGAGCGAGGCGGTCGTCGTGGGCGACAACCCGACCGCGGATGTCGGCGGCGGCAACGCGGTCGGCACCGACACCGTGCTGTTCGACGCCCGCGCAGCCGAGGGCAGCGGCGGTGGCGACGGCGACGGTGACGGCGGCGGTAGTGCCCGGAGCGCGGGAACCATAGCGGAATCGACGTTGCCGCCGCCGGAGCGCCCGGATCACCTCGTTCGCAACGTCGCGGAACTCACGGAGGTACTTACGTGACCCTCGACGCTGAGCGGGAGGCGATCGTCGAGTACGCGCCGCAGTTGGCGGCGCTCACGCCCGGTCGGACCGGCAACCTCAGCGTTCGACGGGGTGATGCGTTCGCGATCACGCCGACGGGGGTCCCCTACGACGCCTTCGACGCCGAGGACGTCCCGGTCGTCGGCCTCGACGGCGACGTCCGGGCGGGACGGATGAAACCGTCGAGCGAGGTGCCGATGCACGCGGGGATATATAAACGGGACGGCGGCGACTGGGAGGAGCCCCCGGCCACCATCGTCCACACGCACTCGCCGTGGGCGACGGCGATGGCGACGCTGCGCCGACCGCTGCCGCCGATCCACTACATGATCGTCGCGATCGGCCGGGAGGTCCCGGTCGCCGACTACGCCCCCTACGGCACCGAAGCGCTCGCCGACAACGTGATCGCCGCCATGGAGCGAGCGGATGCAGCGCCGCGCTCCTCGCCAACCACGGCCTCGTCGTCACCGGCCCGGACCCGGAGACGGCGATGGAGCACACCCGGCACGTCGAGGACCTCTGTCGCTTGTATATCCGTACGTCCTCGGTCGGCGAACCGCACGAACTCTCCCCGGAACAGCTCGCGACCGCCGAGGAGCGGTTCGAGGGGTACGGCCAGCAACCGGGCTCGAACGGGGAGTGAACGCCGACCCCCCGGCTTAATAAATACCGCGTCGGAATGGGTATCGAGATGACCGATCACGATCCGGCCCCCGCGGTCGCGGCGACCGCGGAGGACATCGCGACGATGGAGATCCGCGGGGCAGCGGCCATCGCCGACGCGGCGGCCCGGGCGCTCGCGACACAGGCCGAAGCGATCGAGGTCGACGAGCCCGAGGCGTTTCGCGCGTCGATGCGTGCGGCCGCGAGGACCCTCCACGAGACCCGCCCGACGGCGGTCTCGCTGCCGAACGCACTCCGGTACGTCCTCCAGCGGATGCGCGGGCGGACCGTCGAGGAGCTTCGTCGGACCGTCAACGAGGCGAGCGCGGCGTTCGTCGACCAGCTCGATCGCGCCCAGGAGGACCTCGCGCGGGTCGGTGCGAACCGCCTCGCCGACGGCGACACTGTGATGACCCACTGCCACTCGACCGACGCGCTCGCCTGCATCGAGGAGGCGGTCGCACAGGGCAAGTCGATCGCGGCGGTCGTCAAGGAGACCCGCCCGCGAAACCAGGGCCACATCACCGCCGAACAGCTCCGGGAGGCCGGCGTCCCGGTCACGCTTATCGTCGACTCCGCGGCGCGCCGCTACCTCGACGAGGTGGATCACGTCATCGTCGGCGCGGACTCCATCGCCGCCGACGGCGGCGTCATCAACAAGGTCGGCACCTCGGGACTTGCGGTCAACGCCCGCGAGCGCGGCGTGCCGATCATGACCGCCGCACAGACGATCAAGCTCCACCCGGAGACGCTGACGGGCCACACCGTGGAGATCGAGATGCGCGCGGAAGAGGAGGTGATAGACCCGGACGTCAGGGCGGAGATCGGAGAGATCACGGTCGAGAACCCGGCGTTCGACGTCACACCCCCGCGCTACATGGACGCGATCGTCACCGAACACGGCCAGTTTCCACCCGAGAGCATCGTGACGCTCATGCGTGAGCTGTTCGGCGAGGGTGCCGAGGAGCCGTGGGCCGAGCCATGAGGGGGGATGAAGCCGGGAACGACGCCGGGGACGGTGTGGGGGGCCCAATACATCTGGAGGACGTCCGTGAGGCGCTTGAATCGGAGACCGTGGACGGGTCTGCCGAACGAAACGAAACGGCCACGGCGGATGGATCGGCTATGTCTGAGGAATCGACGATGCGCTCGCCGAAGGTAATCGCCGCGGGCCACCTCAACTGGGACGTGACGATGTACGTCGATCGGCTGCCCGGGCCGGACGGCGAGGTCCGGATCGACCGGCTCGAACAGTCCGGCGGCGGCAGCGCGGCCAACGTCGCGGTCGGGCTCGTCGACCTCGGTGGTCGCGCGATCGTCTACGGGAGCGTCGGCGGCGACGAGTCCGGCGCGCTCGCGCTCCGCGGGCTCGCGAACGCGGGCGTCGATCCGGGCCACGTGCTCATCGACGCCGACCAGCCCACCTCGGTGAAGTACGTGATCGTCGACGGGCAAGGTGAGCTCTGCATGCTCGCGAACGAGGGCGCGAACGAGGCCTTCTCGGCGGCCGATCTCGACCGCGACACCCTCGCACAGGCCGACCATCTCCACCTCACGAGCCAGGAACCCGAGACGGCCACGGCGCTTTCGACCGCGGCCCACGAAACGGGCGCGACCGTCAGCTTCGACCCGGGTCGACGCGTCGGCGAACGGGGATACGAGGAGGTGCTCGCCGCCGCCGATCTCCTCTTTCTCAACGCGCGGGAGGCGGAGGCGGTCGCGGAGACGACCGACATCGACCCATGGGAGCCTGACGATCGCGTCGTCGCGATCAAACTCGGCGGGGACGGCGCGTCGATCCGCACGCCACACGGCGACGTCTCCCACCCGGGCTTCCCGATCGATCCCGTCGACACCACCGGCGCGGGCGACGCGTTCGCCGCCGGATTTCTCGCAACGACCCTCCGTGACCCCTCCATCACGGGGGACGGGTTCTCACACGACCCACGCGATTACGAGTTGCCCTTGCTCGTGGGCAACGCCTGCGGCGCGCTCGGGGCTGGCGCTATCACGGCCCGGGTCGACCTCTCGTGGGACGCGATCCGCGATCGCATGGGCGAGTCGCCCGAGGCGGACCTCCTCATCGAGATCCGGACGTGAGGGGCGACGGCGATCCGTCGATCGTCACTCGGCGGGACCAACCACCTCGTTCGCGAGCGTCCCGACGCCCTCGTAGGTGATCTCGACGCGGTCGCCGGGTTCGATCGTCCCCGGGTTCGCCGGGCTGCCGAAGGCGACGCAGTCGCCGGGGCGGAGGGTGAACCGCTTCGAGAGGAACGAGACGACCTCGTACGGGCTAAAAAGCATCAACTCGGTGTTGGCGTCCTGGCGCACCTCCCCGGAGACGGTCGTTCGGATGTCGAGGGCGGTGGGGTCGACGTCGGTCTCGATCCACGGCCCCAGTGGGGCTGAGCCGTCGAACGCCTTTCTGGCGGTCCGTCCGGCCTGATCGAGCGCGTCGACGTCGTTCAGTATCGTGTAGCCGCGCACGACCGCCGGCACGTCGTCGGGGTCGAGGTCACGACAGCGCTCGTCGATCACCGCCACGAGTTCGCCCGCGTAGGTCAACTCGTCGGTCCAGTCCGGATAGCGGATGGGTCGTTCGTGCGCGAGGAGGCTCGTCGGCGGCTTGATGAAGAAGTCCGGCTCGTCGGGCCGCTCGTAGTCCATCTGTTCCAGCGTGGCGGCGTAGTTCCGGCCCACACAGTAGAGCGCACTTGGCGAGCAGGGCGGCAGGAGCCGTCCGTCGCGAGCGACCTCGTAGGTTCCGTCTTCGGTGACGACGGTTCTATCGACGTAGCGCCCAGCGACCGGTCCGTCCGGGGTGAGCAGGCGTGCGAGTCGCATACGCGGATGACCGAACGGCGTTTCAAAAGGGCGTCGGTCGATCAGTCGTTGGGGTCACCGACGCCGATCACGACGGCGGTCCGGATCTCGAAGGCGGTATCGTACTCCTCGCGGCGGCCGGTCGCCGAGCCGATCCGCTCGACGGCCGCCTCGTGGGCGCGTCGCACGGCATCGGCTTCGCGCTCGGTGAGCCCCAGCCGATCCCCGACGACGTTCCAGTGGTCCGATTCGACGAGGAACGCCTCCCGATCGTCGTCGGCTTCGATGCACTCGTATCGACGTCGATACGACTCCAGTCGTGGACCGAGGTCGGCCTGTACCCGAGCGAGCAGCACGGGGAGGCGGGCGAGCGGGACGCTCGCGAGCGCACCGGCTTTTAACAGCGCCGTTCCGCCGATCGGGTGATCCCCGGCGTCCTCGCCCTCACCGGATCCGGCGCGGTGCTCGCCGTTCGTGGACGGTTCCCGGTCGTCCGGCATGGTCGAGCGATCACCCGCCGGCCCGCATGGCCTTGCGTTTAAATCGGGGGATCAGCTCCTCGATGGCGGCCGGCTCGCCCACGAACGTGACCGTTACCTCGGTGAGCGTGATGGAGCCGGCCACGTGAACCGTCTCGGCCCGCAGGCGCACGCGCCAGCCCTCGCCGTCGACGCGGGTGGCCGATACGGGCTCGTCGGCGTCGACGAGGGTTCCCCCGAGGTTTCGGAGATAGTGGGCGGCGAGGCGACGGGAGATCCCGCGATACGCGCGTTCCTCGCGGATCCACCCGGGTTCGATCGGTAACTCTCCACCCTCAGGGTCGTCGTCCCCCGCCCTGTCACCGCCCTCAGGTGGGTCAGTCATCGCCCCCCGCGACCGGCGGGAACACCGCGAGCCGGTCCCCGTCCGCGAGCGGCGTCTCCAAGCCGTCGAGGTGGAGGACCTCGCGGCCGTTTTTTAAGACGTTGATGTGCGGGGCGAGCTCCCCGTCGACGATCAGTCGCCCCTCGAGGTCGGCGTACTCCGCCTCCAGTTCGCGAAGGATCTCGCCGACGGTGGCCCCGTCCGCGGCCGCATACGGGAGCGTCTTGGTCCCGACAGCCTCACGAAACGTCGCGAAGAACCGTAGCTCCAGTTCCATACCCTCCGGAGGGTGTCGAACCTCTTAAAAGCGGCCGCCTTCGGGACTCACAGATCCGAGAGACGGATCCCGTCGTCGACCACGCGGTAAAGCCGCTCGCGGTCTATCTCCTCGGCGAGCCACTCGTGTTCGGCCAGCTGGCCGATGAGTTCGATGTAGAGGTTACGCCAGGCGATCGCGTAGATGGGCGACTGACCCCACGCGCGAAGCTCCGGGACGAACTCGTGATACGTCTCGGCCTGCTCCTCCATCCGCTCCATGGCGTCGACGACGACCCCCGCTGCCTCCCCGGGCTCGCTCCCTTCGATCTCTTCGTTGATCCGGGTCTGGATCCCAACGATCGCCCGACGCATGTCCTGTTCGGCGGTTCCGTCCTCCTCCGGGAGCGACTCGACGACCCCCTTCGGGATCCCGAGGGATATCTCTGGCATGCTCGGAGCGAGGGGCGGGGACCACAAAAAAGCCCCCACGACGCCGCGGCGCGCCCCCGACGACGTCGCGGTCAGCCACCACGATCACGGCGAGATCACCCACGCCTCCGCGACGTCCCGGGCGGCCAGGCGACAGCACCGTACGGTAGTTGATCCCGAAACGCCTTACGGCGTCGGGGCAGCCTTCTGTAACGCCGTCTCGGCGATGTTCCCGCCGTAATCCGCCGAGCGGAGCACGGAGTCGACGACCAACCCGAGCAGCTGGGCGCGGGCGGGATCGAGGTCCCGCAGGAGTTCGTCGATGGCGCGCACCCGCTCGTCGATCGCCCGGACCCCGGCGCGGGCGACGTTGGCCTGCCGGCTGGCCGCCTCGGTGTCCTCCTCGAAGAGGGCGTCCATCGCGCTGTCTATTACCTCGACGGCGTCCTCGTGAAGGTCCTCGATCGCGGCGATCACCGCCTCGGGCAGCGGCTCCTCGAACTTCAACGTCAGGTGGGCGATCTTGGTTGCGTGGTCGCCGACCCGCTCCAGCTGTCGGGCGCTCGAATGGTAGTCGAAACACTCCTCGCGGGGTAATCCGAGCTCCTCGGCCGCCTTGGGCGTGCGTAACGTGGCGCGGAAGATCCGGGAGACGACGAGCCAGAGGCGGTCCAAGTCGTCGTCCCGGCCGATCACGTCGCGTGCGAGGTCGTGATCGAGTTCCGAGAGGGCGGTGATCGAATCGGCGAGCATCGACAGCGAGATCAGCCGCATGCGCGTGACGGCGTTGTGGATGGACAGCTCCGAGGAGTCGAGCAGGTCGCGGATCACGACCCGATCCCGCGTCTCCTCTAACACCTCCAATCCGACGAGGCTTTGGACGACCTCCCGGATCGTCGACCGTTGTTCGGCGGCGATCTCCGAGCCGTTCAGTTCGATGACGTCGAAGCCGCTTACGTACATCGTCGTGACCGCACGGGTCAGGTCCTGACCCCGAAGGTCGGTGATATCGAGGGTCCCCCGCGTTCGGTCCTCGTCGCTTCGCGGGGTGAGAAACAGCGAGTCGCCATCGGGATAGAACTCGACTTCGGTGCCCGCCCCGACGTCGTTCTCGGTCGCCCATCCCTTCGGGATCGAGACCGTGTACGTCGAGCCGCCGGTCACCTGCACCTTCCGCGTTTCCATGGAGGTCCCTGGAGCCGCACAGGAGTTAAACCTGTTCACATATATACCTCAATATCGTCCGTGATCGTCCGTGAATGTCCCCGTATCGACCATCTCCGAGCGTTTGATTACCACAAGCACCATGTGGCAATGACCGCTCCATTTTACTATGTAGTGCTATATAGTAATTATAGTAGCGTATTTAGTACCCAGTACCCCTCCAATGAGGTGATGGAGCGTGACACCACCGGAGGGCCTCCCGGGCGATTGTCCCGACGGGCCTATCTGGCGGCGGCGAGCGGGGCTACGGTCGCGCTCTCCGGCTGTCTCGTCCGCGGTGAGGCGGGCGAGCGCGGTCTGGAGGGTCGGGTCGTCGTCGACGGGAGCAACACCCTGTTGCCCCACGGGGCGGCGGTGGCCGAGGAGTTTCAGTGGCGTAACAACCGCGTGCAGATCCCGGTGCGTGGCTCGGGGACCGGCGCGGGCTTCCAGCGCTTTTGTAGCGGCGATACGGACCTCCAGAACGCCAGCCGTGCCATCGTCGAGGACGAGCAGGTGATCTGTGGCGACAACGACGTCGAGTACCTCGAACTCGAAACCGCCCTCGACGGGGTCGCCATCTGGGTCCACCCGGAGAACGACTGGTGTGATACCCTGACCGTCGAGGAGATCCACCGCCTCTGGCGCTCGGGTTCGGACGTGGAGACGTGGGGCGACCTCCGCGAGGAGTGGGCCGACGAGCCGTGGGGCGAGGAATCCATCTCGCTGTACGGACGCGACCCCGCCTCCGGAACGTTCGATTACTTCACCCAGGCGATTAACGGGGAGGTCGGGGACATCCGCTCGGACTACTCCGCGAGCGCCGACACGAACGTCATCGTCCGCGGCGTCCGCGGCGACCGATACGCGCTCGGGTTCGGCGGGGCGGGCTACTACTACGAGAACGAGGACGACCTCAAACTCGTCGCCGTCGACGACGACAACGACGGCGTACTGCCGACCCGTGAGACGATAGAGAGCGGCGAGTACACCCCGCTCTCGCGGGCGATGCTCCTCTACGTGAGCGTCCCGGCGCTCGAACGGCCTGCGGTGCGCGCGTTCGCCGAGTTCTACTTCGAGGAGATCGACGACGACGCGGACGACGCGGTCGTCGAGGAGGGGGAGACGCTGACGTGGACCCAGTGGGCCGCCCGGCGGGTCGGCTTCTATGGGATCCCCGAGGAGACCGTTGAGACGGGCCGTGAGAAGCTCGCGGAGGCGCTCGATTCGATCGAGGAGGGCGATCAATGAGCGGCGCGGGCGGTGGGGTCGACCTCTCGCGGGCGGGTTCGAACATCCCGGCCGGGCGGAACCTCGCGGTCCGGGCGGTCTTTTTCACGTGCGCGCTGATCACCGTGTTGACGACCTTCGGGATCATCGTCGTCCTCGTCGACGGCGCGCTCGGNTTCTTCCGCGAGGAGACGCTTTTCGGGTTGCTTTCGGGGGTCCTCGGCGGCCTGCTTTCGGGCGGCCCGGCNGAGGCGTGGGCGGCCGCTCGATCCGGGCTCGGCGTCCAGGTCACGGTCCGGGAGTTCCTCTTTGGAACCGACTGGTCGCCGATCATCCGGCCGCGTTCGTACGGCGTCATTCCGCTGCTGTGGGGGACGATGATCATCGTCGTCGGGTCGGCGCTCATCGCGCTGCCCATCGGGACGGCGACGGCGATCTACCTCTCGGAGTACGCCGACCGGCGCGTCCGGAACGTGATAAAGCCGACCCTGGAGGTGCTCGCGGGGATCCCGACCATCGTCTACGGGTTCTTCGCGCTCTCGTTTATCACGCCCATAATCCAGCGGTTCTTCCCGGAGACCGGGACGTTCAACGCGGCCGCCGGCGCGATCGTCGTCGGGATCATGATCATCCCGATGGTCTCGTCGCTCTCGGAGGACGCCATGTCGGCGGTTCCCGATGACCTCCGTAACGCGGCTTACGGCCTCGGTGCGACCAAATTCGAGGTCTCCACGGACGTCGTCGTCCCCGCGTCGCTCTCGGGCGTGCTCGCCTCCTACATCCTCGCCATCTCGCGGGCGATCGGCGAGACGATGGCGGTGACGCTCGCGGTCGGAATGCAGCCGAATATCACGTTCAACCCGCTTGAGCCGATCCAGACGATGACCGCCTACATGGTACAGGTCGGGATCAGCGACGTCTCCGTGGGATCGATCGGCTATCAGAGCCTCTTCGCGGTCGGATTGGTGCTGTTCGTGATGACGCTCGTGATGAACCTGTTGAGTCTCTGGGTGAAAAGCCGCTATCGGGAGGCGTACCGATGACTGGGTCCGAACGCGACGGGCGCGGCAGCGACGGGGGCGGTGAGGACGAGGGCGTTCGCGCCGATGGCGGGGATCCGTTCGCGTCCGTCGGCGGCAACATCGAGCGCAAACAGCGGCTCGGCCGGGTGTTCGTCGGGATCTGCTTCGCCTCGACGCTCGTTGGCATCGTCGCGCTGGTCGCGTTGATCGGTGACGTGCTCTATGAGGCGTGGGGCTGGGTGACGCTCGATTTCCTCACTTATCCCCCCTCGCGGTTCATCGAGAACTACTACCCGGGCGGCCGCGGCGCGGGGATCTATCCCGCGCTGGTCGGCTCGATCCTGCTCATCGCGCTGACGGCCGTCTTCACGATGTTCATCGGCGTCGGCGCGGCGATCTACCTGGAGGAATACGCGGCCGAATCGCGGCTGAAGAGCTTCATCGAGGCGAACATCGCCAACCTCGCGGGCGTCCCGTCGATCGTCTACGGGCTGCTCGGCCTCGCGGTGTTCGTCCGTGCCGTTGGCTTCGGGGAGAGCCTGCTGGCCGGCGCGTTGACCCTGACGCTTCTCATCCTGCCCATCGTCATCGTCTCCGCACAGGAGGCGCTCCGCGCGGTGCCGGACTCACAGCGTGAGGCTGCCTACGGCGTCGGCGCGACCGACTGGGAGGTCGTCCGCGACGTGGTCCTGCCCGCGGCGCTGCCGGGGATCATGACGGGCACGATCCTCTCGCTCTCGCGGGCGATCGGCGAGACCGCGCCGCTCATCATGGTCGGTGCGGCCACGTCGATGTTCGTTGCGCCGGTCCGCGAGGTCGGCGGCGTCCCCGTGCCCGACCTGTTCGGCTCCTTCGCGGCGATGCCGATGCAGATCTTCGATTGGGCGCGGCTGCCCGAAGCGGAGTTCCAGCACGTCGCCGCCGCCGGCATCGTCGTGCTGCTCACCGTCCTGTTATTGATGAACGTGACCGCCATCCTGATCCGCAACAAGTACGAGACCCGATAACCATGCCCGAGAAACAACCGACAGCCGACGAACCACACACCGCCAACGAACCGCACGCCGCCAACGAACCACGCCGCGCCCACGAACCGCACGCCGCCCACGAACCACGCCCCGCCCACGAACCACGCCGCGCCCACGAACCACGCCGCGCCCACGAACCACGCCGCGCCCACGAACCGACCGCAACCGAGCCGATCCGAACCGACGGTGGACGGGTCACGGAGGCGACCCCCTCGATACAGGAGATCCCGGAGGCGGACACCGTCATCGAATCGAAGGACCTGACGGTTCATTACGGCGACGTGCAGGCGCTTCAGCCGGTGAACGTCCGCCTCCCCGAACGCGAGGTTACGGCGATCATCGGTCCGTCCGGCTGTGGCAAGTCGACGTTCCTCCGGTGTCTCAACCGGATGAACGACATGGTCGACGCCGCCCGCGTCGGCGGGGAACTCCGGTTTCGGGGGAAAAACGTCTACGACGGGGACGTGGACCCGGTGGCGCTCCGGCGGCGGGTCGGGATGGTGTTTCAGAAGCCGAACCCGTTCCCGAAATCCATCTACGACAACGTCGCGTACGGCCTGAAGATTCAGGGCTTCGACGGCGACATGGACGCCCGCGTCGAGGAGGCGTTGCGCGGGGCGGCGCTGTGGAACGAGGTGAGCGATCAGCTCGATTCCTCGGGGCTCGACCTCTCGGGTGGCCAGCAACAGCGGCTCTGTATCGCCCGGGCCATCGCGCCCGACCCCGAGGTGATCCTCATGGACGAGCCGGCCAGCGCGCTCGACCCGGTCGCGACGGCGAAAGTCGAGGACCTGATAGACGAGCTCGCAGAGCAGTACACGGTCGTCATCGTCACCCACAACATGCAGCAGGCGGCCCGCATCTCGGATAAAACGGCCGTCTTCCTCACCGGCGGGAAACTCGTCGAGTTCGGGGATACGGATCGGATCTTCGAGAACCCGGAGAACCAGCGGGTCGAAGATTACATCACCGGAAAGTTCGGATAGCGCGACCGATCGGCCGACCCCGCGTATCCCCCTCAACACGATAGCCACCTCGTCCCAGTGGTCCATCAGTGCCAGCGGTTTTCCCTCCCCACGGGTCCTCCTCCCCCCNCCCCCTCCCGACGATTCCTGCGTCCCCACTGCTCCTCAGCCCCAGTGGCTATTTCGTCTCGGATCTGATAACGGCGCGAAACGTTCAATTCAGTTGGGAAAGTTCTGTTAGTATGGACCCGACCCGCCGCCCTCACTCCGACGAGCGAGGCGATCCCGACGGCTCGCCGGAACCGTCCGACGCCCGGGCGGGGGAGCGGACGCAACGAGGCTGCGGGTTTCGAACCGCCCACGTCCTCGTCGTCGACGACGAGCCCGGCGCGGCGGATCTCGCCGCGACGTATCTCGAACGGCTTCTCACCGGCGTGGAGACGACCACGGCGGGGAGCGCCGACGCCGCACTCGACCACCTCGGGACACACGACGTCGACTGCATCGTGAGCGACTACGATATGCCGGGGCGAAACGGGCTGGAACTGCTTCGTGAGGTACGAACCACCGCCGGCGAGGTCCCGTTCGTGCTGTTCACGGGCAAGGGAAGCGAGGAGATCGCGAGCGAGGCTATCACGGCCGGCGTCACCGACTACCTCCAGAAAGGCGGCGGGGTCGATCAGTACGAGGTGCTCGCCAACCGCGTCGCCAACGCGCTCCAACGCCGATACGCGGAGCTCGAACTCACCGAAACGAACCGGAAGGTCACCGCGATCCACGAGTTCGTCACGCAACTTTCGAGCGCGGAGACGGTCGAGGAGGTGCTTGAGCGGGTCGTCGAGGCCAGCGAGCAGATCCTCGAGTTCGATCGCTGTGTGGCCGCGCGTCGCGAGGGCGACGTGATCATCCCCGCCGTGCGGTCCGCGTCGGTCACCTCCGAGGAGGTTCGGACCTTCGAGGTCGGCGAGGGCGCGCTCGGCCGGACGGTCGCCGAGGAGCGGACCTTCGTGATCGACGACCTGGGCGGCGAGGAGGGGAACGAGGGGGCCGACGCCGCAGACCCGGTCCCCGACGACATCCGATCCGCGATCAGCGTCCCGATCGGCTCATACGGGGGCTTTCAGGCGGTATCGTCCGGATATGGGGAGTTCAACCACCGCGACGTCGAGTTCGCCGAACTCGTCTGCTCACACGCCCGCGACGCCATCGAGCGGATCCGGACCGAGGCCGACCTTCGGGCCGGCCGGGATCGGCTCGCCGCCCTGTTCGAGAACGTCCCGCTCCCCATCGCCAGGGTCGTCGTCGACGCCGATGGCGAGCGCCATCTTAATGCCACCAACGTCGCCTTCGAGGAGACGTTCGGGGCCGCCGCGGGCACCGACTCCTTCCGCGAGACGTTCGACCGGATCGTCCCGTCGGGAACAGAGGGGGTCTCCTCCACGGAGGTCGCCGCGGATGGGCAGCCGGTTCGGGCCGAACTCGAGCGCATCACCGTCGATGGCCCCCGCGAGTTTTTGGTCCATGCGATCCCCACGGTTCGCCGCGAGGGGGCGTTCGTCTACGCGGTCTATGCCGACATCGGCGAGCAGAAACGCATCGAACGGACCCTGCACGCCCTCCATGAGGCCACTCGACGGATGTTCTTAGCGGAGGACCCGAACGGGGTGGCGGAGGTGGCAACCAGTGCCGCCGTCGATATCATCGGGTTCCCGACCAGCGGCGTGCGCCTCTACGACCCGTCGACGGAAACGCTGCAGCCGACCTCGATAAGCCGGGAGGCGAGGGCGGCCATCGGCGATCGACCGCCTTTTGGCCCCGGAGACGGCCTCGTTTGGGACGCCTTCGAGCGGGATGAGCCCGCGGTGGTGGACGACCTCGACGCGATGGAGACGGCGGTCGGCTACGGGGCCCTCCGAAGCCTCGTGGTCGTCCCGCTCGACGGGCACGGGGTGCTGCTTTTGGGTTCGAGAGAGCCGTCGTTCTTCGACGAGCGGGACGTTCAACTCGCCCGGGTGCTCGGCGCGAACGTCGCCGTCGCGCTCGATCGGGCCGAACAAGTCGAGCGGCTCCGTCAGCGGGATGCCGCGCTCAAACGCGAGGTCGAGCGGCTTGAGTCGTTCACGGGCGTCGTCTCGCATGACCTCCGAAACCCGCTCAGCGTCGCCTCCGGACGGCTGGCGATCGCCATGAACCACGTCGATGATCCCGATGCGACCGCCCAACTCGAGAAGGTCGCCGACGCCCACGACAGGATGGCGGTGCTCATCGACGACCTGCTCACGCTGGCCCGGGAGGGCCGGACGGTCGACGCCCCCGAACGGGTGCGGCTCGACGAGGTGGCATCCGACGCCTGGGCGACGGTTCCGACGCACGAGGCGAGTCTCCGGATCGATGAGGCGGACGCGGTCATCCGCGCCGACCCGGAGCGGGTCCGCACCCTCCTCGAGAACCTCTTTCGAAACGCCGTCGAACACGCGGGCGAGGACGTCACCGTCACCGTCTCGGCACGCGAGGGCGGGTTCGTGGTCGCCGACGACGGCCCCGGCTTCGAGATCGACCCCGCCCGGGCGCTGGAACACGGGGTGAGCAGCGGGACGGGGGGCTCGGGGTTCGGGCTGGCGATCGTCCACGAGATCGCGACGGCACACGGCTGGAAGTTGACCGTCTCGAACGACGACGGTGCCCGATTCACCGTTCACACCGACGGCGGGGACCGGTGAGTGGGCAGTTCGGCCCTCCCAACGGGTTCCTCGCCCGCACCGCGTCGCTCCCGCCGTTTTTAACGCATGGCGACGAAGCGGGCGTATGATCACGATAAAAGACACCGTCCATGACCATATCGAGGTCGACGGCGTCGCGG
>SL_4KL_010_BRINEDRAFT_10000269_pt1 | contig 25891 bp, 29 predicted proteins | sample SodLak_010_BRINE_2_FD_10664 | JGI IMG/M metagenome (IMG submission 10664) | reverse complement strand
CTCTGATATGTATTCGTCGGGAGCGAATGCATACACTGGAAAAGCGTGGTTTGATGCACCGTCGATCGGGGATGCAGTTGCCGCGGTTGAGAGCCTGTAACTATTAAATATCGTAGATACGAAATTAGTCGTCTGCTGGTGTTGGTGGCCTTTCGATCGGTTCAACTGGGTCGTCTGTCGGCGCGATTGGATTTGCCGCATCTGCGGCAGCAGAGAGTCCAAGCTGGTACGCCGCAGGATCTGCATTGTCTCTGAGGCTGGTTCGGCCACGGTGTGGTGCGATCGCATCGTCAAGATGCAGTGAAACCGCCTCAAGGAGTGCTTCGGCCTCAAGCGGCTGTCCACGCGCCTTGATTTCGTCGATCGTTGCGTCGTCAGGCACATCAAACGCCCGTTGGGTGATGATCGGACCCTGATCGAGATCAGTNGTTACGTAGTGTGCTGTGACACCGGCGATTCGAACACCCTCTTCTTTCGCCTGTCTGTATGCTGCCGCACCTGGGAACGCAGGAAGCAGGCTTGGGTGGATGTTGATAATTCGATCTTCGTATCGGAAGACGATTTTTGGACCGAGAATGCGCATGTATCGTGCTAAGACGATCAGGTCGACCTCGTGCTCTGCAAGGATGTCCAAGATCCGATCCTCATCAGGTGAGCCGCTTCCGTCACCGACATCATAGAACGGGATCCCGTGATTGTCCGCTATGTCTCGGAGGTCGCCACGGTTCCCGATGACGACTGAAATTTCAGCGTCGACATCGCCATCAAGCCGTGCTTCGATCAGCGATTCAAGACAGTGAGTCTCTTTGGTGACGAAGACGGCGATGCGTTGGGTCTCTCGATCGCTGGGGAAGCGGACCTGAATATCAACATCGAGTTCTCGGCCAAGCGATGAGAGTGCAGATCGAAGCTCCGATCGCTCACAGCGCATCTCGGCAGTGTCAACACGCATGGTCATCCGGAAAATACCATCACGAACTGCCTGGTCGAGGTCTTCGATGTTAATTCCACGCTCGAACAGCAGTGTCGTGACACGGGCGATGAGCCCTGTTTTGTCCCCCCCAATGACCGTAATCTCAGTTAGTTCGGTCGTCATCGGGAGCCCTCCACGGTGTGCTGTTCAGTTGCTGTCATCGAGATACCGAAAGGAATCGATCGCAAAAAGGGTGTCTGTCCGGAACGCCCATCGAGTAGCGGTATCGTGTCACTAGCTAACGTACGCTTACTCTATACACGTTAGTGCATGAACGAAGCGTTCCAAAAGAGCTTTTGACCATGGTCGCGCAGTATCTTTCGATGACCGCCTACACCGCAACGGTGACTGTTCGATTGAAACATGGTGTTCTTGATCCGGAAGCGGAAACAACGAAGCGATCGCTTGAACGGCTTGGATTCGAACTCTCCGCACTGCGCTCTGCAGACAAATTCGAAATCGATCTCGATGCGGACGATGCGTCGGCTGCCGAAGCAGAGGCAACAGAGATGACGGAGCGTTTGTTAGCAAACCCAACCATCCACGACTACGAGATTTCGGTCGCGGAAACAGAGGCCTAACCATGACGGTTGCTGTCGTCCAGTTTGGTGGCTCAAACTGCGATCGAGACGCAGTACGTGCACTCACCTATCTCGGAGTTGATGCCGAGCGAGTCTGGCACGAGGATGGACTTCCTGAAGAGACGACGGGTATCATGCTTCCGGGTGGGTTCTCTTACGGGGACTACCTTCGAGCGGGTGCAATGGCTGCGCAGTCTCCGATTATGGATGAAGTCCGATCGAAGGCAGAGAATGGGACGCCCGTGCTCGGTGTTTGTAACGGTGCTCAGATTGGCTGTGAGTCAAAACTCACCGACGGTGCGTTTACGACAAACAAGAGTGCCCGATTCCAGTGTGAACACGTCTATCTTCGCGTTGAACGCGCAGATACACCGTGGACCAACGCCTACGATGTTGGCGATGTGATCGAGATCCCGATCGCACACGGAGAAGGCAGGTTTGAGATTACCGAAAAGCGGTACGATCAGCTCGAAGCGAACAATCAAGTGCTATTTCGCTACTGTGACAAAGACGGAAATAGTACCGATGACGCAAACCCCAATGGTTCAACCGGAAACGTCGCGGGAATTCTTGGAACATCAGAGACGGTTGCTGTGTTGATGCCGCATCCAGAACGCGCAACACTGCCTGACATTGGTGGCACAGATGGCGAAGGTATTCTTCACGGATTCGCCGAATAATCCTCGCTACTCGGCTTGTGAGACGGTTGATTGAACCTGAATGCCTGGTTCGCCATCATCCCGTTTTACGAGCCGGGTCACCCCTGTTTTTCCGTGCGCACCCTTGTCTAATCGGATGTATTGGAGATCGCTTTGGTCCTCTACCCATGTCTCAAATACCTGCTGGGCATCGAACACGTAGAACTCTGCAAGTCGTTCATCCATCGTTCGTGGATTCTGCACGAAAATGATTGTATCGTCATCGGTAAGCAGATTCGCTTGGATCCACCCATGCTGAAAGCGAAGGTCTTTCGCAGAGAGCTCTTGCAGTGCAGTTTCAGAGTAGACGATCGGAACCGCGTCGCGTGATCCGCGTCGCTCGTCGATCGATCGATAGATACGGAAGATACGTTGCATGACGTAGAATCGGTTGTGGGTCAACATACCGGTGAGCCCACGCTTGTGAACACGGTAGATGTTNGGATGATCGTAATCCCAGTCCGCATACCAGTCGATAATGAACAGCCGGTTTTCATCAAGAAGCTGTCCGAGTGACGAGATCCGACTTGCAATTTTTGTCTCAACCCACTCACGACCAAGGGTTCCCGGAACAAAGATTGGCACTGCAGCGCCAGCAAGCAACGACTCGACAGCAACCTCTGCGACGATATCACTGACTCGTGCACGGCCATCGTGTGACAGCACAACGGATTGCCCCTTTGAGAGCCCACCGCCACCCAGTTCATCTAATCCAGGAACGCCGGTTTTCCAGACGCGGCCAACCGGCTGTGTTGGGGACCACCGCGAGACGACGGTTGGTCCATTTCGCGTGATTTCAAACTCATGCATCCGGGTATCGTGATCGACACCGCGAAGCTTCTCAACACGGAGATATCGGTGGTAATCACCACGGATTGGTTCATGAGAGAGACTAATAACACCGTGTGCCGCAAATCGGAGCAGTTCAGGTGCAGCAGAGCCGGTTACAGCTCCACTATCCGGCTCTTCTGCGATGAGAAGCGTTGTTGCATCAAACCGATCGGCAAAGAGTCGGATCAGCTCCAAAATATCCCGCCGGAGAAGATCGGGATTGTCAGCCATCGGGGCAATGCCTGAAAGGCTGTCAACGACAATTCGATCGACCGGCAGATACTCTGTTAGATGCTCTTCTAAATATTCCGTCGTAAACGGGGCGTAGAAATCATGTGGTCGGTCCTCATCTCGCTGGAGTTCGCTCAACATAAGCCCATCTACACCATCAATTCGTTGCCCAGGTCGTGCATGAACCGATGCGATCGAAAGGTTTGGATCGTCTAACTCAAACGAAAATGGGGCAAACGAGTCGCACAACTCTTCGCGTGTCTGTTCAGTTGTTACATAGAGTGCCCGATCGCCATCATCGAGTCCTGCTTGGAGGAACTGCATGGCGAAGGTACTCTTTCCGGTACCCGGTCCCCCCGAAAGGAGGATCGCCCGGTTCGCGGGGAACCCACCATCAAGCAGGCGATCAAGCCCAGCGTCGCCTGACGGCACTTGTGTAAGTTCGTATTCAGTCTCACCGTATACATCAGCCATTGTGACGTTGTAGGTACTGGGAAGGCAAGCAGTATAAACCCCAGCGACGGTGAATTGACAGGCTTTGTGGCTATCGGACGAGCGGCATATTGTAGCTCGTCTCCGCTTCGATCACGAGCTCCCACGTTGTTTCACACTCACAGGAGACTTGCTCGAACACCGTCTCGTCTTGGCGGAGGTTGAAATCCTTGATCGCTTTTTGTACCAAATCGTCACACTCCCCACAGTTATGCGCGCCGCGATCGCTGCCATGTCCGACCGGGTCGGAGACGACGATCGCATCCGAATCAGCAGTTTCTTTGAGGGCGTGTGCAACTGACCAGAGCCACGGTGGTCGGTAGCCGCCACGGAAGAACAGCTCATCAACCATCGTGTAGCGCTGCACATTACACGGGTTCATCGACACGGTATGGCAACCTGAGACGTCAGCACAGCGTTTAATCGAGGAGATCATATCTTCGAGTGCTTCCGGCTCCGACAGGAACGGTGGCTTCATGAGCAGATACGCTTTGACACCAGCCCCCGCAGCATCCGCTTCAGCACAAGCGGCCTCGAAATCGGAGAAGTCAAAATACTTGTTGACACAGTCGTGTCTGACACGATCGGTTGCGGTTTCTAATCCAACTGCAACATCAGTGTCGATATCATGCTGGGTGAAATCCGCCAGTTTCGCTTCGGAGACGAAATCAGGGAGTGATTCAACAACCATTCGCTCCCTATCTGAGAACGTCTCTGCGATCGCAGCGCGGGTTTCTGCGGGGACCTCACGCTCATCAAGGAATGAGCCGGAGGTGTAGATTTTGATGAGCCCACACTCTTCATCGGTGTTTTCGGCTTCGTGCTCGAGACAGACGTCAATCTGGTCCATAAGCGCGTCATGTGCGACAGTACCGCCTTCGACCGATTCTGCAACATACCCACACATTGTGCAGCCGCCGGCACGGGCCCATCGGCAGCCACCAGTATTGAGAATAATCGTCAGGCTTTGGTAGACGCCGTTTGGGGTGTTATCCTCGTCAATCCAGACACGGGTGGGTTGGTGTGGATCGTAGTGTTTCTGTTTCTCCGAACGGATGTCGCGCATCACCGAATTGTGTGCGTCCATGCCGCGCCCGGTTTCGTACACTTCAGGGCTCGGTTTACTCATTACCTGTGGTATCCAACCGAGGCGTAAAACCTCACCGACACGACTGGCAGCTACGTCCGTCTCGACGCGACCACAGCACCAATCGTTGCCCCAATCGCATTCAAAACGATATCAAACACTGAGAACGATCGCCACGGAATCGGTGCTTGGACGACCTCAATGAACGCACCATAACCAGTTGCAACAAGAATAGGGCCGCCGATCGCGATCGGCCATGAAAATCCAGACCACACGAGCAATCCGGCCAGTATTGCATATCCAAAGAGATGGAACACCGCAGTAGGTCCGAACATGCCGGTCGTTCCAGCATTGCTAGATACTGATGGGAGTGGAATTACAGAGGCGATAAAGAGCAAGAACATAAACCCAGATACGATCGCCCGTTCGGATGTCATTGTTCAATCAAAAGCACCAAATTGACCTAATATTCACGCTTTATTGACAACACGATACGTAACGTTGTATGGTCACAACACGGCCGACTTTTGCTGAGTGTAATCGATTGGTTTTCTGGGCAAAACGCCGTGCATGGCTACGTAGGTAGTGTTACAACCGACGTAACCAGATGTAATTACCGCACGATGAGAACACCTAACAGGATACGGGACGAACATAACTATTGTAAATTACAATGACTGAACTAGGTGGATTTCAAGACAGAATCGGAGAAGTGGACCTCTCCTCGGGAGCAGTGAACTATCGCGGTATTGATGACGAAGACGCGAAAAAATACATCGGCGGTCGTGGGCTTGGCGTGAAATACATGTTCGAGCGCGATCCGGACATCGATCCGATGAGCGATGAGAATCGGCTGTGCTTCATGAACGGCCCGCTCACCGGAACACAAGTTACCATGAGTGGCCGAATCGCAGTTGTGACAAAATCCCCACTCACGGGGACTGTAACTGACTCACACCACGGTGGCTGGTCCGGTGCACGATTGAAATGGTCCGGATTTGATGGTCTCATTTTCGACGGCAAAGCAGACAAGCCAGTGTATGCGGTCGTCGAAGATGGCGATGTTGAGCTTCGAGATGCGTCCCATCTGTGGGGCAAAGGTGTCCACGAAACACGTGATACGCTCGAAGAGGAGGTTGATGGTTCCTACGGAAAAAACCTCAGCCTCATGGCGATCGGCCCTGGCGGCGAAAACGGCGTCAAATACGCCTGTATCGTTAACGAAGACGATCGTGCTTCAGGCCGTGGCGGAACCGGCTGTGTGATGGGATCGAAGAATCTCAAAGCGATCGTCATTAAATCCGGTACAAAGATGCCGAAGCCAGCTGACCCAGAGACGTTTAAAAAGGGCTATCAGCAAGCGATGACGGTTATTCGTGAGTCCGATGTCACTGCACCAAACGAGGGTGGACTCTCGATGTACGGGACAAACGTGCTCATGAACGTGACCGAAGAGATGGATGGGCTTCCAACCAAGAACGGGAAGTACACCTCGACAAAATCTTATAACGAGACAGAAGGCATCGACATCGATGCAGAGCGCGTCTCCGGAGAGAACGTTCGTGAAAATATCCTTGTTGACGAACCGACCTGTCACTCCTGTCCGGTTGCGTGCAAAAAGGAAGTTGAAGTAACGACGATGCACAAGGGTGAGGAGATGAACGTTCGGATGGAGTCCTACGAGTATGAGTCAGCATTCGCACTTGGACCGAACTCCGGGCACACCGAGCGTGACGACATTGCACTCATGATCGATCGCTGTAACGACATGGGTATCGACACGATCGAGGTCGGAAACATGATGGCGATGGCGATGGAGATGACCGAAGAAGGCAAACTCGATGATGTTGGCGGTCTCGACTGGGGAGACTCAGAGACGATGGTCGATATGATCGAGATGGTCTCCAAACGTGAAGGTGACCTTGCAGACCTCCTTGCAGAAGGTCCACGGCGTGTGGCTGAAAAGCGAGATGCACATGGTAATTCGCTTGCGGTCAAAGGTCAGACGATCCCAGCATATGATCCACGCTGTATGAAAGGGATGGGTATCGCGTATGCAACCTCGAACCGTGGTGCATGTCACCTTCGTGGCTACACACCTGCGGCAGAGATTCTCGGTATCCCAGAGAAAGTTGATCCATATGCATGGGAAGGAAAAGGCGAACTTACCGCTGTGTTCCAAGATATGCACTCGATCAGTGACTCCTTCGATATCTGCAAATTCAACGCATTCGCAGAGGGTGTCGAAGAGTACGTCCTGCAGTACAACGGGATGACGGGTCTCGAGGTCACCGAAGAAGAGCTGTGGACTACTGGTGAGCGGATCTACAATCTTGAGCGCTACTACAACAACCTTGCAGGCTTTGATGGCTCCGATGACTCGCTGCCAGAGCGATTCCTTGAGGGTGAAAACGGTATTGCAGGCCAAGGCGCATCCGAAGGCGAGTTCTGTGAACTCGATGAAATGAAAGAAGAGTACTACGCGCACCGTGGCTGGGTTGACGGCGTGGTACCGGACGAGAAACTCGACGAACTTGGCATCGATATTGGGCCTGGTACCGGTGTCTCCGCGGGAGATTCCGCTGCTCCAGCAGACGACTGATCGTGCTCGCACACCAACGCTATTTTTTGCGCGACTATGCGGCAAGCCGAGCGGCTGATCGGCAAGGATTTGTGAGCACCCACAAAACGAACAACCGTGTCTGTAACTCGGAACGTCTCAATGTTTCTCTCCTTAGCGGTGCTTTGGGGGCTCTCGTTTCCAGCGATCGCCGTTGGACTTGAGTACCTGCCACCGTTGTTGTTTGCAGCGTTTCGGTATGACGTTGCAGCCGTGTTATTGCTGGTGTATGCTGTGGCCCGAACTGACGGGTGGATTCCACATGGCCGACACAACATCCAAGCCATCGTCGGTGGGGGGCTCTTTCTTGTTGCGGGTAACGGACTGTTATTTATCGGGCAACAGACGGTCCCAAGTGGAGTGGCCTCAATCATGACGGCATTGGTTCCGATTATTACCGCATTGTGGGCGTTTTTGCTCCTTGGTGAACGAGTGTCTGCGATCGGTGCAGTTGGTGTTGCAGTTGGCTTTGTTGGGTTAGGGCTCGTGATTCAGCCCGACCCATCAAATCTTCTTGGTGGTGGTACGTTCGGCCGACTGCTGATTGTTGGGCAGGTGCTTAGCGTCTCACTTGGTGGTGTCCTCGTCCAGCGTGCTGGGCCAACAATCGATCGCGTGCCACTGACAGGCTGGTCGATGCTTGTTGGTGCGCTTACGTTGCACGTGATGAGCGGTGTTGCTGGAGAGTACCCAACAACAGCCGCACTCGGTACCGTGCCACTGTCGATGATTGTCTATCTTGGCGTCTTTTCAACCGCAGTCGCGTTCTTGATCTACTTTACAATCTTAGAGGAGCAAGGCGCGTTTGAGGCAGCCCTTGTTGGCTATTTGGTCCCCGTTGTTGCGACGATTGTCGGTGTATTCGTACTCAATGAGTCAATTAGTTGGCTCACCTTTGTCGGCTTTGGCCTCGTTGCGATCGGATTCGCTTTACTAAAACGAGAGGCCATTGTGGAGTTGCTTAGTGTCAGTCTGTCGGTTGGGTTCGGCCGTCCGTAGCTCAGATTCCAACAAGCCCGGGGCCAAATCGAATTGCCCACAAGGCACCCATTCCGATTCCAATCGTCCAGAACACATCCTCGGTTTTCCACGCAACGATCGCCGCAATGGTCGCCGCAATGACGCGGTCGTCGAGAACGGTTTCCGAAACCGTTGGTTCGATCGTCACAACTGCAGGAACGACGAGCGCAGCCAGCACTGCTGCGGGAACGTATCGAAGGACGTGTTGAACACGTTCTGGGACCTCATCGATCCGACCAAAAAAGTAGATGAACGAAAGTCGAATCGAATAGGTTGCAACACCAATGAGGATAATTGCAAGCCAAATCTGGGTGCTCGACCACGCGGTCATCGGACCCCTCCTGCGGTTGCATCAACCACAACACCTGCAAGGATTCCGGCGACGGCAGCGATCGGCAGGTCAAGGTTCAGCGGAACACCAACAGCAACAACAATGAGCGCAACCGCACCACCGACAACGCCTGCGGTTGTCGTTCCACGATCTTTCATGGCCGGGANNAACAGTGCAAGAAACACGAGCGGGAGGGCGAAATCCAACGCCAGCGAATCAGGAACACCTGCGCCAGCGACTGCACCAGCGATCGTTCCCAGTTGCCAGACTACCCACAGCGTGAATCCAATGCCGAAGTAGTACCACAGCCGGCTTCGTGACTCGTTTTGTGTATATTCTGCGATCGACATCGCATACGCTTGGTCGGTAAGGACATACGCAAGCACGGAGCGAACACGAACCGAAAATGCCTGAAAATACGGGGCGATCGAAGCCGAGTACATCAGCATTCGAACGTTGATCACAACTGCAGTTCCAACAACAACTGCGAGTGGGGCGTTCGAACCGATGAGATCAATCGCTGCGAGCTGTGAGGCACCTGCAAAGACAATAATTGACATCCCAACTGCCTCACCGATCGTCATCCCAGCACCGACAGCCGTAATTCCAGCAACAAGCGCAAAAGGAAGAATACCAAGAACGAGCGGCCCTGCTGCTTTGATGCCTGCAAGTAGATCCGGATGCAGTCGCTCACGAATCGACATTATCCACCATCTTTTTCGCGGCTATGAAACCGTACCGGTCGCTGCATCGATCGCCGCGTTATTCATCTTCATCAGTCGTTGCGATTCCAATGACAACGACCGTTCGTATTTCAAGTGTTGTCTCGAATTCATCGCGGCGATCGGTTGCAGTTCCAGATCGTTTGAACTGCTCAACATGCGCTCGTCGCATTGCATCGCTCGCTCGTCTGTTAACATTGAGTTTATCGCCGATGGCTTCCCAGTGATCAGATGGGACCACGAATATTTCGCGCTCGTCATCGGCGTGAATGCACTCATACTGCCGGCGGTATGTGTCTCGTTGTGTGCTGAGATACTGCTGTGCATCTGCAAGGAGCTCCGGTAGCATACTGAGTGAGAGACTGGCTTTTGCGCCTGCCAACATGAGTGGCTGTCCGTCGATCGGGAACGGCCCGACGTCCCGTGACACTATTATCCACCTGCGCGCATCGCCTTTCGAGAGAACTTTTCCACAAGCTCTGAGAGTATCTGTGGCTCACCAGTGAAAATAACGGAGACCTCAGTGAGCATGATTGAGCCTGCAGGGTTTACTTTCCGATTTGAGAGTTCGGCTGTCCATCCCTCACCGACGACCGTATCTACACCTTCGCTCTCAACGTCTGAATCCGGATCCTGTGGCTCCCCATCCACAACTGGATGCCCGCCAAGGTTGCGAAGGTAGTGCACTGCAAGGCGCTGCGAGATGCCACGGAACGATTTTTCGATCCGATCGCCACTGGTTGTGTCTCCAACCATTATCCACCTGCCACTGGGGGAAAGAGCGAAATTGTGTCACCATCTTCGAGTTGTGTGTCAATTCCTTGCATATGCAACACCTCTCTGCCGTTTTTGAGGACATTAATTTGTGGCTTGATATCACCGTCAATCAAGAGTTCCTCTTGCATCTCCGGATACTCCGCTTCTAATGCGGTAAGAAGGCCACCGATCGTCAAATCGTCATCGTACGTTTTTTCAACAACTTTCTGCCCAGCAATCTCTCGAAAGGTAGCAAAAAAACGAAGCGTCAGATCCATACCTAAGAGAGTATGTCAATCAGTAAAAAGCTGCGTACCGCGGCGAGCGAACAATAACTAGTCTCGTTTCCCAAACCGAATGCCGTCTTCGACAAGGCGGTAGTTTCGCTCCGTATCAATCGACTCGCTCAGCCACTCGATTTCATGAAGTTGCATCACAAGGTCTGCATGCAGGTTGCGCCATGCGATTGCATAGATTGGTGACTGACCCCATGCACGAAGCTCCGGCACAAACTCATCATACGTCTCAATCTGATTCTCCATGTACTCGATCGCATCAACTGCAATGCGTACGGCTTCGGCATCATCGTTTGCGTTTTCGATCGCCCGGTTGAGTCGGCTCTCCATTCCTTCAACCGCACGCTGCATATCGAGCGCTGCAGCACCCTCATCGTCCGGCAGTGATTCGAGAATCTGTCGCGGAACACCAAGCGAGATCGGTGTGGTTTCCATAACTACATAATCATTGACGAGCGGATAAAAAGAAACCGTACCATTCGGCGATGTATGTTGGCGCGCAACACTGAAAACCAACCAGCGCGAGTCTGTTGGTATGCGCGCTGGCGTGATCCTTGCTGGTGGCCGATCGACACGGTTTGGCGAGGCTGACAAAGCAGTTGCGGACCTTGCTGGTACACCGATGATTCGCCGCGTTGCCGATCGGCTCCTAACCGTAGTCGACGAGATTGTTGTCAATTGTCGTGCCGATCAACGTGATGCGATCGAAGCCGCCATGAGCGAGTATCCACTCACCGTTTCGATTGCAGAGGACACCAACCCGGATGCCGGCCCGATGGCTGGAATATACGCTGGATTGGATCAACTGACAACGCATTCGGATGCGACGTATGCGTTCGTTGTGGCCTGCGATATGCCGTTCGTTGATCCAGGATTAGTATCATATCTCTTTTCGATTGCAGAAACAGAAGACACGGAGGCAGTGGTGCCAAAGCTTGCGGATGAGTGGTTTCAGACAACGCACGCAGTGTATCAGATTGATCGGATGGAGAGGGCATGTGAACGCGCACTCTCGGAGGGCGACCGAAAGATTCTCCCAGCGCTGTTTGAGCTGTCATATCAGGTTGTTTCAGATGCAGCGATTCGTACACATGGAACCACAGAAAGCTTCAGGAACTGCAACACGATCGAGGAGTTCCGTGACGCAGAAAGACAGTTTCTCGACAGCTAAGCGAGCCGAACAGCCACAACACGCTCTTTCGAAAGCTGACTGAGTACAACACGCCGAATATCCGGCCCGAACGGATTGTCTGCAACCTGTGTGAAAATCTTGTCGGCAATTTCGTTTGCGATCGCTTCGTCATCGGGGGTATCGACCTTGTTGAGAAGCGGTATCACATGCGCGTCGTGTGGCACATTTTTGAGTCCACCATCAGGATGTGAAATGACTGTCGCAATATCCTGTGGTCTGATCTCATCACCGATCCTAAGTGAGGTGAGCTCAGCCACCCGATCAGGTCGGTGCACAACCGCTTCCGTGAGCGGTTCACCAACTGCGTGAACGCTTGCGATCGGGACGACGGTCCGTGTACTGGATGGTATCTGGGGCTCACTATCGTCTGGGGCTTTGAACTCACGTGTTCGAGCACCATCGGCTTTTACCAGTACTGGTCCATGATGAAGCGCTGCGATCGAATTAATGACGTCCGGATGGAATCCCCGATAGCGGTCTGCTTCTTTCTCCGCAACGATTCCGATCGGGAACGCGGTCTCTGTGAGTGGAAACGCATCGAGTGCCTCATCATTTACATATACGTTATTCACATGCGTATCAAAGAGTGGGATGCGGACCGTTGCGGTGATGATTGCGGTGTCGAGCGCGTTTGCGAGCGTGTAGATCGTTGTCTTTTTTCCACCAGCACCGACCACACAGGTGACGCCACGATCAGCTCCAAGTGCAGTAACGAGCGGGTGTCTCTCTGTTGGCATTGGGATTGAAATTGCACCATCGATGTACGATCGGAGGCCAGGACCACACACCTCACATAACAGGATATTGAGATCCCCATCTCCATCAAGCACATCAACAGCAGAAAAGACATCTCCGGGATCGATCGTCTCTCCACACCGAACACAGTCGTGCGATTGTTGGAGCGTCATCAGAGATTGTCTACGCCTCCCATTTCCAGTCTATGCATACTCAACAGACGCAGGCGAGTGTCAAAAGTGTACACGGCTACACGCTGTGGGCTACTCTCCGAGTCGTTTCGTTTTTTGACCGAGGCTGTACCAACTGTTCGGCTGGATCAAGAACGAAACAACACTGCCGATCACAAGCCACGCGACCGCAATGAGCAGGAATACACCCGTCCCAAATGTAATGAGTGTCAGCGTGACTGCGATCGCAACAATAAGCGTTGTGAGTGCAATGATGCCATCAAGTCGCCGTTGGAGGGCAGCGTCCATACCACCCATTTCGTCAGTGACTCACTAAATATTGTCTACCGTTCTTCAACGTGACGGACTTCAACGCCAATGCCACGGGTTGAGCGCTCCATTTCGCTGCCAAACATCTCCGCACGGCCAATACCGAATGCCTTCGGACCGTCGATAATCACTTCATCACCGGGACGGATCGTCTCATCCGCACTAACGATACCAGGAGCAAGTACCGAACCGTGTGGAACGAAGCCATCAATCTCTACCCGTTTTGTCTCAACATCGCTTTCGTCCCATCGTTTTGCGCCTGCAAGCGTGAATGCAAGGAGTCCATACTGGGGCACCATCGTTGCAAGTTGGGTATTTTCCGCGTTCCTCACCTGGAGCTTTGGGTGTCGCCCGGTTGTCCGGATATTGGCCGCAGCAAACAGGTCATCACCTGCGCCGTCTCCGAGCTGGTAGTCCGCGATCGCTTTTACAGTATTATGCTCACGCTCTCGTTTGGAGAACTTTCCAAAGCCGTGAAGCGCATCAGAGAGGTTCGCAAGCGATTCATCAGTGGTTGGGTGGTCGGCCACTGTGTATGTGAACGTAAGATCAAGTGCCTCCTCTACACGCTGACAGATATCACGGTAGCCGTGCTCTGGAACGTGAGCAATGATTTTTGGGTACTCGTTGCGCTCAAGATATCGTTCAAGAACTGCTGCAACGAACTGTTTTTCATCCTCAGACCAGCGCCCAGTGACCGCAGTATCGTAATGTTGTGCTGGATACGTGAGTTCAAGCTCCGTCGGGACCACACCGATCGGCGATGTCATTGAGGCAACATGCCCGCGGAAGTTGATTGCACGCAAGAACTGCTTGTGACTCTGTGATTCGCTGTATGGCTTCTTTGCTGAGCACGGAACAAGCACAAGCGGGTTCTCAAATCGGTTCCGGTAGCGGCTCGTGACCCGATCGGCAAAGCGTTGGATCTCAACACGGCGAATGGTATCTTCTGTGGTTGCGGTTAGTTCGGTATTTCGAAGCACTGGGGTCCGCTCTTCGAGATAGCTGTACTCTTGGTCAAACTCTCTGAACGCTGCAGTGAGCCACTGTTCATGCCGTGATTGGGCTTCGATATAATCACGAAGCCGCCCAGCACGGATTCGCTCTCGAACGCGAGTCAACTCAGCTTGGAGTGCAGAGACGTTGTGTTCGATACAGTCCGTTCGGGTGAACTCCGATCGTGGTTTCTGACACGCGTGACAGGCACATGGAAGTTCCCGTAGATCCTCCAAAAATACTTCACCATCCGTTGTCAGATACTTTCCCTGTGCGCCCTTTGTTTTTGCTCGGGTGGTATCAAAGCCATCGACACCAGCGTATGCAAGCGTTGCAACGTTCCCCGGTGTTGCGATTCCGGAGACAATAAGTGCCGTGTCCGCNGGGACCGCGGATTTTNTCGTAAGTATGGCCTCACGGAGGGCAGCTGCGTGTCCGTCAAACGACCGAACATCCGAGAGGATGTATGCATCAGCATCACGATCGGCGGCGGTATCAGCGGTGACGACTGCTGCACTCGGGAAATCAACGGACGGCGTTTCGACTGCAAATGCATCTTTGATCTCATCACGTGTCCCTGCCGGGAGCGATCGGTGCGGGAGAACGGTTATGTGATCGTCGCTTCCATCGGGCATCGATCGTTCCTGGGCCCATAAACTCCCGGCATCGACAAGAATATCATCAACAAGCGCCGGCGTTATCTGCGGCGTTGTGAGTCGAAACTCGCCGAGACGGGCAGGGCCGTCACGGTCGAGCACTTCGAAATACTGCGTCATAACCCACACTCTGCGGTCGAGCGTGTAGTCTCTTGCGTTTATCGGATGCACGTCCCTTGTAGTTTTTACACTGCCGCTCCTATGCTAACCATGGAGTCACCATCTGGTGCGTGGGACGAAGTCGAAACGAAGACATTTTTGACAGAGACAACCGTCCCGATCCGACTCTCATGTCACACACCAGATGGACAGCTCTGGATGCTCTCATTATGGTATGCGCTCCGCAATGGAACGCTTCACTGTGCAACAAGCAAACACGCAGATGTTGTACGATATCTCCAAGCGGACAACCGAGTTGCGTTCGAGATTTCAACGAATGAGCCACCGTACATGGGTGTTCGTGGAAACGGCCGGGCAACGATCGAACCGGATGAGAATAAAACACAGCTCAGATCGTTGATTGAACGCTATCTTGGGGACACCGACTCCGCACTTGCAGATCGGCTACTTAACCCAGAGCGTGAGGAGGTTGCGATTACCATCACGCCACATCGGCTCTATACGTGGGATTTCAGCGATCGGATGGCAGATGTGGCTGCACAACAACGGTAACGGGTTATTACCGATCGGCTTGGACAGCCTGTAGCGACTCACGCGTGACTGTCTCCGGAACGGCATCGAGTGCGTCGGGTGTCCATCCGTTGTGTGCAAGCGTGAACGCCGTTTCTGGATTCAGTTCTACGAGCCGTTTGATACCCGCTGCTGCTGCAATCTGCGCCGATCGGTCCGGTCGTTCCGGTACTTCCGCCGTCAGTGGATACGAATCGGATAGCTCCTTTGGGTACGGGCCAAACGGTGGTTTGACTGCCCACACAGCATCATACTCGGTTTCCGAAGGTGTTCCGCCCTCTGTGAGCAACACACGGGCAGGAACTGAGAGTCGATCGAGTCGTTCATGATGTCGGGTAACCTCCGGCCGACGTGCAGCGTCCGATGATGTATAGAAGAACGTCCCTTTTGAAACCGGATCTTCACGTTCAAGCTGTTCTGTATGGTCAAGTAACGCTTTGTATCCATCCCACATTGCAGGGTGCGATCGAGCGCGCCGTTCGACCAACTCAAGCAGATTCCCCTGTCTGATTGCGGATTTGATGCGATCGATTTCCTCAAATGTGACGTGGAGGTTGTGTTCCGCAAGCAGCTGTTCTTGCTTCGTGTCACCCACTGATTGTAGCTCAGAGACACTGTGTTCGGAACAGATCGGGCAGGAACACGGAAGATACTCCAACGTATCAATGTGCTCGGTTCCATCAACAGTAAGGTAGCGGCCATCACGGGCGTAGAGGGCGTATGCAGCGGAATCAAACAGATCACAGCCAAGTGCGACCGCAAGTGCAAGCATCATCGGATGTCCTGCACCGAATAAGTGAACTGGACAGTCAACAGCAAGCCCTCGCTTTGCAGCTGCAACAGCATCTACCATCTCTGCGTATCGGTAGCTGTTCATTAGTGGGACGACAGCACCGACGGGGAACACATCAAGATCGGTCGCTGCAGCGAACCCACCTGCCTCTTCTCGAAGATCCGGATATGTTGATCCCTGCACGGGGGCGTTAATAAGCATCTCACCAACATCCATCGCCTCAGCATCCCTGAGTGCCTGTTTCGTCACTGCAAGCTCATCTTCTGCCTGTCCGCGAGCAACATCCGGTGGTGTTGGGATGTCGACTGGGGTTCCGATATCGGAGCCGATCGATCGCTGGAACTCAATAATCTCCTCGGTTGTAACGTTAATATCACCGTACTCTGCAAGCTGGAACGACCCTGAATCGGTCATAATCGCACCGTTGAATCCCAGCAGTTCATGAAGCCCTACATCAAGCGCTTGCTCTTTGACATCCTCGGTATTTCGGATGATGTAGGAGTTTGTGATAAGGATTTCAGCGCCGAACTCCGATTCAAGCCGGCGTGGTTCGATCGTAATGACGTTCGGATTAATCACCGGAAGCAGTGCAGGTGTTTCAACGGTGACGCCTGCTCTGGGGACAGAGAGCGAGCCAATACGCCCGGCTGCATCAGCATCCCGAATCTCAAAATGGTCGCGCATACCCCACGTAGTCCGAGGGGGTCGGTAAGCGTTGCGTTCGTCAGGCAAAATAAAAGAGCAACATCGCAGCATCAGGGATCTCGTCAAGTTGTGTTATTGCGTATAGCCCTGCAAACTGTGTTGCATTAAATAGACCGTGGACCAAAGATGGGACCACAATGTTCTCCGAAAGTTCATACAGAACACCAAATACAATGCTCGGAACAAACAGGACCGCAACGGTTGCCAACCGAGCAACTGCATCACCGTCAACGCCAAAGTAGTGAATACCCGCGAATATCGCGCTGGCAAGGAGAATCGCACCAACTGCACCGAACGATTCTCGCATTCGTCCTTGAACAACCCCTCGATACAGAAGCTCTTCTCCAGGGCCAACGAGCAGAATAGAGAGCGGAATAAGAAGCAAAATAAGTTCAGGGTTTGCAATGCCAATTTCAGTTATTTGTTGTTGACCACGTTCGACACCCGTTGCAGCAAGCGCAAGTGACGCAACAATCAACGCAATAAATGTGCCAATATAGCCACCACCGATGAGCAATAGATCACGGACAGATGGAACGGAAACCGGAATCGATAATGAAGACTGAGCCAGCCACCACCGGTGGCCAACCTTCGACTGGAGAGACGTAACCACGGCGTCACGGTATTGAACGTACAGGAGTGCAACGGCACCAAAACCGATACCCTGCGTAAACACCAGAGAGACAATAATGACGCTCGTGATTGTTAACCCAACCCCAGCAACTCCGAGCAGCAAGAGAACGGCGATTGAGAGGACAGTACCAAAGACAAATCCAAAGATACCGATTACCGTCGCCTCAAGAACGCTTGCAGGTTTATATTTGGAAGAGGGACTATTCGATTGTTCGAGGGAGGCAGCCATACCACACCTATGGATGCAATAAATAAAAACAGCAGGCAATCAGCTCACAGGGCACGATGTGATGTTATTTTTTAGTGAGTTCATAATGCATAACCGCCGTTGCTGCCCGCCCATCTCGAATCTGACCATCGACAACGTCCGAAAGGAAATCAATGTATGACTCGACTTCAACGTCGATCGTTTCATTGAAATCCAGTGATTGATCGCTTGCCGGTGTACAACCGTAAGCAACAAAGTGGTGATGAACCGAATTTGCAATCCCATTCGTTGGCTCAACAGTCAAGAGATGTTCCAATGAGCCGGCTTCATACCCAGTCTCTTCGCGAAGTTCCCGTCTGGCCGCCGCAAAGATATCTTCATCCGCTTCGATAGATCCAGCGGGGAGTCCTCTATTTGTTCGCCCAACGGCTTGTCGCCACTCACGGATTGTAACAATCTCTGTATCAGAAATGAACGGTAGAATAACCACCGCAGGTGACTCATCGACATAATGATAGTCAGTCTCAGTCCCATCTGGGAGGGCGACATCGTCTGCACGCACGTCAAATCCGGGACATTGATAGTCGATCGCACTTGCTGTTGTTTCCCATGCCTGTTCGGCAGAATAGTTTGTCATGAGAGTACAGTCACAACCAAGCTAAAAAACACGTATGGTTGGATTACTCATGACGCTCAAAGTATCGTGAGCGATGCGAGTAACAGCCCGGATTGAACGCCGAATCACAGTGTGGACACTGATGCGCTGCGTCGAAGTACTCGGTCACGGTAAGTTCCGTCCGACAGGAGCCACACAGGACCGCTGGCTCGGCACATCGATCGCGCGGCCATTGTGTGGGTTCGTGATCTGCAATCGCTTCATGACACTGAAAACACGGATAGTAGGTCTCACAACACGCAAATTTAATCGCAATAACGTCTTTGGCTGTCTGATAATGGTGACACCGGGTTTCGGCGTCGACACCGACTCCGCGGAGTGGAACTGCAAACCGACCATCACACTCTTTTTTATTCAGCGAGTCTGTGTTTCGATCGCTCACATCCGCACGAACACAGACCATACGTGTAAATCGTTAGGCTTTCGAGAGAACGATCGTTACGCAGCTGCCGCCGTCAGAGAGTTCATCAAACTCGATCTCACCACCGTACACATCAATTGTTGCGGCAACAAGCCACAGACCAAGCCCACTCCCGTGCGTAAGTGGAGTAATTGGTTGTGATCCGGTGATAACAGACTGTTCATGTGCAGGAATTCCAGGGCCGTTGTCTAACACACTAATTTCAACCATTTCTTGTTGTTCGGAAAGAACAATGCCAGCCCATTGGTCACCAGCTGGACTGTATCTGAGCGCATTATCAACTAACGCATCCAACGCTACCTCAAGATTACTTCCTCCGCGGACTGTGACATCTGCTGGGACATCAATATCCAGTGTTGCATCGGGGAATCGATCGAGACACATCTCTGCAACATCGGTGACGATCGGCTGTATTTCGACAACGCTCGGGTGATGATCGGTGTCCAGAACCCGCTCGAAATCACGTGCTTTGTCGCTCAGTTCTGTGAGGTCTCTTGCAGTCTCAGTGATCGTTTGCGCTTGGTTGAGAATCTCCCGATCGTCAGTGCGACGGGCGATCGTTTCCGCATAGCCTAAGATCACGTTCAGATCGTTCCGAAGATTGTGTCTGATAATTCGGTGCAGCACCGCTAACTGCCGATCGCGTCGGAGCTCATCGGTAATATCCGAATAGATCGCAATACCACGATTGCCATTAGCATACGGAACGCTCCGATACAAAAAGCGCCGAACTTCGTGTTTGGCCCGACGGTACACAATCGCATAGTTGGCCTTTCCATCCGCAGTTCGAGTATCAAATGCAGTTGCTTCATGGCTCAAATCATCTGGAACGATATGGTCATTAAGTGGAGTCCCAATGACCGCGTCTGCATCACAGGCGAACGTCTCTTCGAATGCAGGGTTTACCGATCGAATAATTGGGACCTGCGAAACGATTTCAAACTCCACAACCGCATCCTGTAGATGCGTCATCAACTGCTCAAAACGATTCCACTGCATTGGCTCAGATGACTTGGTTGTGGACCGCTGCTTCATGACTGTCTCCGGGGAGAGTTACTATTGATATCCGGTGATATATTAGACAATAACCTGGTCAAATGAATATAAATATACAGTATTGACCAGGTATTCATAACTACATACTGATCTGGTGAATTATATGTAAAATAGCTTTCTATCAGTTCAATATTGGCTGCTGATGATAATCGACCCTTACCGACTAAACTCGATTGCAGCGCCTTGTCCAAATCCAACACAGAGCGTTGCTAATCCACGGGTTGCATTTTGTTTTTGCATTTCGTGAATAAGCGTCACTGGAAGCCGTGCACCTGATGCGCCGAGTGGGTGGCCGATCGCGATTGCACCACCGTTGACATTGTACTGTTCTGGGCCAATTCCAAGCTCATCACGAGCGTAGACACACTGGCTTGCGAACGCCTCATTGAGTTCAACGAGGTCGTAGTCCTCGATCGATCGACCAGCACGCTCGAGCAGCGATCGTGTTGCTGGAACCGGCCCGATACCCATGACAGTCGGGTCAACACCTGCAACGGCGTTGGTTCCGACCTCTGCAAGGATATCCAAACCGTGGTCCTCTGCGAATGCTTTGCTTGTGACAAGCGTTGCAGCCGCGCCATCGGATATCTGCGAGGAGTTACCGGCGGTAACGGTTCCATCGCCGGTGAATGCGGGTGAAAGTCCAGAGAGCACCTCAAGTGTAGTATCCGGGCGGATCCCTTCGTCGCGATCGACGACGCCGTCATCTGTCTCAACAGGTACGATCTCATCGTCAAACCGGCCTGACTCGGTTGCTTCTGCGGCTCGCATTTGGCTCTCATAGGCATACTGGTCCTGTTTCTCCCGAGAAACCTCGTACTCTGAGGCAACCTTCTCTGCGGTCATGCCCATCTGCAGTTGGAAGATGTTATACTGATTTGAAAGTTCAGGATGGAGATGTTGATAAGAGTCTCCATCCATTGGCACGCGAGACATATTTTCTACGCCGCCAGCAATAATTACCTCGCGATTACCTGCTGCGATCGAATCGCTTGCAGAAATAATTGATTGCATCGAAGAGGCACACCAGCGATTGATCGTTGTTGCAGGGACGCTTTCACCAAGGTCTGAAAGCAGCGCAATCACACGTGCCATGTTGTTATCTTGCTCAGTTCGTTGCTGGGCGTTACCCCACATAAGGTCATCAACGTGCTCACCAGTTAGCCCAGTTTCTGCAAGAATATGATCAATGAGTGTAATTGAGAGATCTTCGCTGCGGACGTCTGCGAATGCACCACCACCTTTCCCTTGGGGTGTTCGGTATGCTGCAGCAATTACTGGAGTTGTGTCGTCGCTCATACCGAGCGGTTGTTCTTCATGATTATAAATCGGGGTGGAACAAAAGTAAATCTCTCAACAGTTTATTGTTTATACACAGCGACACCGCTACGCCTTCGACGCTCTTAAGCAGATCCGACGAGAACCGTTGTAGGATGAGTGACCCGGCCTTGGACGTGGTCGAATTCGTGCTTACCGCACATTTGTATACCGAGCAGCGATCGCTCGATGAGAATGATCTGCCCCCACGTTTCCGACAAGTGTTCTGGACAGAGAGTGATGAAGAAGGTGACCCAGGTGGCGTTCAACGACCACTCAAAGTTACTGACACGATCGCCCGAACCGCAACAGGGGTTGAACAGCCATGGAAAGCAGTCTCTGAGCTGCTTTTTACACAGCAGACTGATTTTACCGGTGAGATCTCGCTTACACAGCCGGAGATGGCTCTCGAGTGGTATCTCAACCATGCAGAAGACGAACGGCTCCGAAGCAATCCAACGATTGCGGCCTATGTTGAAGATCACGAGGAGTACGACTCCGACGTGAGTTACGAAGATGCCTTGGAGAATACGCGCCCGATTCATGCCGATCGCGTCTGGATTGATGCGCTTCTCGAAGAGTACTTTGACGAGGAAGAGGATGCAGAGATGCTCGACCTTGTGAACGTTCGTGCGCCAGAGGAGATCGAGATGACGCTCAAGGATCTTGTGCTCACACAGGATCAAGAAGACGAAATCCGGAAGATCGTCAAAGCAATCGAACATCGCGATTATCTCGCGGCGATCGGCCTTCGAGAGATCGGAAAACTGCTCTTTGTTGGCCCACCCGGAACAGGAAAGACAACGATCTCACGCGCAATTGCACATGACTTGGGACTGCCGTTCGTTGAGGTGAAGCTCTCGATGATTACGAGCCAGTATCTTGGAGAGACTGCAAAGAATGTCGAGAAGTCCTTCGAGGTGGCAAAGCGACTCTCTCCATGTATTCTCTTCATTGACGAATTTGACTCGGTTGCAAAGACGCGACGGAGTGACGAGCACGCAGCACTGAAGCGTGCAGTCAATACGCTGTTGAAATCGATCGACGATATTTCGTTGATCCGAGATGACGTACTGTTGATTGCGGCGACAAACCATCCTGATCAGTTGGATGCTGCAGCGTGGCGGCGGTTCGATGAGATCGTTAACTTCCCGAAACCGGATCAGGGAATGCGAGCAGATATTCTCCAGGTAATCACCAAACAGATGCGGATCGACGAGTTCGATCCCATGGAGATTGCAGAGCTAACCAGTGGACTCACTGGCAGCGATCTTCGTCTCGTCCTCAGAGAGGCAGTGCTTGAAGCACTCACAGAAGAACGGATGGAACTTACCCAAGCCGATCTACTGGCGGCGGTCTCTGACTTCGAAGAGCGGGATAATCTGAAGAATATGGATATGATTGATGGCGATGGTGCAACCGCAACAGGAACAACGGGGAACGGTCATAGCCACGGTCATGACCATGACCACGATCACAATCACGATCACGATAGTAGTCACGAGGGTGACGCAGCCGAAGATACGCCACACGATCACGCACACTGATCGCAATGGATGTTACACTGCTTGGAACCGGTGATACGACGGGAACACCCACTGTAGGGTGTGATTGTGAGACGTGCGAACAGGCGCGTGATCGTGGAATTCAGCGAAGCCGATTTTCGGTTCATGTCCGAAATCCACGGACAGATAAATCACTACTGATTGATCTCAGTCCCGACTTTCGACAGCAGTTTCTCACGACAGATGTTCCACTTCCCGACGAGGCAGTTATTACGCATATTCATTTTGACCATCTTGATGGGTTGGGAAACGCATACCGTGTGTTCGATGAGCTTCCGGTCCATGCAGCAGATACAACGGATCCGATAACAGAGGAGTCCGTTGCAGAGACAATCCGCCGCAAATATGACTATCTCGATCGCGTCAGCGTCAGTGCACAAACACCGTTTGAGCCGTTCGAAGCCTGTGGCCTCAAGATTACGCTGGTCCCGGTTGATCACCCACCGCTGATCTGTTTTGGACTCACCGTTGAGGACCCACAGACGGGAGCGAAACTGTCATTATCCGGTGATTCGAGCTACGACATTCCGAACGCATCTCGAGATGTACTCCGAGATCCAGACCTATTTCTTGTCGATGCAATCGTTCCAGCATCGCTCTGTGAGTATCATCCGATCGGCGGGAAAGACCCTGACAATAATGGGATACCCCGGACATTTGGCACAAAACATATGACTCGAGAAGGGGCGCTCTCGCTCGCCGAAGAGCTTACTGCGTCCAAGACTCGACTTGTTCACACCGCCCATTTCTATCCAGTCGAAGAAGCCTTCCAAGAGCCGCTTGCGATTGATGGCGAGCAGTATCGCCTCGACGGCACAGGCATCGAGCGCCTCCAGTAGTCTATTAAAAAAACCGATCGAGCCCACTTTGGGTTCGTGCAATACCGCCAGGCTGGTGAACCCACGGACTTCGATCATCTCGGATCGCTGCAGTGTCAACGGCGGGTGGATCTGCACTAGCGAATTCGGGACAGCCAACGCCGCAGTCAGTAGATGCATCCACGAGACAGCCGTAGTGTGTACAATACGGAAGGGCACCATCCTCTGCCGCTCCGTGCACACACGCCGGAAAGTCGTACGTCCGCCAGCCCTTTCCATATGATCGCTCTGCAAGCTGGGTTCGCTTGCGCTGTTTTTGTTCTGCAGTAATGAGTGCAATATCCGTTTTAAGTGAGTGATTTTCACGCAGTTCAACACCCGTCTCTGTGGTTGGAAGCGTCTGTGGGTCTCGGATAACGGTTCGATCGCCACTCTGTGGATCAAATCGCCAGACACCAACTTCGTCTGGAATCCGGTTGAGGTGTGCACGTGTGACATAGCTCTCTGTTGCGAGAATAACCTCGTCAAAGATGCCCAGCGATACGTCAAGCCGTAGCTGCTGTTCGAGCTTTCCGGGGCGACTGAGATCAGGTTTATTTTCAATTCCAATCAGTCGATCGTACCACTGTGGATAGCGAACTGCTTGCCGAACGTACCGTCGACCGCCGTTTCGTTCAACCTCAAAAAAGCCAATATCAATTGCGTGCTCGGTGATTGTACGAGCACGGTCTGGGTGACAGTCAAATGCATCTCGCCAGTAGACCGCATCACCAGGGCCAACCGCACTGTCGATCGCAGCAGTAGGGATTGAATGAGGAGTTATTTGCGTCCGAGTATCAATCAATGCATTTGGAACCACACAGCAGATATCGATAATTCGATTCCCCGGTACAGCGACTGCTGCGCCAAGCTGTCGCGCAATAATCCAATCCGTCGTTGCTTCAAGGTGCGAACACAGCGAAACCTCAAAGCCAAACTCCATACCGTAATCCAGGGCGCGATTTTCATAAACCGATCGGCACCCTGCTGTGACCATATATTTGTTTTTTAATACATAGATGCCAACAAGTACTTACCGCTCACATCCCCACAGCCGGTATGGACAGACGGACCTTTGTTGCGGCTGCTGGAGGGATCGGGCTTCTCAGCACAGCGGGCTGTATCGCAAGTGCAACACCACGACCACCACAGATTCCTGATGCGTTGCTCGATGATGGCTGGGAGCTACTCGAACAAGAGCAAGAGGAGGTACTCAACCAGTCGGTGGCCGGCCAGGAGATCGTTGCAACCGCAACAACTGAAGTGTATGACAAAGCAGACCTTGCGGCATCGCTTCGTGAAAAGACGCTCGAGCAACTCGATGGACAGATCGCCATCTTTTTTGCGAGCAGAGTAACGCTCGACCCAGATTTCACAAACCTTCCAGCGGGTGTTGGTCGGGATCAAATTCTCGATGAAGTGGAAGAAAATGCGAAGCGTCAGTTTGAGTCAGAACTCGAGTCTGCAGGAATTGTAGATATCGAGGAGACCGGTGAAGAGACAATAACGGTCGACACTGGGGAGGAGGCCTCACTGCAACACTATCGTGGGTCATTCCCGTTTGAGTCGTTTCGATTTGCGATCAGCGAGGATGATGAGCTCACCATCAAGAGCGATTCGCTCTCTGTTTCGGGGCATCTTGCCGTGTGGCATCACGATGATTCAGTACTCATCGCTGGCGGCGCATATCCAAACGAAAACTTCGAGGAGACGATCGACGAAGAGCTTTCGTCGGCAATCTCAGTAACTGTCGAGATTGATCTCGGATTGGAACCAACACAGTATGAAGACGATCTATTCGAGCTCATACGAGCCGTCGAATAGCGAGCGAGTTGATTAGTACTTTTTCTCAGCACCAGTCGTGTCATACACGCGGTCCATAATCCGATCACGTCCGCGTTGCCACGTTCGGAACCCCTCGGGGTTAGTTGGATAGCGATCGTAATGTGCGAGTAACTCGTCTGCAACCTGTTTTGTCTCGTACAGCTTTTTGAGGAGGCCAAAGTGGTCTCGGCTTTCGTATAAGATTGAGAGCTTCAGCTTCAGGCTCAGATTTGTTGAGCCGGAGTAGAGCGATTCCGAAAGGGCTTCCGGTGGAACAACAGAGAGAAGCTCTAACAGCGAATTGAGATCATGCGCAGTGGCAAAAATATTGTAGACGTCAAGCGCTGCGAATCGCCCTCCGAAGTGGTCCATCACGCGAACGTTGTAGTTCCAAAGGAACTCCTCGGAGTAGTCCGCTGCTTCGATCGC
>SL_4KL_010_BRINEDRAFT_10000268_pt1 | contig 25968 bp, 26 predicted proteins | sample SodLak_010_BRINE_2_FD_10664 | JGI IMG/M metagenome (IMG submission 10664) | reverse complement strand
GCAGAAGGAGAAACAATCAATCGTGAAAACCACATGATAGACACTAGTGAAGACGACTGGGAAACAGAACTTCAAGAAACTGGTGAAGAAGAGGAACAACATCAAACAACTGACGAAGAGGAAACAGAAGAAAACAATACCGAACAAAATGGTGAAAACGGTGAAGAAACTGGCGAAGAAATAGATACAAGCGATAACGAAACAGAAGAAAACGGCGAAGAAGACACAGACGAAGCAGACACTCAAGGAGTACTAGATTCCATACTTGAAACACTCACAGGTATCCCGCCATTCTAATCCTACAAGGTTGTATTAAGCCACAAACGTACTTCTTTTTTACTTTTCCTCTAATCAACGGAGAAATCGTCCTTGAAGACGGAAAACTAAATAATTCTATTATGCAAAAACATTAGGATAGACCTCAAAATGCCTTAAACAAAATTTAGAGACCTTCAAGGTTATTCTATCGCCGGATGCGAATATTATTTAATTAGTTCCTGCTTTCAGGGATATTGGTAGGATTCAAACCTCAGTTAGACAAATAAAAACTTCCACTACTGAATTTATCTATAGCCTTTCGGGTCTTCACCGAATAATGATTTGGGCTTCGATAATGATTGTTGAAATATCAGAAAAGGGGCTATGTATTCTTTGTATGGATGTAGTCTGTTCTTCTTACTACAACTCCGATTAGAATTATTAGTCCGAATATAATGGGGGCGTATGCTGAACTGCTTATCTCTCTCTTTAGGAATGCGTTTTCCGGATTTGAAGGATCGGTGTATGCTTGGATCGTTTCCCCTTCCGAGTATTCTTCTATTATATTTTCAGGTTGAGATCTGGATCTGTAACTGTTAGAAAATCTTGCTGGTTCTATATTGTCTGAAATGTAGGTTTCTCCTTCGTAATTGTATTCAAATTCTACTACAGGTCTGAAATTTGTGTTAGAGCCAACTACGTCGGACTCCAATACTTTTGCTTCAACCGTCTCAGCGTTTTCAATACTATTAACTAAGTTCACATAGTCATATGCGCCGAACACAATCAACGTTAAACCTATTAAAACTACGAAAAATAGCGATCCATATTCAGAATTTAATGCCATCACACTCAATCCTATAAGAAACTCGTATTCTCAACAATTAATAAATTGCCGAAACTCATTAACAAAAACAAAGTCGCTTAGCTCTATTTACAGCTAGTAGCTTGTCTCTGTTTGGTGTTTTGAATCGAATAACTGGTTTCTATATTATGAATTTATTACCTAATAACGAACTAGGTCTCAAGTGATTGCCTGCATGACTTATCAACTTTTGAACGCAAATCGCTTCGACTCAAAAAAGGGCTTCATAACTTATGTTGTCTAAGAGTTACGATTGTATCTTTAGTTGCTCTCTAGGTTCTTCTCTTGATTTTTCCATCCTGTAATTCCTTCTTTCAGGCTGTATGCTTCGAAGTTGTCTCTCTGTAATAGTGCTGCAAATTTTTTGGATTTCCGACCTCCTGGGCAGACCAGCAGTATTTTCTGGTTCTTTGAGAATGGCTTACCTGTTTCTATCAGTTCTTTCAGTTTTTCTTCTGGTATATTGATTGAATTCGACATGTGTGCTATCTGGTAGGCAGGATTGGAGCGTGAGTCTATGATAATAGGGTTTTCTTTCTCCATCCATTCTTCTGCGTCTTTTACAGATATTTCGGGAACTTGTTCAAGCTCTTCTTCAGTCAGTGTTTCCGTACCTTCTCTTTTGTCTCCACCGTAGATTTCTGGTTTTCTCTCTTTAATGTAGGAGCGGTAGTGTTCAAACCGGTCGCAGGCAAAGAAAACTGCAGTCTTCTGTTCCCCCAGTTCTTGGTCGATTTTGGAAAGCTTTCTTTTAAGTGCAATAAAATTTGCTCCTGTTGTTGGTCCTGCTAGGATCCCACATTCTCTGATAAGTGTTAGCATTCCTTCAAGTGCGTCTTTTGAGTCTATTACGGCTCTGTCGCTGTATAGTTCTTTTTCATATAGTCCTACCTCCCACATCTCGTTTGCAGTTCTGATTCCTGGTATAAAATCATCCTGTGATGATACTATACCTGTTACTTCGAGGTCAGAGTTTTCTTCCTTGAGCTTCTGTGCTACCCCTTTAGTGCTTCCTGTTGTTCCAAGTCCTCCAAAGAGATAATCAACTTGTCCAAGGTCTTCAAGTATTTCTTGTCCTGTCTGCTTTCTGTGAACCCTGGTGTTTTTCTCGTTGGTATACTGTCCTGTGCGGAAGTATTTGTCGCCCTCTCTCGCCATTAAACGGTCTAAATGTGTGAGCGGGTCGTTAGGGTCGTTAGGATCAGGACATTCGCTTTTCCCTGGAAGTTCCTCGATCTTCGTCCCCATCGTAATAAGAATATCTTTGACTTCATCTACCTTGATACGGTTTGTTATGGTTTTGAAGCTGATTCCATTTGCTCCTGCGATTCCTTGGATTGCTTTAGCCGTATTTCCGCTTGATGACTCCAAAAGTGTCTGATCTTTCTCTTCAATTTCATCTATGTCTTCTCTGATTAGTTCCCAGGCTACACGGTCTTTGATTGAGCCGAAAGGATTCTGGTATTCAAGTTTGACATATACATCTATGTTTTCAAGTCCTGTAACTTCTTCATCGATTTTCAGTAGAGGTGTGTCGCCTATTAGCTCTGTTATTGAATCAACCTTCATTTTTCTTCACCTGTGTAAAGTTCGTCTTTCTTCCAATTGTTGTCGCCGTAGACTGCTACTTTGTCGGCGGTATCGTGCTGGATCGTTCTTGATTCTCCAAAGTCCATATGATAAGCTGCAGTGTTTACGAAAACTACAAGGTCACCTTCTTCTGGTTTTTTGTCGAGAAAGGTTTTGTGTTTGTAAATAAAGTCGGATTCTAAGCAAAGGTTGCCAACGAAGAATACTCCGTCATCAAGTTCTTCTCTGTCTTCGTCTCTATGGATAATATAGGGGTCTACCATTAGCTCCCAGTTCTGCGGATTGATATTTGACTTGTTCATATCGAGTCCGACCAGTTTTTCTCCACAGGCGTCTTCTTTCACAAAGTTTACTTTGCCGACTGTTATACCTGCTAAATCGAGTAAAGCCCTTCCTGGTTCGATGTAAAGCTTTATCATATAGTCTCTAAGAAGATCTCTAAATGTTCTACTATATCCTGGTATCTCTCTGGACAGAAGCTTGCAGAGATAGTCATCTTTAGCCGTTTCGTTGTAATAACTGTATAAGTCAACTGAGCCTTTCACACTCTGGTTTTCTGAACGCAGACCGAAGCTATGGCTATTCCAGGTAACTCCTTCTCTTGTTCCTGCTACCGATTCCTGGATTGCTTCAAGGTATTCGCTCCATTCTTCCCCGCTTTCCAAGTAGTTTACTTTCATTCCACCTCCAATATCCAGTATCTGTGTCTGGTATCCCTTGGAGTGGAAGTCTTTCACGAGATCGAATATGTTCTGGAGTGCGATAGCTTTCTTCCTCATATTCGCAGTGTCTAAATGGAATGCAAAACCCTGGAAGCTGACTGAATCGTATTTGTCAAGCTTCTGGATTACATCGTCTTTCTTTTCTACAGGTATTCCGAATCTTGAATGTTTCTGTATAGCTTTTCTATCTCGGGGAGCGAAATTGTTCAACCGAATCAGGACATCGGTTTCTGTTCCGAATTTTTGGCTGTATTCTTCTACTTTAGTGAGTTCTTCAAAACTATCTATGTGTAGCGTGCATCTGTGGAGGACTGCCAATCGGATAAATTCTCTGTTTTTTGGACCTGTGGCAAGTATTTCACCTCCTTTGAACCCTTTTGATAAGGCGTTTTTAAGTTCGTTTTCCGATGCCACATCTATACCAATGTCCTCTTTTCTACCCTGGGCAATCAAGGACTCTGACTTGTTTGCTTTATGAGCGAAGAAGATTTCCCCCTCGATTCCGTGTTCATCGAAAACATTCCTAAAGGCTTGAATATTTTTTGAGAAGTTTTCTGGAAGCATTATGTTGAGCGGAGAGCCGAAACCGTCTGCCAGTTGTTCCAAAGTTTCTTTGTCTTGGACAATCTTGTTTACTACTTCGTTGGTCTTTGGAGTTAGCTCCAACATTCTATACTTCACTCCAAGAAAATCCGTCGTCTACCTGAGTTTTGACATCGCCACAAGCATCCCTGATATACTGCTTCTCAGAGACCTTGGAATGGATTTCCTTCAGATTCTCAAGCCTTTTATCAGGATCTACCTTACGATTTTCTGTAGCTTCCGCTATCTTCTTGAAGAGTTCTTTTTCTTCAGAGTTTAGTAGTTCCAAGCCGACCGGGTTATGTTGTTGCCGTGCCATCTTGATTTCAGATTTTCTCGGCAAGTAACCAAGTATCTCTGAGTCTATATTCTCTTCCAAGTATTTTCTGTCGTGATTACAATCTACTTTGTTACTGACCACAGCTATATTTTCGAGTACTCCAGCCTCCCGTGAAAGTTCTTTGTATTGCTCATAGACTTTAACGCCTTCCGGAGTTGGTTCAACCACAAGAATTATGAGATCGAACTGTGCGTGAAGTGTGTTCGCAAATGCGTCTGTCCCCGCCACCATATCCGCTACAAGCCATTCATCTCCTTCCAATTTTAGATGTGAAAGTATGTTCTCAAAAGAAGTTAGTGATGTATGGTAGCAGCTTGTTCCAATTCCTTCCTTTTCATATGTCCCGATGTGCATAAACCAGTTATCACCGTATTCAGTCGCCAAATCGTTGAGAACCTTGTCTTCTACATCCAGTTCGACAAAGTTCGAACCTCTGCCCGGAGGAGTGCTTTTCACAACATTTGACTGGTCTTCAATTCTTGGATTATCACCTTTGACATATTCTCGGACTTTTTTCGAGTTATTCTCTTTCGATACTGCAAGTTCTCCTTTGAACTCGGCGTCTATCAGTTCTGCCAGATGCTGGTTTATGTCAGCATCTACCGCCAAAAAATGTTTTTCCTGACTTTTCAGATAGTCTATGAATAATGCAGCGAGTGTTGATTTCCCGCTTCCTCCTTTACCTACAAATGCTGTTCTCATATTATCTCCTCCGCTGCTTCATACCAGTCTTCAGCTCTGTCCTGCATTCCTATGGATTCGTAGGTTTCACCGATGTGTTGAACTGTTTCGAGGATTTCTCTTCTGCTTGTGTAATCTGCTGCCTTTTCTGTCATTGATGTGAACCATTGGTGGTAGTCTTCGGCTTCTGCTTTGTCTTCAAGCTGTTTAATTGTCTGTGTGTCGAAGTTCTGGAGTCCTTNTTTGAAGTTTTCTACTGCTATTTTGTAGGTGTTCTCACAGAGTTCTGCGGATTCTCCTGCCTCCAGTATTTCTGCTCCGTGGACTGCTTGTGTTAACGGCTGGTCTTCAGCTAGTTGGACTGCGTTAAGTCTTTGTTCGACATATATCTCTGTGGCTTGTTCGAGAAGCTGGTTTTCATCCCAGATTTCGTTTACTTCCTGCGCGACTTTGTATGTTCCGTCAGTAGCTTCGAATGATTCTGGAACTTTTCCACGGCGTTGATATATACTTCTGGCATCTTCATGTCTTGCCTGTTCGAGGTTTTCTTCTGTAAGGGATATGGCGGCTGACTTTGAAACCCCGGGAGCTAAAACTTGATTCTGTTCAGGTTCAACACTTGTAAGAGCATCTTTGATTTCATCGTATACTTTATCATCGTCTTCAATTACAGTGACTCCTGGTTTGGAGCCTTCACCATCTACTTCTCTTACCCTGACTTCGCCGTCAACGAGGTCGAATACATTTCCTTCAGGGGTAAATCCTTTACAGCGAACTCCATAACTGCCTACTGCATCCCGGACTTGCTCTATGAACTCTTCCTCCCTCAGATCTCTATCAACGCTTACAGAGTATCTTTCTCCGTGCTGATGAATATGGTCGTGGTCATGATTATGTTCTTGATCGCATCCACAGTCTTCTCCGTGGAAATCAGTTATTCTGATTCCTGAGAAAACATCTATATGAGAGGTCAGAAGATTGGAATTCCAGTCCCCTCTTTCAGATTGTATTGTCTGCCAATCAGTCTCTTCGATACTGTAAACCGGTTTTTCCGAAGCAACGCTCCGGATATACTGATCTGCTTGTTCTAATTTTTCCTTGTTTCCTTCTGTGAAGGTGTATATTACTGCGTTGGAGGAGTTAATTGATCTTTCAAGTCCGTCCATAGCTTGTGTGGATTCTAAACGGTCGAGCGGTAGAAGCATCAAGTGGTTTCTGAGGTCTACGCCTTCGAGTTCTGATACATTTCCTGCTGCTTCCCATGGGTCTGCGAAGCCTGTAGGTTCAACCAGTAAATGGTCGGAGTCTCTTATAGCATCCCAGTTTTCCTCAAGCGTTTTTTCTAGATCTCCTTGTCCGTCACAGCCGATGCATACATCTGGTATCCCTGATTTAGATTCATTTTCTACGCTGTATTTGTCGGTGTCAACCATCGCTCCTATGTCATTTGCGATTACATATGGTTGGTCTCCTTGTTCAATCATTCCTTTGACAATTTGATCACCTAAAGTGGTTTTTCCAGCTCCTAGACGTCCTGTAAGTATAGTTGCGTCAATAGTTTTGTCTTGAGTTATCTCCATCACACTCTTATTAAAGAATCCTAATTTTTTTAATAACATAAGATGAGGGGAAAACATAATATCGATACTTGATAACCAATCTCGACCCAAAAAATACTAAAACCAACCATCGAATCTACAAGACAGAACAAAATCCAAACCAGAAATCAAATACGGAGAATATAAAACCAAAACACCTAACCCATACAAAAAATAAACCGGGGAAAGTCTGTTTAGCTTTTAACAGTATTTTAAGGTTTCCTAAGTTGAAATATGTCATATGTCAACGACAGTTTATTTTGATCTTGATGGGACATTGATCAGTTATCCTGAGGATTTTCGAAGCCTTTTTGATCAGACCTTAGGCTTCCAGGTCAGAGACGAGGTTTATGAACTTTACGTTGACGAATTATTCTCAAACTTGGAGGCAGTTGTCGAGGACCCTTACTTTAAGGCCTTCAAAGAAATCAATGAAAAATTTGAGTTAGGTATTGAACCTGCGGAGATCGCCGAAGAATATATCTCGATAGAATTAGAGGCAACAGAGTTGAATGAAGAATTGTTTGAGTTTTTGAAATTCTTATCTGAAAACCACTCTGTCGGTATCTTGACTAATGGTGCTACCCGTGTTCAGGCGGCGAAAATCAAGAAGCATGGTCTTTCGAGGTTTGTTGATGAAGCGATTATTTCGAACGATGTTGGAGTTAGAAAGCCAGATTCAGAGATATTTGAGTTGGCTAAAGACAGGCTAGATGCTGAAAACTACGTCTACATAGGAGATACTCACGACGAAGATATCCTACCAGCCAAAGAGGCAGGTTTTCAAACAATTTACATCAGTGGTGAGCAAGAAGCTGACATACAAAGCACCAACTCTGACAGATTAGGCAAGATCTTGCTAGGTCTAATCAAATAAGAAAATTTCAACTTACCACCCTCCTTGCGAGAACATTTAGCATAACTGTAGTTTTCGATAATATTAACTATTTCAAGAATCCAGTATCTTAACATTTAGAATGTATAATTATTTTTGATGGATTCTCAAGAAAACCTATCAAAGCAATTATATTCCTGCCAGAAGTGAAATCCTGTGATCCAATTTAGAGGTCGACTAACTGAGATAGATAAAGACTTGAAAGAATTGTAAAATACTTTCTTAACAGCTTAGGTTTTCTTTATATTGAAAAATCGATTTTTTAACTCTCTTAAGCTTTGAGTAAGATAGAATATAGATGAGTAACAGCATTGCAGAGAGAAATGAAAATTATAAAGAACTAGTGGAATCCAAAGTTTTGCTAACCGAAAGACTTGTGGGAAGCATACAAGAAACATATGAAAACTTGTTTGAAACCAATAGTGAAGAACATGAGCTTAGATTAGCAGTTAAGGACTATTCCGAAACCTTAATACATGTCAACCAGCTACATGACCTGATGTATGAAGAGGATTTTTACGAACCTGCGGAGACAGTTTCATATCTATTTGCAGATCTTGTGGACACGCAGTCAAAATACAGTTCAGAAGTAAGAGAAGAAATAGGTTTCACCCCCGTAGATCTCTTTCTAGAATATCAAAACCGAGAATAAGAAAAATCTTATAGAGAAAAAGAAAGAGACTTGGGTAAAAACGCTTTTTTAATTCTCTGATTCCTTCTCAAACATTTTAGGAAGTTCCTCAACTATATGCTCGACTGCTTTTTCATCAGTAGGCACCGTAAAACGTTTCTTATACTGAGGCTCCTCATCACTGTTATAGTAACCTGTAGCTATCTGTAAGAATGTGTTCTCATCACCATTATCCTTAATCACTTTATTCCTAGATACCTCAACAAATTTTTCCCCAGGGAAGTTACCATAATCTCGTCTTTCGTTCTCAATAGTCTCGAATTCTACCATGATAAAAGTTTGATTGTTAAACGTTTATGTTTCCAACTATAGACTAAGCCAGATCACATATCTTCAAAAAATGATTAACCCCAGGAACCGTTATCAGCAAACTTTTTTAAATGCGTTGAAACAATAAAGATGTATGCCAATGGCTCACACACAATCCGGCATAGTCTCAAGACAGCTTAAATCTTCAAATAGTGTGAGCTATATCTATAACTTCTACAGCTCCGCTCTATATTTCTGATGGGGCGTGAGCAGGAGTAGATCAGAGGTTCCAAGCAGGATCTTCAACTAAGAAGATCTCTGAAATACCTTCACTTGGATCTGATCGAAACACAACTAAACAAAATATTTAATCCAAAAAACCGATTTGCCCATAGAATCCGATTAAAAACCAATCTGGAATGAAACAACAAAGAAAGATTACAGAACAATGAAATGAAGAAAATAATGTAAACGGCTCAAATGAAGCCGTAGAAACTTTTTTCCTCCGTCAGCCATGGAGGAGGAAAATTCTTTTTTCTTCTTGTTATTCTACTAAGTCCTCTAGCTCCCTTATCTGCATCATATTGGTTGTACCTGTCTCTAGTGTAGGTATTCCTGCAGTTATAACTGCTGTATCTGTTTCTTCTCCTATTCCTAGGTCTAGGGTTTTTCGCCCAGACTTTTCAATCATTCTCTCCACATCTTCTGTGAAGTTTTGATAGTATGGTCTAACCCCCCATGCTAGTTGAAGTTTTCTTTCTGTTTGTTTATCGTCTGTGAATGCTATAACCGGTTTTTCAGGTCTGTACTTGGACATATTTCTTGCCGTACTTCCGGATCTTGTGTGGGTTATTATTAGGTCTATCTCTTGGTCTCTTGTGGTTTGCCAGACGTTCTTACAGACTGTCTCTGTTGTATTGGTTGATTTGTGTTTTACTGTGTGATGTACTTCTTCTGAAAGTGATTCTTCTACTTCTTGCACGATTTCTGCCATGAACTCTACTGTTTTTACAGGGTATTCTCCAACTGCTGTTTCTCCTGAAAGCATTACTGCATCTGTACCATCCATTACTGCGTTGGCTACGTCAGAAATCTCTGCTCTTGTTGCTGTAGGGTTTTCTGTCATTGATTCAAGCATTTGTGTTGCTGTTATTACTGGTTTTCCTGCTTTGTTGGATTTCTCGATCATTTCTTTCTGCAGACCTGGTAGTTTTGATGCAGGCATTTCTACACCTAGGTCTCCACGTGCGACCATTATTGCATCTGATGCTTCCAGTATTTCGTCAAAGTTTTCTACTGCCTTAGCGTGTTCTATCTTAGATATTATGTCGGCATTGGAGTTGTTTTCTTCAAGTATTTCTCTTACTTTCTCTACATCTTCTGCTTTCTTAACGAATGAAAGTGATATGAAGTCAAACCCTTTCTTTGCTGCAAATTCTATATCTTTTACATCTTTTTTTGTAGGTGCTGATAGCCCTATATCTTTTCCCGGTACGTTGACTGCTTTTCTGTCCGATATTTCTCCTCCGTAAATAATCTTGCATTCGACAGAGTTTTCGTTTACTTTTACGGCTTCTAGCTCTATAAGTCCGTCATCTATCCTTATTTCGTCTCCTATTTCTATGTTTTTGACAAAGTCTTTGTATGTTACATAGAGTGTTTTTTCGTTGCTTTTTTGGTTTCCTGTTTTTATCTCTATTTTCTCTCCTTTCTCTAGTTTTGTTCCTTCTTTTACTTCGCCTAGTCTTATTTCCGGACCTTTTGTGTCTGCCATTATAGCTATTTTTTCAGATGTTTCTCTTATACGGTCATATGATTCTCCGTGTTCTTTATGTGATACATGTGAGAAGTTGAGTCTTGCAACATTAACTCCTGCTTCAATTAATTCTTCTATTTTCTGTTTTGAATCTGTTGAAGGTCCTAATGTTGATACGATCTTTGTTTTTTTCATTATCCTAATTAACTGTGAAGGCTTTAAGAGTTAAAAGTCCAACATCAATTCTTTAATTATAGATGACTGAAGAACTGAAACAAAGTATAATTTCAATCAAAGATTTGAATGGCAGACAGTTTAAAATATTTACAGAAAACTTTCATCTTATTAAAGCCAGTATAAGATACTTTAAAGTTAAGAAACAGTTATCTTTCACAGCCAGCAAGATATCAGATAATTTTCCATTAACTATACCTGCGGCAGGATCTTCATTAAGTATTTTAAAAGAATTAGAGGTTGTAAAACCTAGGAAACGTTCGAGCTCTCCTGACCTTTATATGCCCGGCGACGTAGACTTAGAAAGGCTGGAAAAAATTGAAGAGATACTGGTAGAGAACCTTGAAATTGAAGAGTTCTACCAAAACACAGAGAATTAACTCCTAATAACCACAGTAAAAATATTCTAGAAGACTCTTACTCCTAGAAACCATTGTCCAAGATCGCCAATATATAAAAATAATCAGACTACTATTGTGAGAAATATGGTGGAAGATTACCTTGGTCTTCTCAGTAGCCAAGTAACAGTCGATATAATAAACGCGATTGAGACCATAAGAGACACAGAAAAAAGAGATATCTGCAGAATAAGAGACTTAACTCACGAAATATACGGAGAAGAAAACTTGGAAAGCCATAAAACCCAAATTGAGAACAGAGTACCTAAACTTGAAGATATTCTAGTCGAAGACTATGACCTAAGATCGGGGCATATTATACTCAAAGAGGACCCTGAACTTCAAAGGCTACAAGAAATAGATGTTCTAACACCTGAGAAAGCTAAACTACTCAGATACGAGGATAGAAGAGAAATACTAGGTTATCTCGGAGAAAAAGGAGAAGTAAGAAAAAACGAACTAGTAGACCAGTTTGCAGAAGAGGAACGAAAATACCATATAAAACTTACACACCACTATTTACCACAATTCAAAGATCATGGTGTAATCGAAGAAAAGCCAGGAGATATGCTATCATACCAGGGAGGAGAAGAACTCCTTAAAACATTAGAGGAAGTAGAAGAAATCTATCATAATGCCGAGGAATAACTAAAAACGTGATAATAACCTGCCAGTTCTCATTTACTGACTGGAGAACAAATCAGTCTGAACAGCACATTCCAGGAAATTAAACAATATTTTTAAGGTCCGGAAACCATTTTCTTCCAAGAGCATCCAAAAAAAATGATAAGGAAAATAAAGGAACTTCTATCCAAAGATCCCGAATACAAAGATTTAGAGGTAGAAGAAGTAGAAGAGTTCTACAAGAAACAAAAAAGGAAAGAAATACAGGAAATCAGTGATAAATCTGAAGAACTTATAGAAAAAACGTTTAAGTTACTAAACCAGATTGAAGAGGAATTAGAAAAGTTCGAGAATTACAGAGATCGGCAAAAGATAAAAGCAGTAGAAGACATATCGAAAAACTTTTACAAATCACGTAAAAAACTTTTAGAAGATCTAGAACTGTCAGAAAATATTCAGGAACACGGAAGAGAGTTAGAAGATTTTCTAGAAAGATTTGAAGACCTGTCAAAGAAAGAATCGGCAGTAATGAAGAGAATAAAAAAAGAATTCAAAGAGTTTTTCGGAAAGATCGAGAAGCTAAACCAGCACTCAGAGAAGGTACAAGAATTTATAGAGGAAGACTACAAACCAAAAAAGAATTTGAGACAATTAAAAAACATAAAAAAAGAAATAAAAGAACTAGAAGAAGAAAAAACAAAACTCGGCAAACAAAAAGCCAAACTAAACATAGAAAAAATAAAACAAGAAATAAAAAACAAGGAAGAAAGACTGGAGAAACTAGAAGACAGTAAAGAATGGAAGAAAAAAGAAAAGTTTAAACAAGAAATAAACCAGTTAAAACAAGAACAAAAAGAGATAAAGAGAAAACACAAGAAACAAAGCTCAAAAACCGAAAGAGGCTTAAAAAAACTTATATACAAAATTGAAAAGCAAAATCAAACATTTGAGAATAGTCTGAACAAATTAAAAAAACTCAAAAAACAGGAACTTGATCAACTCGAAAACGTGGAAAAAGAGATAGAAGAAGCAACAGAGATAATAAAACAAGAAGACATGCTTGGAGAAAGACAAACAAAAAAATTCAGTGAAGCAGCTTCAAAGCTCGAGGACTTCAAATCAGAGAAAACAAGGCTAAAAGAAATAAATGAAGAAAAAAGAGAGATAGAAGAAAAAATAGAAGAACTGGATATAAAAAAGAAAATAGAGAAAATAGAGAAAGACAAAAAACTTTTAAAACAAGAAATCGAGGAAGAAAAAACAGAAAAGGAAGAGTTAGAAAACAAAATCAAAGAAGATAAAGAAAAAATCGAGGATAAACTAGGAAAGATGGAAGAAATACTTAATTCTTCACTCGATAAATACAAGATAGGATTGGCTTATGAAAGAAGAGTTAATGGAAAATAAGAGAGTCACAGGTCTGATAGGTCTTCTTTTATTGGCTTGGGTATTACTGCCTGGCTTAATACAGTATTTCTACGATATATGGGCGCCTATAACAGTCTTAGTTATTACAGGGATATACTTAGCAGTATTCAAGACCTACCAGTTCAAATCTTAGATTTGTTGGACATGTGTGAATGATAAGTAGCTCTCCGAGTTTATCATATACCTGTAGCTGAGCCTATAGCTATCTGATCCTATCGTAACAATTTGTGTACCAGTCTTTTCTTCTCCTTCAGAATCTAATTCCAGAACCAGTTCAGAACCATCCTCTAAGACAATATATGCTTCAGAAATATATGGATCAAAAACTATCTCCAATGATTTATCATCAAACTCTAATGTATCTTCATAGTTACCCGTCTCAACTGTAGTATTGAGATCTGAAGAGTAAAGATTTCTGTCTTCAACCCCAAAATATTCTAATCCTATAAGTAGAGATATACCTGAGGCTAGAAAAAATACAGTTGCTCCAAGTAAGATAGTTTGACGATCCATTACTTTAACCAACAAAAAAGTTTTCTCAAGAGGACTTTAATAAACTGCTTCCTATCACTAGAGAAAAGTAGTATTATTCGCTACTCTATTTGTTTTTGAAGGAAGTCTGGGAAGTCACGACCTTTTATACTCCTTAAACCGAACTCATCAGCCCAGTTCAAGACACCATTATCCTCAGTTACGACTGTAGCATTTAGTTCCCTTGCTAACAGAAGAAGATCTAAATCCTCTCTTGAGTCTAGAATACCTTTCCTCAAAGCCTCTTTATAGTTATCACGGAGCTTAGATATTACAACATCACTTTGACTGTAATAATCGTGATCTGGTTCCTCCTCCATGTCTTCTAACTCCCTCAAAGCTTTTTCTGACAGTCTTAAGCCTTTATCAACACGCTTACGCATCTCTTCAATGAAGTCATGCATAAATTCTCCGGAGACTTTTATATCATAACGTTTTGGACCTTTCCTGATAACTGATGTTTTCAGATCTTGGTGAACCTCATCAGAAACCTTGTTTTCAGTTATATCCAGTAGTTCATCATGCGTTGAGGGAGGCATGAAACACGTCGGTCCTTGATCTCGGGAATTAATTATTAATCCTGTAATTCTATCTATAGCTTCCTCCATAGACTCCCCATTTTTTCTGACATGTTGGGTTAAAAATAGGGAAGTATCAACAACAAACTTTTTCTTGAAATTTTCCTCTGTCATAATACCAATGTTTTAGCAGAGTAAAAATAATAAAGATATGAACAATCACCTGCTCTGTCCTATCCTCCATCCTCAAGGTTTTCAGGAGCTTCCTGTATTCCAAGACCTTGGACAAGATCTTTTGCTCTTTCACGTATTGTTACTGTTGTTATACTTAATACATTAGACATTTCATTCAAAGAACGTGGCTCCCCTGCCTTATAGGCAGATATATAGATTGCAGCAGCTGCAATACCTTTACTTGACTTACCTGATATCAAGTCTTGTTCTGCAGCATCTTTAACTATTTGCTCTGCATCTAGAGCTGTCTCATTTTCAAGCCCCAGTTTGCCAGTAAAACGTTCTATAAAGTCCACAGGATCAGGAGGGAGTATTCGTATATCTAGCTGCCTGCCTATGTATCTGTAAGCTTTACCTATCTCCCTTTTGTCTTCTCTCACAGCTTCAGATATTTCATCAAGTGTGCGGGGCTCTTCTTCCTCACGCGCCGCAATATAGATAACCCCTCCAAGCATTGAATTGAATGATCTTCCTGAGAATAGGTCGTAGTTTCTTAGTCTTTCAATAAGTACTTCAGATCTTTCCTTAACATTCTGAGATAATTCAAGTTCTGCAGTAACTCTTTGAAGTTCCGATAATTCGTAATGCGACCTATTTTTTATATCCGGAAGCCATTTTTCTATGCCGCTGTATTCAGGTATTGTTACAATTATTAGGAGTATACCAATTGCTGTCAATGGCATTGTCAACCCTACAAACGCTGTAGCTGCTATAATACCTTCTACGGTAGGTGAGAAATCTCTAACTGTTCTAAAAATATCATACTTTATGTAGCTTAGTATGTAAAGCGTTAGAACTGCCATACCTAGTGAAATAGAGTAGAAAGGATTCTCCAGTAAATATCTTGTATGCATTACTGACGTCTCCATTCCTAGCATCACTGCTGTTATTACACCAAAAACCGTGACCAAGATTCCGTACTTCAAACAGTTGAAACCTATTCCGCGCCACGCCTCTTTTTTTCCATACTCTCTCATAAGACAACCATTCAGTCAACCACTATCCTCGCAGGTTTTTAACCACTTCAAGCACTGAACTACACCCCTCCCTCTCGACCACCCATATATAAGAAAATCTGTTCCTAGAAAACTTATCCATCACAGTGGAATTAGACGAACTTGAGAAAAATGATAGAATACTTTTCAACAAACGTAAGACACCCTTATTAGTTACGGAGACAGGTGAAAAAGAAGTCACTGTGAAAGGTCCTCAAGGCGCAGAATACCTGATATACAAAGAAAACAACTCGCTCTTAGTATGTAACAAAGGTAAGAAGAAGTACTCATCCTATTGCAAAGAACTAAGAAAAGTAGGACGTTGGGAAAGAAAGAACAACGTGTGGACTCACTCAAAAACAGGTGAAAAAATACGGATTGAAAAGAATAAGAACGGTTTCTGGACGATAAACACACACGACGTAGAAACTGATCTTGACATCCCTATGTACGGATTCACGGGAAAAGAGTATGCTGTAGAGGAAGTAAAAAAATTTGTAAAGAAAAACCCTGAAGGAATAAAATAGAGATAGGGATAAATTTACCTGAGTTAAAGTAATAACTTTCAGGTGAAAAAATACTTTCTTGAGTAGATGAATAAAAGAGAGTCAAGAATCCAACATTTCAGAAAAATAATAAGAAATAAAGAGGACTATGAACTGTTCAATAGATATTTCATAGATTTTGCGAACACACTTGATTCATTTAAAAGCTCAAAAGTCACTTCAGACCAAGTTAAAAACGGTTTGGAGAATAGGAACATCAGCTACATTGATAAAGAAATTGTTGAAACAGTTATGAGTCAATATGATCAGCTGGGAATAATATCATCCGAAATGAAGACTTCTAGAGACCAAAAAATATACCATGTACCAGATTATCATGGTAAAGGAAGCTCCAACTCCTGGAGCGAGATCTTAGACGAACTGAAAGATGAAATGGTGGAAGCAGAAAGGCTTGAATGCCGTGAAAGTGAACCAGAAAAGTCAGATTATATGGTAGATATTGAATAATATACTTATAAGAAAATTTATCTTTGTTTAAACATCTTCTCTTTCCAGACTTGAAGTGTACACAAGCTCTTTTTCAACTTTTTTGTCCGGAAATATCTTTTCTACACCTTCTTGATATATTTCCAACTGTTTAAGATAATCTTGTCTATTATTTTTAGCAGAGTCTGTTTTCCAGTCTATGATTTTCACCTTGTCTTCCCTAATGTTTAGTAAGTCAATTACTCCGTTGTAAACTTTTTTCTGACCGTTTTCTTTTACAGGTATCTTTATTTTTTGTTCCGCCACTTTTTCTCCAACCAAATTTTCTAATATTTTTTTAACATTCTTTTCATCCTGGTTGCGCGGCTCTATTTTTGTTTCTTGGTCAACAATTTTTTCTGCGTACTCGTGGACTTTTGTACCGTGTTTTACACCCTCTTCGTTTATATTGTTTATATCTAATTCTGAATGAACCGACCTGATTTTTGGACGAGTCTCCTCACTAATATTTATTTCCAGTTTTTCCTGTTCTTCTTGTTCATCTGGTTTTATGTGCTCTAGCTGCGGTTTTACTTCTTCTTCTGGTATTTCTAGACCTGTGTAGAATCTGCTTTCTCTGTTTTTCTGTGCCGTTATGTATATGTGTTGTTCCGCTCTTGTCATTGCTACATACATTAGTCGGCGTTCTTCATCATATCCTCCTGTCAGGCATCTTGTTAGTATTTCCGTTCTCCAGTTATCATAGTTATATGCATATTCGTTGTTTCTGTAGATTTTTTTCTGCCTCAAACCTATTAAATCGTCATATATTATGTTTGAACGGTTGAAACTTCTTGAAGGGAATACTGATTTGTTTACACCTGATATAAAAACTATGGGGTATTCTAAACCTTTTGATTTGTGTATTGTCTGTATTTTAACTGTGTTCTTGTGTTGGGATTGATCTACTTCGTATATTTCGTTTTGTTCTATGTTTTCTTCTATAAACTGGATTATCTGGGCTTTGTTCATGTAGCTGGTGTTGAAGGTTTCTGTCAGGATTTCAATTATTTTGTTTGATACTGCGTTGGATATACCATATTTCTGGAATACTTTCCAGGCTACCGTATTTAGTTTTGACTCTTTTTCCAGTTCTTGTTTGAACTTTAGCATGTTTGAAGGGTATTTTTCGTTTTCAACCATTTTTTCTGCTTCATCAATTCCGTAACCTGCTTTTTCAAGTATGACTGCCCATCCTCGACGCGAATTGTTGTTAAGTATTCTGAGCCATGATAGTAGTAGTATTGAAGGGTTTGTTTTGAATAGTTCTATGCCTGCTTCGTATGCTGCAGGTATTCCATAATCTCTTGCCTTATCTTGTAGTTCGAGACCTAGTGTACGTGTCCTTGTAAGAACTGCGAAATCCTCGTATTCAATGTTTTCACCGTCTCCGATTTTTTGATCCGACTCCACCAGTTCTTGTATCTTATGTAGTATGGCTTCTGGTTCTTCTCTACTTATTATTTTCTTTATTTCTGATTCCTGGTTCTCTTTTTCGGATTTTAAGGAGGTAACTTGTTTTTCTTCAACTTTTTCGTATCTGTTGCCCTTGAGTTTTAGGCTTTCTTCAGATAAGTCTAGTATTTCTTGTGTTGAACGGTAGTTTCTTTTAAGTGAGATTTTTTCTATTTTGTCTACACTGAAGTCTACTTTTTTTTCGTCTTGATTAAGTTCTTCTTTGAACCTTCCAAGTCTTTTCTCAAATTTCTGTATGTTTTCGACTTCTGCATATTGGAAGCTGTAAATCGACTGTTTCCAGTCTCCTACTGCGCATATGTTAGGTTTACGCGCCATTAAGAGTGCGAGTTTGAACTGTATTTCGTTTGTGTCTTGGAATTCGTCGATCATCATGTAGTCGAAGCTTTCTTCTTTCCTTATCTCTGGTTTCTCATACAGGAGGATGTATGTGAACATCATTAGGAAGCTGAAATTCAGATAGTTTCTGTCCAAGCAATGTTTAATATAGCTGTAGTATATATCGTGGATAAAGTTCTTGAGTTCTTCTCGGTCTTCGTTGAAGGCTTTCCTGCAGAAGTCTCTTCTAACTTTTTTGGTGCCTCTGTCTCCTCTAAGTTCTTGCTTGTCTGGTGCGTCGTCCAAGTATGTTTTATAGTCAAATCTTGATAGTTTCCCTCTTAACCTGCTTTGGCGTTTACCGTTTTTACCTTCTTGAGGTTTATTGAGCTTTCTGAAGAGTTTATAGAAGCTTTTTTTATCTCCTTCAAGATATTTTTCTGTATTTTTGAACCATCCGCTTTCTTTTGGAACTACTCCTTTGGATGATAGGGACTTAATAAGATTCAATAGATTTGATGGCTCTCTTACAAGCTGGTAATAGTTTTTATAGTCAGGGTTTTTTTCTTTGAATGAGTCATAGAAGTTTTGGAACTCTTGGACTTCTCTTATCTGGCTTTCCATTAGGCGGATTTCACTAGTTATTTCACGTTCTAGATCTATGATTCTTGGTGCGTTCAGACCGTTTCTCTCTAGAATCTTTTGGCAGTGACTATGGAATGTTGAGATTGGGGCGTCAAATATTCTTGCTTCAGGTATACTAGATTTCTCCATTATGCGCTCCATCATCTCATCAGCAGCATTTCTTGTATATGTTGCTAAAAATATTTGCTCAGGTTCCACTCCTTCCTCTAGGAGTTCGACATATCTACGCGTAATCGTAAACGTTTTGCCTGTGCCTGCTCCGGCATCAGCCAGATAGATCCCTTCCGTGCTTTCTATAAGCTTTGATTGCTCACTGTTAGGGGAAACCTCTGTCATAACTTTACAAAACGAAATTTAGAACACAACCAATATATCAATTACCAACAGAGTGCGTGGGGGAAAGGTTAGTTATATTTGTTCAAATTAGGAAGTTCTCCTAAATATAACACTGTTATTTCAGCATCATATCTCTCTTAGGAAGATTATCAGGATCTGCTTTCAAAGGGAATCTCTCCTGCTTATAACGGTTTAGTTCCCTGATTTTCTGTTGCAGAAACTGCTCGAATCTGTCCAAATCTTCTTTGAAATAATTTGTTTTCCTGTAATCTATCAGGCTTTTCAGAGTTTGTTCGCTACCCTTTTTAACGTATTTATAGTCTCCCACCTCTTCAATACAGTATTCTTTGAAGTCTTTGGCAGTTTGAGAGTTCAATAATTTTTGTTTGCTAAAATAGTGTTCTAACCTGTTTTTTTGGAAAAATTTCCTGAAACTAGGGCAACCTAACTTTCTAAGCATTTTGTTTTGGTAGCTGGTTTTTCCTGAGCTCTTCAGAAGATGTTCATATACTTCTAGTTCTGTTATTTTCTGGTCAAATGTCTCAGGATGGTANGTTATCGTGGTTCTGTTATCTTCCTCTTTTGGTTCTCCTTTTATGACTTGTTCTATGTTGTGCAGAAAGTTTAGGAATGTGAATTCCAGTTTCTTATTAGGCACCTGTTTTCTTTGATATGTTAGATACATTATTGGCTGGAAATCCGGCCAGTCAACGTTTTCAAATGTTTCCGGGTTTGAAGCTTCAACTATTTGTTTGGCGTTGTGTTTTTTACCGGACTTGTAGTCCACCATATGTGTTTCATTGACTAGCAAGTCTATTTTACCTTTAGCTCCTAGTTCTTTGTCTCTGAAGGATATTTCTGTGGCTTTGGATTTTATAGGTTTATTGAATTTTTTTGAGAAGAAGTTCTTATCTTCTCTTGTTTTCTTGTATTGTTTTTGATCTGTTTCTTGGATTTCCTGGTTTTTCAGGAAATTTTGTATGTTTCTAAGACCTATTCGGAGTTCTGTTTCAAGTTTTTCAAATTCTAATTCCTCTACGTATGGCTCCATATAATCTTTCATCATCTTAATTATTTTGTCTTCTCCTAGTTCTTCTACAAAGCTTGGATAGTTTATATGGAATTCTGCATAGTCGTGGAATATGTCTCCTTTCTTAATCTTTTTGTCCTCAGCATCTGAAACCAGTTTCTCAAAGTAGTAGAGTCTTGGCGATAATGCAAGCGAGTTTAACCTGCTTTGGCTAAGCGTTTCAATTTCTTTGGTTTTTACGACAGTTTTTTTCTTTTTGAACCCGTTTTTTTCTAGGCTTTTTTCAGGCTCATACTTTTGAGAGCGGAGTTCTCTGAAGTTTGAGAAACTGTTTTCTGAGAGTTCGTGCAGATGGAAACATGGTGTTATGTCTCTGTTCATTTCCATGTCTTGTACCATGTATATTTGTTTTGACCCGCTTTGGATGAGTGAATTAAATGATTCTTGGTTTTTTTGTTGTAGTTTTTCTCTGTTTTTCCATGGTTTTGTTTCAATTTCTTTAGTCCATTCTGTACTTATTCCTATAAAAAACACTGCAGAACGATCTATAAATGAAGTATCATCTGGATCTGCTATTAGAACTCCTTCACTAGTTTCTGAATCTTTTACCCGGAATGAATCTAGGAAATATTCGAGATTACTTATTGATTCGAGTGATACTGTCCTGTTCAACATGTTGAGCTGTTTTAGAAGATTTTGAACTTTTTCTAGGTCTCTTCCAGCAAGTTCATTGTATTTTTGAATAACTTCTCTGTATTCTAGATATTCTAGAACGTTGAAGAACTGTTTGAACTCTTCTAATCCTTCAGTTTCTGATACAGATTTGTTGTCTTTGTTTCTTGATATCTTATAATCTAATTCTTCTATTATTGGTCTTACATCTTTTACTCTAACATTTTTACGTGACAGACCTATTCTAACCAGGTTGATAAGTGTTCTGAGATCGTTATCTGCCGATAAATCATCTTTGCTGATGAATGGTATCCCTTCGGCTTCGAAAAGAGATTTTATAATAGGTAAGTAAGAGCTTTTTTTGCTTACTACTATACCCGTATTTTGGTGTCCGCATCTATCAATGTTTTCTTTCAAGGACTGAATTAGTTGTCCAGAAGATTCGAAAAGCTTAAATTCTTCGAGCACAGTCTTTTTATCCGAAAAAATGTTTATTACATCGTATTCTTCAGGTAGAACCTGTTTTTCCAGGTCTTGAAGCCATTCTGGTTGAACAACAGCCACTTTTTTCTCTTTACTTATTTTGTACCTCTCCATTTCTTCGAAAGGATTACTTGTGGTTTTTAGAACGTTTAAAACTGTTTCAATTTCTTCTCCTTTAAATTTTTTAAATTCCTTGATCTTATCAAGTCTTCCTGTACTCTTCCAACAGTCTAAAACATTTTGAAGCAGGTATGATGCTTGTCTCCAACTCATATTTTTTTCCTCAACTAGTTTAATGAAGATTCTTTGCCGGAAATCCTCCTCATTGTATTTGTTGTATATAAGTTGTTTAGGTGTTACGGAGAAGTCTCCAAGGACTGCATGTTCAATCCTTGAGTTCAAAGCGTCAGCCATTTCTTTCTCAGGTACAATAACCAAGTCATGATCCTTGACTTCCTCAAATATTTTATCTAAAGATTTTCTTTCAGCAACTTCAAGCTTCACTTCAGATAAATTATCTTGAACCACTGTAGTCCACTATTGGAGGATTATACATTTAACAGAGTGACCTATATCGACAAAAAATAGGATACCGAATCTTTTTATTTGAGTTTGAAATCTTCATCCGTACTGTTTTTCCATTCTATCTCTAGTTCAAGTGACTCTTCACCATTTTCACGTTCCACTTTTATTTCAAACTCTGCGGGTCGATCAGTATCTAACACGACAGATTGGCTGCTCGATTCAAGTTCTATAGAATTTCTAGTATCTATTTTTTCAGCTATATCCCTAAGATTCTCCGCAATCTCGGAATTACTCATCGACCTCTCAACTTCAAACAAAACCTCTTCGCTCATAGAAACAACAATTGGAAGCTTAACAATAAATCTTTAACTGTTACTCCGAACCCTAATCCCGCCAAGAAATCTCAAGCCCCAAACAGAATTCCCAGTCTCCAATATATCAGAATCTCCAAATTAACACGAAAGTCGGATGTTCGATAAATTTATTCAATTTTAACTCCAAAGTAATTATTATGAAGTCAAAATATATAATAGAGAGTTAACAGGAGATAGGATTATTGATTGAAGGCTACGAACTATCAGATGATGAGAAATCGATCTTATCCAGCTTAGGCTCTATTATCTGTCGAGAATAACCATTACCTTTGTGATTATCATAGAAGTCTTGATGGTAATCGTCTGCTCGGTAAAAATCTTCTAACCGTTCCACTTCAGTTACAATAGGATCTTCAAAGTTGCTTTGCTTCTCCTCAATAAACTGTTCTGCCTCTTTCCTCTGTTCTTCAGAAGTGTAAAAAATTATTGACCGGTATTGCGAACCAATATCAGGTCCTTGTCGATTCATCTGAGTAGGATCATGAGCACCAAAGAAATATTCAAGCAAATCCGTGAAACTTACCTGGGTAGGATCATAATCAACCTTGACAACCTCAGCATGACCCGTTTCACCAGTCTTAACCTCTTCATAACTAGGATCATCAACACTGCCTCCAGAATAACCGGAAACAACCCTGTCAACACCTTCAACTCTTTGAAAAACAGCCTCAACACACCAAAAACAACCACCACCAAACACTGCAATTTCCATCTTTACGAGACTAAAGTTAGCGCCGAACATATATTAACATTAGTAAGAATAGCAAAAGTCAATAGTAAGGAAAACCGATTTCAACAAGATTCAGGACTTTAAAATATATTTCCTGATACCATATAAAATTCTAACTATCCTTATGTTGTTTAGCTATTATAGAAAGAGCTATAAATAAAGAGGCTACCCCAAAATCCCTCATAGCGACATCGAAAAAATACATACCATTAGTATTAGACAGTATAGGAAGATAAGGAGTCTGTATAAGTAGCATGATAACTACAAGACTAATCCCGATCGCAATAACACTTGAAACATAGAAAGTGTGTTTATCCAATATTATCAATAAGCTACAAACTAAACTAAAGATCATAACAGAGTATACTATTAATGTTTGAGAAACTCCAAACATAGCAAAAACCTCTTCAGGCATGTAAAATACCCCTGTATAAGGATGACAAATTCTATGCAACGAGTTAAAAATAAGAAAGGCTGAAGCAGTGTATCTCAAAAACTTGTAAACATTCATCCAAAAACCCCCTCATCTTGTATTTAACATAAACCTAGTTTGCGGCATCCGGGATTTGAACCCGAGTCTCCACCTAGTTGCAGATAACAGCGTAGCTGTTGTCGTTGGCAAGGTGGTGTCGTGCCACTGGACCAATGCCGCTTACACTGTAATGTTAGTTGGAATGGTTTATTGTTTTAAACTTACCCTGGACTTAGCTGGGATTTTTGAATATCGGTGTCTGTTATAGTTTAGTATATGAGTGAAAGTGTTCGAGATTTAATTGTTATTGGTGGTGCTTCTGCTGCTCAGAGTGCTGCTATATATGCTGTCAGAAGCGGTATGGATGTTTTAGTGGTGGCTGACGAGTATGGAGGTCAAATAAACAATACCGATGTTGTTGAAAATTATCTAGGTATCAAAAGTATTTCTGGACCAGAGTTAGCTGATCGTTACTTGGAGCATATGAGGGAGTACGGTGTTGACGAGGAGGTCGGTCAGAAAGCAGTTGATATCCAGAAAGAAGACAATATTTTCAAGGTCGAACTGGAAGATGGAACGGTTTTCAAATCCTATAGCGTGATAATTGCCACCGGAGGATCTAGAAGACGTTTAAACGTTGAAGGGGAAGAAGAATACGCAAATAAAGGAGTAGCTTACTGTGCAGTATGTGATGGACCGCTATACCAAGGGAAAGAGGTAGCAGTAATAGGAGGAGGATATGCAGGAACTGAAGCAGCAGTATACCTATCCGATATAGCTGAAAAAGTATACATGCTAAGTAGGTCAGGAAAACTAAAGGGAGAAGAAATAACGATAAACGAAGTACTGGAAACAGAGAATATTGAGATAATAAGAGGTGCAACTGTAGACCACTTCTACGGCGACCAACTACTAGAAGGACTGAAATATGAACAAGAAGGAGAAATCAAAGACTTAGAAGTTACGGGAGCATTCATCGAAATCGGTACAGTACCTAACTCAGATATAACCGAATTAGCAGAGACTAACGAGTCTGGATATATAAAGGTAGGCGAAAATAGGAAGACCAGTACAGATGGCTTATACGCTGCAGGAGATGTGACGGACAAAGGAGCCCAACAATTAGTCGTATCAGCAGGTCAGGGATGTCAAGCAGCACTAAAAGCTTCAGAATACGTAAAGGAAGTTAAAAACCGTTAAACCACAGGTAACCTATTACTTCATACCCTGGGCATCTAAATAACCGTCTCCACATATAATCCATTCATCTTCTTCACCCGGTATTACAACTCTATCAGGTCTTACAAAGTTCTGCTCCAATATTCTATACACATCTATTAAATTATCGGAGTCTTCGGATTCTACTCTCGAAGCCTTGAAACCCTGTAAATCACATTCAACATCCGCATAGAAATTTTCTTCTGGACTAAAGAACGTAAAAGATGGTTTAGCATCATGATAAACCTCTTCCAGACAATCCGCTCTACCCTCATAATCCATTCTCACATCCAGCGAATCAGATAACTGGTTCAAATCCTTGTAAAGGTATTCGAGGTGTTTCCTAGGTAACCGAACTTCTACACCGATAGGTTGGCAGTAGTTGAAAGTTCTCCTAGTACCTTTTTCTGTAACAGGTATTCTTAGTTCAGCCTTTTGAAAACCGGAAAGGCGACCGAGATATTCTGGGAAACTGTCGACCTCTTCAAAATTCCCCATGTTCTGAATATTATCTATGCCGAACCCTAACTGGTATTCTGGCACTAGCTCTAAATCTCTGCTCTCTATTTTAGTCAATGCATCAGAATAAGCTTCCCTCAGCGGTAATAGGTCCTTAGAGTTTCTGCAGAGTGTTATATATGGTTCTTCTCTCATCCGCGTTGTAGTATCAGTAATTTAACTTAATATATCTTTCCTATACCTTACCAGTTCCTTCACAGGTTTAAACAGTATCTATGATCTGTTTTAGACTTAAATCTAGTTGACCAGTTATATTGAAGCTTACAGACCCTTCTATTATGTTGTAAGGATCTCTTTCTTCAAATTTCTCATCTCCCATAAAATATGATCTTTTTGGAAGCTCTTCTCTTTCAGAGACTTCACCATAACTAGTCGAAACATCTATACATGTTTTTCCTCCTCCTCTAAACTCCCCCTTCCAGTAGTTCACCCCAAAAACTTGTCTTGAGTCATCCATACTGTTTATTATATTTGCCACAAATTCTGAGGAGCCTTCTGCTTCAATTCTATCTCCGGAATCTTCAGAAGTTATAGTATAATTAAGTGAATCGTCTTCACAGTATTTCAGAAGACCAGTAAGCCTTGGAGAAATAGTTATTACGAAGTATCTACTTTCTCCTGGAGAATTATCTAAAACTGTTGGAGTCCTGTAGTACATGGATAATTAGTATTTACCTCAGGAAAAGATATAACTCTAGAAGAATACAGTTATCAGGAGAGAAAGGGTTTCAAGTTAAGTAAACCAAGGTCTATATTAGTCATATAATCTGTATGAAATCAGAAACTGTTATGACGCCATGCGTTTTTTGCGGAAGGAATGCTACGAAAAAGAATTCTAAAGGTCAACCTGTATGCAGGAAACACAGGGATAAAGAACCCAGAGAAGTTGGATGCCCAGAATGCGGTATGCCTATGAAATTAAAAGAAGGTCGCTACGGCTATTTCTGGGG